>Ga0209390_10005491_pt1 | contig 17896 bp, 20 predicted proteins | sample BON01_FD_187212 | JGI IMG/M metagenome (GOLD analysis project Ga0209390, IMG submission 187212) | Freshwater microbial communities from Lake Bonney liftoff mats and glacier meltwater in Antarctica - BON-01 (SPAdes) (version 2) | ecosystem: Environmental > Aquatic > Freshwater > Ice > Glacier...
GACAATCAAGTGCAGACTTTTAAACAAAATGCTTGAGATTGGCAAACCAATTTCTGTGCGTATTGCATAAACCCAGATTTTGGGGAAAGGGGTGATATATCAAAAATTCGATTCATGCAACAAAGCCACGCTTTTTAGTACCTATATTATCCGCATACCAACCATCGCTTAGATTCTTAGAAATCATAAAATCTATGCGTCCACGATTACGTAGACTATTATTGTATTGTGGCTAATTAGTAGTTTTGAATTTAGAGCGTTTGCGGGATTTGCTGAATGGTTTTTTCTTGGGTGATCGCATGTGATTTTTGAATCATTTTTATTCTATCAGAATTGTAACAGATTCTTATATCTTGTGATAGAGTATTGTTGACTCTTGTAGTTTATTCTCTTACTTCGCTATTTGCAACAGAGCCTGAAAAAACCTATTGCTGATAACTTTCAGCATTGTACTTCACTTCAACAGTCTTAAGACGTTCATTTAAACTAGTAATCACTTCCAAAGTAATGTTTAAATCATTCTCTACAAATAACACTTGCGCACTTGGTAACACTATATTTAAACCATATTTTTTTGAAAGCTCGCTAATCACCTCTGTAGTGTTTTGATACACCTCTGCCAAAGCTGCACTATGAGCCTGTTCCAAAGCGCTTTTTTTATATTGCATCTCTTGTTGAGTAGCGCTTACTTTCCTGTTAAAATCAGCTACCATATTATTGAATTCTTCTTCACTTGAAACCCCTCTTTTCTGAATAAGGTCAGCCTCAATAATTTTTAAATCACTTTCCTTAACAGACAGCTCTTCCTGAATACGATCACTAATAATAGTAATAGATTTTTTAATTTGCGCAATAGCAATTGAATGCTCTAATATCGATTCAACGTCAACAACGGCAGCTTTCGTAATGAATTTATCATCTGCAAAAGCAGCAGCTGGAAAAAACATTATAAGCAAAAATATACTACGTATTAAGTGCATAATTTTCCTCAACTAATGCTCTCAAAATAATACTCTTATATTTCAAATTACAAACTAGTTGTAAATTTAATATGGAATGCTTGAGTTTCATCATATTTTTTCTTCTTAATTGGAAAACCCCAATCAAGTCTAATTGGTGCAATTTTTGTAATCCACAAAACACCAAAACCAACAGAAGCTCTCAATGATTTATCGTTATGAAAACCTTTGGCACTTGAAGCCTTAGAGTCAGCATCCCATAAAGAGCCTGCATCTGCAAAAATCGAACCAGTTACATTAAATTCTTCTGGTAATCCTACTGGAAAGCTAAGTTCAGAGGATATAGTGTAATATTTTTGACCACCTAAACCTTCATCAGTTGCCTTGTCTCTAGGACCTATCCCAGCATTAGCGAAACCTCTTAAGCTATAGTCACCAAGATTAAATCGATCAGAAATTCTTACTTTTTTGCCACTGACTCCTTTAATATGACCAGCTGCAGCTGATAGTTGTATAGTATATTTATTTTCCACAAAAGACTTGAAATATTTACCATCAAGTTCATGTTTTAAATATTTAGTATTACCGCCAAGACCAGCAAATTCCTGAGTACCCGAAACCAAGTAACCATTTTTAGGTAATACTCTGCTATCTGTCATATCATAGGTTAAACTATGACTCACGGAAGAAGTAGTAAATTCTCCCATTTGCTCTTGAATAAATATAGAAGCAGAACTACCTGGAGCCTTTAACACATCACGCTTAATTAAATAATCAATCTCATGCGATAAATCATCAGTTATATCATAACCAAGCGAAATTTTTGCTCCTGTTGACTTCAGCGAATACTTTTGTTCACCATTTCCAAAACCACTTCCACTCCCATTTTCGCTTCTAAAAACATTACCACCAAGCGATAGATCTTTATCTAAGAAATTTGGGTCAGTCAAGCCACCATAATAATATATACTTTTTTTACCAACTTGGACACCAGCGCTTAAATATTTACCAGTACCAACGAGATTTCTTTCTAAGAAAGAAATTCTACCAAATGGTCCCCCAGATGTATTATAACCTAAATCAAAACCAATAGATGAAGTAGATTTTTCTTCAACATCAATATTTACATTATAACGATCTGGCTTATCAGTCGGAGCCATTTTTAGAGAGAAATTACCAAAATAATCTAAATTACGAATATTTTTTTCACCTCTTTCGATTTTACCACGATTATAAACATCACCTTCTGAAATTTTTAACTGGCGTCTAATAACATGATCTTCAGTTTTTAAATTTCCTTCAATATTAATTTTATTGATAAAGATCTTATCAGCCTGATCTACCACTATAGTTACATCTACAAGACCCGTTGCCCTGTTAGGAACAACATTAGGTCGTACATCAACCTGAGGATAGCCTTTACTAGCAAGGTAATCAGCAATCTTATCAGACATACGTTGCATCGATCCTAAATTAAAAGTTTGCCCTTCTTTCTTTTCAATAAATTTCCAAACTTCTTTATCGTCAATGCTAGCCAATTTATTATTTAAACTAATTTTACCAAACTTATATTTTTCACCCTCTTCAATAGAGTAAGTAATAGCAAACCCTTCTTTTGTTGGTAATAAATCAGCTGTAACTGAGATGACTAAAAAGTCAGCAAAACCAACAGAGCTATAGAATTGCGCTAGCAAGTGCTTATCAAATTCAATACGATCTGGATCATATGTATCATTAGTTTCCAAGAATCTGAACCATCTTGACTCTTTTGTCATGATAATGGATCTTAATTCCGAATCTTTATAATTATCATTACCCACAAAATATATTTGATGAACCCCAGTTTTAGGCCCCTCTTCTATTTCAAAAATAACTTTAACTCTATTATTTTCTTGTGGCTCAATCTTAGATTTAACATGCACTGAAAATCTTCCAGAGCGCTTGTAAATCTCTTTTATTTTTTCTACATCCGTGCGCAGTTTAGCCTTTCTTAGGCTCTCTCCCGGGGCTGTGTATATTTCATTTGCTAATAGATTTGTTTTAACTTTATAATTACCAGTAAATACCACTTTACTAATAAATGGAGTTTCTTGCACCGTAACGCTCAAAGACCCTTGGTGAAATTTTATATTTATAGTTTCAAAAAGAGATGTTGCGTAAAGACTTTTTACTGACTTATCTTTAGTCTCTGGATTATATTTATCGCCAACTTTCATGCCTAAATATTCAACAATTGTTGATTGCTCAACACGTTGGTTACCATGCACGCTTATTTTCTTAATTACTTCTGCCATTGCAGATGATGAAACAGCCATCACCATAAAGAAAAATACTGTTCTCAAAATCCTGTTCACAAGAAGACCTCTTTAAAATAAATAATATAGAAACTAGAATAACTAGATTTTTATACCATTTGACAAAAAAATTACAACTGAAAAATACAGCCACGCTCAATTCTTATCAAACTATCTAACGAGACAATGTTATTATTATTTACGTACTAGTTTTTTTTTGTTAGACTCATCCCCTATTTAATCTAATAAATCATTATTAATGGCTAAAGCTCAACTGAATACTAAATCAATCGCCCGCATCGCAGCTATTCAGGCATTATATCAGTTTGAGAACGAAAATAACGATACTGATATAAAAACTATACTCCTTAACATAATTGATTTTTATAAAGACAATGATATAAAAAATGATTATGAACTTGAGAAAAATAGTAAGCTAAAATTACGACCTAGCTATAATTACCTGAGCGAGTTAGTTAAAATTACACATGAGCATCTAGAAGAAATTGATGCAATAATTAAACAACATCTTACAAAAGAATGGACATTAGATAGCTTACCAAAGCTGTTATCTGCTACCCTACGAGTGGCTATTTGTGAAATAAAATATTTTCCAGAAACGCCTAGTAAAGTTATTCTTAACGAATACACAGATATCGCAGGTGATATGCTAGATGAAGGTGAAGTTGGTTTTGTAAATTCAGTCCTTGATAATTACGCTGCAACTAATAGGTAATTTATGTCTTCTTCAACTGGATATCGTGGGAAATTTACAGAAGTCAAAACAGCTAAGCGTAGAAAAACCTCTTCTACAAGATGGTTAAAAAGACAATTAAATGATCCTTTTGTAGCGAAAGCAAAGCTCGATGGTTATAAATCACGCTCTGCTTACAAACTAATAGAAATCAACGATAAGTTCCATGTATTAAATGCGGGTGACAATGTAATTGATCTTGGCGCAGCGCCAGGCGGGTGGAGTCAAGTAGCAGCAAAGATCATCAAATCAGATACAACTTCTGCAAAGAACAAACTAATCGCCATAGATTTATTACCTATTGAAGGTATAGCTGGTGTAACTTCTTTTGAAAAAGACTTTTTTGATGATGACGCGAAAGATTTAATAGTAAATACATTAGATGGGCGGTTAGCCGATATAGTCCTAAGTGACATGGCTGCAAATACTACAGGTCATAGCCAAACCGACCATTTGCGCATCCTAGATTTATGTGAAAATGCTTTGATTTTTGCCTTAACGATTCTAAAACCTGGTGGACATTTCGTAGCAAAAATATTTCGTGGCGGAGCAGAGGCAAGTCTACTAACGATAGCAAAACAAAATTTTAAAAAGGTAAAGCACTTCAAACCTGATTCAAGTCGCAAAGAATCAAGCGAATTTTACCTAATAGCTTTAGATAAAAAAGAATAAACAAATTATGCGCTACATATCATCTATCATCCAAATGCTTTTTTTAATATTTCTAGTTGCAAATGCTAATGCACAGGAGATCAAAATCGGCATAATGCAACATGATTTTGATACAAAATTTAAACACCGTCATGAAAAAGGACAAAATATTATTGTAGAATACATGTTAGATAAAACGCAGAATTTCCTCAGGGCCTTCCCGCATATTGGTGCTAGCATCAATAATAAAGGTTATACTAGTAATATTTACACTGGTCTTACTTGGCAGTTTGACTTAGGAGAAAATTTCTTAATAGAAGCCTCACTTGGTGCATCTATTAACAATGCAGAACGTAAAAAAACTGCTAAAAAACGCGCACTCGGTTCTAATATCTTATTTAGAGAATCATTGTCGGCTGGCTTTAGATTTGCTAAAATTCACTCTCTAACAATTATGATTGACCATATGTCTAGCGCCGATATTAGCAAGCCAAACCCAGGCCTAACAGACATAGGACTGCGTTATGGATATAGGTTTTAATAATAAATACAGCCATTAAAACCTCATCTTTTTTATAAAAATCAATCCCTAACGACTAATACAGAAATTGAGGAATGCCGTACAATTTTTGACGCATTAGGCCCTAACATATAATCTCTCAGCTGCGGCCTAACAGCGGATAAAATAATTAAATCTGCTTCTATCTTCTCTGAATAATTAATAATTTCATCATAAATCGCACCACGACCAATATGAAATTCAACTTTTATACCTTCTGGAATAAATTTTTTCACCATCTCATCAAAGAGTTTATTATACTTTTCTTTTTGATCACTCATCCAATGACGTGGTAAATACTCCTCTACCATCTTCATACCAAAATTCGGCATTATATGAACTAAATGAAGTTTAGAACCAAAAGCATTAACAAAATTCAAAGCTGCTGGAAAAACCACTTTGATCGATTCTTTATCAGATAAATCAACTGGGATTATTATATTCTTAAACATAACTTGTATTATCTCTACTAAATTTTATTTTCTATTATTTTTTTATATTACCATTAAAGTCTGGCAAAACAAACTCACTCAAAAAATGACTATCTTCTAATCCAGAAAGAAGCGGATCATTGGTCTTGAATCTTGAAATTTTCTTCTTAAAATAAGACATAAAATTTTCTACAATATCTTTCTTCACAGATGCACTTGCTACAAATATAACAGGAGTGGCTACTGTTTCCTGCGCTTCAGTAATACCCGGGTATTTTCCTGCTTCTAAAACTACTTTGTGAAACCCGGGGTTGTTTTTTGTTAATAGTTCTATCTTATCACTATCTATAGCTGCAAAATCAACTTCACATGAATGTGATATTAAGTTAACCAGCGAGCTAGGGTGGCCTGTCATTGTCATAATAGCATCAATCTCTCCATTACAAAATGCTTTTGCATAATATTCGTAAGCAATCTCAACATCAATCGGAGGGTTTTGAAAATCGTAATATGGTTCTAAAGCTTTATATGCCACTGAGCTATCAGAATTAGGCGGTCCATTAGATAATTTACGACCATCTAAATCTGCAAATACTAAAATTTTATCATCATCCTTTACAAGTACTGTAAAAATCTCATCATGCAATCTCAGTAGCTGATACATATCTTTAAAAGGCTCAGTGCCTGTAAAATACCCCTTGCCCTTATATGAATCTATTGCCAAATTAGATAATACAAATGCAAAATCAATCTTGCCACGTTGCAATAACCATAGACTATCCAACGAACCCTGCGTTGGTACTACTTGGCACTTTATATCATTATTAGCTTGCGAAATATAACTGCATAATTTTATGCCAATATTATAATGTCCTTCTAACAAACCTCCAACACCTATCTTTATTATATTTTCATCTGCTGCTCGCGCAATTTGCGCCGGCAACATTAGAAAAGAAATCAATAAGATAATAAAACGCGTTAGCTTCACTTACTAAAAACCTTAATCAGAATTATACATATCTCTATCTAGAGTACCTTCTGTGCTATCTACAACCAAAGTAATTGTTGCATCTCCAGTAATATTAATTGCCGTACTGAACAAATCTAACACTCTATCTATACCGACTAATAGTGCCACACCTTCAATGGGCAACCCTACAGAAGTCAGCATTATAGGCAACATTATAATAAACGAACCGGGTATACCAGCTCCGCCTATAGAACCAAGAGTACCTGTTATTATGATAACCATATAATCATTAAGACCTAGCTCTACTCCCATAATTTGGGCAAAGAACATAACAGATAAGCCAAGCTTAATAGCTAAGCCATCCATATTAATAGAAGCCCCAAGCGGCAATACAAACGATGTACTTGTTTCAGACACACCTAACTTTTGACGACAAACCTGCATAGTAGTTGCAAGACTTGCTTTACTGCTACCGGTTGAAATCGCAATCATTTGATACTCTATACTCTTTTTATAAAATGGTATAGGAGATAAACGACAAAATACGATGATAAATAGTCCAAATATTAAATATTGTAATATATAAGCAATTGTTATTGCGATAACTAACTTACCAAGGCTCATCATAATATCAAGCCCCTGGGTGCCAACAACCCACGCAGTTAAAGCAAAGGCTGCATATGGTGACAACTCAACAATTATCGCTATCATTTTTAGTACTAGCTTTGCTGCTGATTGGATAAATTCTCTTAAAGGATCGACAGCAGAACCCATACTATTAATTATTACACCAGTAAAAATGGAGAAGAATACAACTTGTAAAATATTTGAATCCGCAAAGGCTACAAATATATTACTTGGCACCACCTCAATTAAAAAATTAACAATATCAAAACTACTTTCTCTAAAATTGCTTTCTGGCAACGGACCTAAATCTAAAACTAGACCACTACCAGGCTGCATTATCTGCGCAACACTAAGACCAAATACAACTGCAAAGCAAGTTGTTCCAAAATATGCCAACACTGATTTTTTTGCCACCCTACCAATAGAGCTAGGATCCCGCATTCCTGTAATTCCAGATAACAAGCTGAAGAACAACAACGGTACTATAACCATTTTTATTAAACGCAAAAATACTGTGCCAATCGGTTTTACAATCTCAACATGCTGAGGCAAATATACTCCAAAAAGCAACCCTAATATTAGGCCTATAAATACTTTATGCCATAACTTCATAAACAAACTCCATAAATTTGATTAAGCTTATATTACATCTCTTCGACCATCATGCACCCAATTTAAATACTGGGGCAAGCCGCCTGTAATATCAAGCTTGATTATCTGAGGCAATTGATAATTGTGATTGAATTTTATAGATTTTTCAATACTTTTATAATTATCACTCGGAGCCTTTATAAATAAACGAATTTCTTTCGTCTGCTCAGCCCGTCCCTCATAGCAAAAAAAACTTTGAACCTGATCTAGTTGCACACAAGCTGCTAGCCCGGCCTTAACCAAAGTTTTTGCAATTAATTTTGCTGTTTTCGCATTGTCAGTTGTCGTTATAATGACACAACACTCTTTTTTCATCTTACTTCAACAAAAGAATTTGGTGTTTCAAATAACTTAAGTCTAACTATAGTGAATGAATTTTTAGTAAACAACTTAGGTATAATATCTGATTTCAAATGTAATGCAATGTTTTCCGCTGTTGGATTAGAATTTAAATAATATATATTCTGCCCTGTTTGGCTTGCAATAAGGCTTCCAAGAGCTTTATCATCTTGATGTAAAATTACATTATGATCTAAATTTTCATCTACCCAGTCTTTAATAATGTTTTTTAATTCACCAAAATCGACTACCATACCCAGCTCATTTAGACCAGCGCTCATAGCTGTAATTTCAAGAACATATCTATGCCCATGCAAATATTTACATTTATGTTGATGGCCAATGACTCTATGACCAGCGTCAAATTCTATACGACGCGTACACTCTATCATGACTTTAAAACCTATATAAATTTTAGTAATGATTGATATTTTTCGATACTATCAGATATAATATCTGCTTCAATGGAATCAGTCTCTGCTTCAGACAAATCCCCTTCCAAATTAGTTATTTTATTACGCACAGATGCTGTATTCTCTGTTTTTAGATCAACAACAAATTCACTAAGAATATTAAGCGCAGAACCAGTTATTTGCGCAACTCCACCGTAAACAAAATATTTTATTTCTTCTGCACGAGAAAATAGGGTAACAACACCAACATCTATACTAGATGTAAGTTTAGCATGTCCCGGCAAAACTCCAAAAACTCCTTCAGTGCCAGGAATATTTACTAAGGTAGCTTCCATTTCCAAAGCTACCTTAGATGGTAAAATAATTCTTACTAAGAGTATCTCAGTCATTATAAATTACATCGCCTCTTTAGATTCCATCTTTTCAGCCTTCTCAACCGCTTCTTCAATAGAGCCAATCATGTAAAAAGCCGCTTCTGGTAAATGATCATATTTACCTTCCACCAGACCTTTAAACCCAGCAATAGTATCAGCGAGATCAACAAATTTTCCAGCTAAACCTGTAAACACTTCTGCAACATGAAAAGGTTGTGATAAGAATCTTTGAATTTTACGGGCACGGCTTACTATCAGCTTATCTTCTTCTGATAATTCATCCATACCTAGAATAGCAATAATATCTTGTAGAGACTTATACGTTTGCAAAACTTTTTGCACTTCTCTTGCTACATTATAATGCTCATCTCCAACAATTTCAGGATCTAACATCTGCGAACTACTATCTAGAGGATCCACTGCCGGATAAATACCCAACTCTGCAATTTGACGGCTTAATACCGTTGTGGCATCAAGATGCGTAAAAGATGTAGCTGGAGCTGGGTCGGTCAGATCATCAGCTGGTACATAAATAGCCTGAACCGAAGTAATCGAGCCTCTTGTCGTTGACGTGATCCGTTCTTGCAGTAATCCCATATCAGTAGCCAATGTTGGTTGATAACCAACAGCGGATGGAATACGTCCTAATGTTGCAGATATTTCTGAACCTGCTTGCGTAAAACGGAATATATTATCAACAAAAAATAATACATCCTGACCGCCATCTAAATCACGAAAATGCTCTGCAATAGTCAATCCAGTAAATGCCACTTTTGCACGTGCTCCAGGTGGCTCATTCATTTGACCATAAACTAATGCAACTTTTGATTCTTCTAATTTGTCTGGATTAATAACCCCAGAATCTATCATCTCATGGTAAAGATCATTACCTTCTCTTGTACGTTCGCCAACTCCAGCAAATGCTGTATAACCACCATGAGCTTTTGCAACGTTATTAATTAATTCCATAATAATAACAGTTTTACCCACACCTGCACCACCAAACAGGCCAATCTTGCCACCTTTTGCATACGGAGCTAATAGATCTACTACTTTTATACCAGTAACTAATATACTTCTTTCAGTAGATTGTTCATCAAACGCCGGTGCGTCACGATAAATCGAAGAGAATGTCTTGCTTTTGATTGGACCTTGCTCATCAACAGGCTCGCCAATAACATTCATAATACGCCCTAATGTACCCTTGCCTACTGGGACCTGTATAGGCGCCCCTGTATCTGTTACTAACAATCCACGAGTTAATCCATCAGTAGAATCCATCGCGATACAACGCGCGGTGCTGTCACCAATATGCTGCGCTACTTCAAGTACTAGTTTGTGACCATTATTTTCACATTCAAGTGCGTTTAAAATATTAGGAAGTTGCGCGCCACCACCAAACTTCACGTCAACAACTGCTGAAATAATTTGAGTGATTTTTCCTTTATTATTTTCCATTTTTAAAACCTATAAACCGAATAATTAACATTATTTTATTTGTCTTTTTAGTTACTAAACTATTTACCCTTTATCTATCACTAATATTCCAGCAATAGCACAATCTTCTGCCTCCATCTCTGATAACACAATGCGCACTTTTTCCGGAACAACATCTACTGAGTCACAAACTGCTTTTGTCACACTAGCAACAAGTTTACGTTTTTGCTCTATTGTTCTTCCTTTCATCAACTGTATATTTAAAAATGGCATTTTTCTATTATACTCCTTTTACACAGCTTCTGCCCCAGAGATAATCTCTGTGAGCTCAGTAGTAATCATTGCTTGACGTGATCTGTTTAATTTCAAGGTTAACTTCTCTACCAATTCACTTGCATTTTTTGTAGCATTATCCATTGCTGTCATCCTAGCACCTTCTTCGCTAGCTTTGCTTTGCAATAAACCATAATTAATTTCACCACTAATATAGAAATGAATAACATCATGCACTAAATTACCACCTTCATATTCATATTCAGAAACAGCACTATTTTCTGTATTCTCTGTAGTTTGAGCCGGTAAAATGCATTCTTTAGTCAAAATTTGAGTCATGGCATTTTTGAAGCGATTATAATACATATAACAAGCGCCCACCTCAGCACTTTCGACCATCTCTATAATTTTATCTTTTACTTCTCGTGCTAAACATTCAACATTATTTTTGATATTATAATGATAATACTCCGCTATTATGTCAGAATATTGCCCTTTAAGAGCATCTCTACCTTTTTTACCTATTACTAATAATTTAACAGTCTTACCAGCTTTTTTTAGTTTTTGAATATCACTTTTAACTTTCCTAATCACACTAGAATTAAAACCACCGCAAAGCCCTCGTTCTGATGTCATCACAACTAATAAATGCGTCATTTCTTCCAAATCTTTGTTAAAGAATTTACGATCATTGGTTGGTAAATCCATCAAATTTCCACTTGTCGAGATATCATACATGATATCTCCTAGCACTGAAGAATATTCATTAAAATTCTCAGCTTGATCCTTTACCCTTTTAAGCTTTGCAGCAGAAACTACGTGCATCGCCTTGGTAATTTTTTGAGTAGATTTAATACTCTTGACTCTATTCCTAAGTTGTTTTAGACCCGACATTTCTCTTCATCAATTAATTTCCTAAAAATTCTTCAACAAACTTCTTTAGATAAGTTTTAAGCTTCTTTTCAGTATCCTCATCAAGCTGCTTTTCCTTTCTTATAGAAGATAAAATATCATCACCCTTGAGGCGTATATCATCAAGCAAGCTAGTTTCAAACTCACGTACTCTTGATGTATCAATTTTTTCTAAATAACCTTTTACACCTGCATATAAACTAACAACTTGCTCTTCAACAACAAAAGGCGCATATTGCGCTTGCTTTAACAACTCGGTCAGCTTTTGACCATGAGTGATAAGCTTTTTAGTAGAAGCATCAAGGTCAGACCCAAATTGAGAAAAAGCTTCCATTTCTCTAAACTGAGCAAGCTCTAACTTCATCGAACCAGACACTTTCTTCATCGCTTTGATTTGAGCTGCTGAACCCACACGACTTACCGATATACCAACATTTACTGCAGGACGAATTCCTTTATAAAACAGCTCGCTTTCCAAGAAAATTTGGCCATCAGTAATAGAAATAACATTCGTTGGAATATATGCAGATACATCACCCGCTTGAGTTTCAATGATTGGTAGCGCGGTTAAGGATCCACCACCTTTTTCATCAGATAGTTTTGCCGCACGCTCAAGCAAACGAGAATGCAAATAGAACACATCGCCAGGATAAGCTTCACGACCTGGGGGACGTCTAAGCAACAAAGAAATTTGACGATACGCCACAGCATGCTTTGTCAAATCATCATAAATAACTAACGCATGCTTACCGCTATCTCTAAAATACTCGCTAATAGAGCAACCTGTGTATGGTGCTAAAAATTGTAATGGTGCTGGGTCTGAAGCAGTTGCTGCCACCACCGTAGTATACTCCATTGCCCCAGCTTCTTCTAACTTCCTAACAATCTGCGCTACTGTAGATCTTTTTTGGCCAATAGCTACATAGATACAATAGATTTTTTCAGACTCATCACCAGCCAAATGTGCTGGCTTCTGATTGATAATAGTATCAATTGCAATTGCTGTTTTACCTGTCTGGCGGTCACCAATAATTAACTCTCTCTGTCCACGACCAATTGGAATCAGAGCATCAATTGCTTTAATCCCCGTTTGCACAGGTTCATGTACAGATTTTCTACCAATAATACCAGGAGCTTTAACTTCAACACGACTATATTCTTTAGTAATTATTTCGCCTTTACCATCGATCGCACGCCCAAGCGCGTCAACAACACGACCTACCATTGGCATACCTACAGGAGTTTGTAGGATTTCGCCGGTTCTTTTTACCTTGTCACCCTGGCGCACAGTGCTATCATCACCCATGATCACAACGCCCACCATATCCGTTTCTAAATTCAACACCATGCCTTTAACACCAGAGTCAAACTCAACCATTTCACCAGCCTGAACATTATCAATGCCATACACTTTAGCAATACCATCGCCAACAGTAATAACATACCCAACTTCTTGTAACTCACCAAGCTGGTCTATATTACCAATTTCGCGTTCTAAAATTTCTGATATTTCAGCAGGGTTTAATTTCATTTTTTTACACTCATTTTAAAAACAACACTTAACAAGATACAAAGATTGCATCTACAAACAATCATATTTTAGAATTATTCGACAGTTTCTCTATTCTATCCAATGCCCCTTGCACAGAACAATCAATAATATTACTGTCATATTTTATTATAACACCGCCAATTAGCGCGGAGTCTACACTCATTGCCAATTCAACTTGCTGCCCAAGTTCCGCTTCTATAAATTTCCGTACCACTTCTACATCTTTAGAACTCAACTTAAATGCAGATAATAGTTCTGCATATTTTACTCCTCTAGCGCTTGCTATTAATTTAGCAAAAGCATCAACTATCTCAGAAAATAATGAACATCTAGCATTTTTGATCAACACATACAAAAACCGCTTCGACATAGATTCAAATTTATATTTATCAGCAACTAATTCTACTAATCGTACTTTTACTTCCTTTCCAACAACTGGAGAGCATAGCGCGGTACGCACAATTAAACTTTCTTGCATAAGATTTGCAAAAAATTGCATTTGTTCCAGCACTTTGTTTTCCTTCGATATTACTTGGGCGCTAGTAAGCAATGCTTGTGAATAATTTTTTACAATTTTAAGATCTAACGACATAATTTATTATATTTAAAATTATCTAAATAATTTTTACAACAGAAACGATAGCAGCAAAATATATAGTCGGCAATATTTTTGAGCTTAAATTTAAATATATTTTTATCAAAAAAATATATTATGTTTCAAACATATTGGTATAATCCTTCCTTGCTATAGCAAGCAATGCAAGAAACAATACCACTAGCTGTATAAGAAAATATGCGAGAACCAAAGAAAAAGACTGCGACCAGCGCCAAATCAACATACATATAAACGGCGTTGTAGATGAAAATATCAAACTCCCTAGAGAATGTGAAAGGCTAAACATCCTCATTCTTACACCAGTTGCAAATAATGATTGCATTTTTATTGCGCATGGCACTGCATAGAAAGGCGCAATAAATGCTAGCGCATAGTGCAAGTAATCTGCAAACACACCTAGCTTAAGCATAAATTCCATAATTACAACGCAAGAAATACTACAAGTAAGGGCAATTGCTGTTTGCTTAGTTATATGAATTTTATCAGACGCATAACCAGATAATACACAGGATATTCCGTATACAGAAATAATCCCAATATTGCCGGCAGTAGCTTGCTCTGGAGATATAACATCTGCAACATTAGCTGCGAATGTACCTAAAAATATAATAAGAAAATGGTACCCTCCACCAAGCATGCCGTTAATTAGTACAGCTAGTGTAAATTTCATTTTATTATTACCAATAATGGAAATAATACCAATATCAGCCTCCTCTGTTGCTCTGGATTTACTTTTCAGAAAGACCTCACTCTCTTGCAACAAGCCACGCATCATTATAATAAACAAGCCTAACAACCCGCCTAGGAAAAAATTCATCTTCCATAACCACTGTATTTCTTCAAAACTAATGGCTACATGATACATTACTGAGGCTAACAAAACACCAATCTGAGAAGAGAATGAAACAATTCCGATAGCTAAATGCCGTCTCCTTTTGCCAATTTTTTCAGCTACATAAATTTTAATTGCATCTATTTCTCCCGCCAGACTAACTAAAAATAACATCCGGCAGAGAGTAAGTAAAATAACTGCAAACCACCCAACAGACTCAAAAGATGGAATGATCGCGATCAAGCTTGTTGAGACGGCCGCTAAAACCATAGAAATTTTTACACTTGCGATCCTACTAACTTTGTCACCAATTTTACCAAAAACAATCGACCCCAAAGGTCTGGCGACCATTGCTATACTAAAAATAGCAAAAAATACCAACATCTGATCACCATCTTCGGCACCAGGCATAAAATTCTTGGAAATCATAGAAGCTGACAAGCCAAAAAGGGCATAGTCATAATAGCGTATAATCGTAGCACAAAATGCTATGATATAAGGGCTATATTTTTTAAGCTTCATAATTTTTACCAGAATAAATTGCGTATTTTCCTTTGGCTGATATTATATAGCATAGATCAAACATACAACAACCAATATTATCTTATGATAGGCAAGCTCAAGGGCCAAGTAGACTCAATTTATGACAACCATTTTATTATTGATGTGAAAGGAGTTGGCTACCTTGTTTATTGCTCTGGTAAAACACTCAGCAAATTATCAATTGGTGAATATAGCGAGTTACTAATAGAAACGCACGTAAGAGAAGATCATATACATCTATACGGATTCTATAATTTGGAAGAGAAATCTACTTTTTCAATTTTACAATCAGTTAAGGGAGTTGGTACTAGAATGGCTCTAGCAATACTGTCACACTTAACTCCAGAGGAAATAGCTCTAGCACTTTCTGCCGAAGACAAGACTGCCTTTAACTCAGTTTCTGGGGTGGGTAAAAAACTTGCTGAGCGTATAATAACCGAATTAAAAGATAAATTTATAGCCACTAACGGAATAGTTATTGGCAATGCTACATCACGTGCAGCACTATCGCCTAAATCTACCATGGCTAGCGACGCTATTTCAGCCCTGGTAAGCCTAGGTATAAATAAAGTTGATGCCCAAAACAGAATCAACTCTGTCTTGTCTTTAGAGCCAGATTCTTCAATTAATGACCTGATTAGGTTGGCACTAAAAAATGGGGCTAATGAATAATTATGACTACAGAAATTCTATCTAGCGACCAACTTGAGACTGATGCAGATTTTTCACTGCGCCCTAATTTCTTACAAGACTTTGTTGGACAAGAACATATTAAATCCAACTTAAGCGTCTTTATTAAAGCGGCACAAAACCGTAAAGAAGCACTAGATCATACTTTATTCTATGGACCTCCAGGCCTAGGGAAGACGTCTCTAGCACATATTGTATCTAGGGAAATGGGAGTGAATTTCAAAGCAACTTCCGGCCCTACTCTATCTAAAGCCGCAGATCTTGCTGCCATCTTAACCAACTTGCAAGAAAATGATGTGTTGTTTATCGATGAAATTCATCGTCTAAATACTAACATTGAAGAAATACTATACCCAGCAATGGAAGATTTTTCTCTTGACCTTATCATTGGCGAAGGCCCAGCTGCACGATCTGTCAGAATAGATCTACCACGCTTTACTTTAATCGGCGCAACGACAAGACTTGGATTACTTAGCAATCCGCTAAGGGACAGATTTGGCATACCGTTACGTTTAAATTTTTATACAACAGAAGAGTTAATCAAAGTCATTAACAGAGCAGTGGGCCTACTTGGAACTAAAATTACCACAAAGGGGGCTGAAGAAATTGCAAAACGTTCGCGTGGCACACCTAGAATAGCACTGAGATTACTAAAAAGAGTACGTGATTTTGCGTCTGTGGATAATAAAACAGAAATTGATGAAAAAATTGCAGACAATGCCTTAAATCGCCTAGAAGTAGACCATGCTGGTCTTGACAGCAATGATTACCGCTACCTTAAATTCATATGTGACAATTATAATGGTGGCCCAGTAGGAGTTGAAACTATAGCGGCAGCTCTCTCTGAGCAACGCGATGCCATTGAAGAAGCAATAGAGCCATATTTAATACAAATAGGACTACTACAACGTACACCAAGAGGAAGAGTTATTACTGACAATGCATTCCGTCATTTAGGCTTATCTGCTCCAGCTAAAAATAACAATATACAAGTATCTTTATTTGATGATATTAAATGAACAATATAAACTCTTTACTCATATTGACTTCAGCAACATTTTCGGTTCTGTCGCAAAATTTTCACATTAGAAAAAAATAAAAATAACTGGTATTGAATTTAGAGATAAATTGGTTAATGTAGCGCTCATATAATATAAATAAGAGAAAATACAGTGATCAGTTTTAAAGGCAGTCATTTTCCAAAAGTAAGTAATCATGCAATCCATTCGCTGTTACACATCCTATTCTTTGAGTTATAGAGATGTGGAGGAATTATTGGAAGAAAGAGGGGTGGCATTAGATCACGCAACGGTCAATAGATGGGTAGTAAAATATTCGCCATTATTAGAGTTAAAGTTTCGCAAACACAAGAAGAAAATAGGTTCAAGCTGGCGTATGGACGAGACCTATATTAAAATCAAGGGTCGTTGGGTATATTACTATCGGGCTGTGGATACGGATAATCAGACTATTGACTTCTATTTATCAGAGAAACGAGATACTGAAGCAGCGCGTAGCTTTTTCACCAAAGCCATAGGTAGTAACAGTCTACCAGATAAGGTTAACTTAGCTGGATTACAAGCCATTAACCAAGGCTTACCAGAAGATCGCAGAATCATGGTTAGGCAGATCAAATATCTCAACAATCTAATTGAACAAGAGCATCGACCTATCAAGCGGATTACCAGACCAATGCTTGGGTTCAAAGCATTTACCAGCGCGGTTGCAACACTTGCTGGAATTGAGTTACAAAGAATGTTAAAAAAGGGACAAGGTATTTTGAATTCCGACCTACCAGCTTGGAAACAATTTTATGCCCTCGCTGGATAATTACGTCTAAAATGAGGTCACCCCTCAACCCTTTGAAAATTTTGCGACAGAACCGTATATATGTAAGCGTCAATTTCCCTGCACTCTATGATTCAGCTAAATCGCTTGCATCTATGTTGTATGGTAGGATTGCACGTAATTCTTCTTTATTTTTGGCTTTATGAATATTTTCAAATAAATATCGTAAAT
>Ga0209390_10005493_pt1 | contig 17892 bp, 19 predicted proteins | sample BON01_FD_187212 | JGI IMG/M metagenome (GOLD analysis project Ga0209390, IMG submission 187212) | Freshwater microbial communities from Lake Bonney liftoff mats and glacier meltwater in Antarctica - BON-01 (SPAdes) (version 2) | ecosystem: Environmental > Aquatic > Freshwater > Ice > Glacier...
AACCTCGGCACCCTCACCAAAGTCATCTGCCGTCCGAGAATCAAAGGAGCCGGCACCTTCCTCAAATACCCCCAGGCCACCCCCTTGCAAAAGGAAGCCTTCGATCTCCTCGGCCTCAAGCTCCCGGCAGCGTAGCCATGAAACCCCATCACTAAATCCGACCCCGAAACCCCTCAAACCAAGAAACCGCAAGGCTCACAGCCCAAAATCCGCCAAACAAAGTCCCCGAAGTTCCGTTTAGCCCTTCCGAACCCAAGGTGGGGTGCAGATCATCGCCTTGCCCGGTCGGGGTCCCCTCGGGGTGGACCCACCAACTACCAGAGCTTCCGTCCCGTGAGACCCACACCCCGGCGGAGCCTAGTGGCCCGGCAGGTTGGTCGTTCAGGACAGCATCGGGATAATCGAACGGTTCGTAAAACAGCAGATCGGCGCTGGCCGGTAGGATGATTGCGATTGTCATAATCGACAGCCGCAGGTTTGGACGTCTTTTTGGTTTCATGTTTGTCGATGGTATTTGTGGCAATTGAGTTACCCGATTGGGCCCAGTTGGGAATCCCCCTCGGTGTAAGAACCCAGAAGGACATCGTATAAAAGTTAGATTGGCGATTTTGGACGTCCAGATAATTCATGGGGAAATTGCTTTCTCAGGGTGGAGACGCAGGTCTGCGACAGAGAGTCGCGTGGTCTGAGTTCGATCTCGATGACACTGTTCCTTGCTGGTGGTGAGTAGTGGTATTCCGTCCGGTGCAGGAATTTCAACTCCGTGGCAGACAGCGGCGAAATGGATTACTGCTGGGACTGAAAGCTTCCGGATTGCAGTCCTTCGGTGCGGACGGCCTCGCGAATCGCCGAGGGGAGGAGGACGTAGGTCTCAAAAATGTGCTGGCCAATCTCATTGAGTTTGACCTGGAGGTGATCGATGCCGTCGTGCAATCCATCCGAGAGGAGTTGGCTTACCTGGGTGAAGTTGACGGTGGCGAGGGTGCTTCCGGTGATGCGCTCGGCTTCATTGGAGAAGGTTCCTTGCTGGGTTCCGGAGATCTCCAGCAGGGTGTCATTAATTCTCCGCAGGCAGAAGCGGATGGAGCGAGGGAAATCCGGGGAGAAGAAAAGAAAGGAGGTGACGTTCTTGAGCGAGGTGTTGTTGCGGTATTGGGCGCGAAAGGCGGTGAAGGCACTGCACGAGCGGAGGACGGCGAGGAGTGAAAAGACGGAAGGCTTTCCCTCGGAGAAGGTCAGGGTGTCGAGAATACGGCTCGTTTTGTCGGCGCGTTCGATAAATCGTCCCAGACGCGAGAAGTGCCATCCTTCGTCGTGTCGAATGGTGGATTGGCTGAGGCCCTGGAAGATAATGGAGAAGCGAATGATCTGCCGGAAGAGCGATTCGGGGCTGTTCCGGTATCTTTCATGGGCGGCCTTGGAGGACAGAAAGAGGTGGATGGCATTGAGCTCCAGCCACATTTCCTCTGAAAGTTGGTCGCGGACGGTGCGGGCATTCTCGCGCGCCAAGGCGACGCAGGCCGCGATGGAGCGCGGGTTGAGAGGGGAGAGGGCGATGTAGTAGGCGGCGTCACGATCCAGCTCCACTTTCTGCTCATCCGTGAGTTCTTCCTCCAAACTGGTGGCGTAGACGACGGGTTTCCAGACGGCATCCTTGGTATCCCGGTTAAAGGTTTCCAGGGCGTCCTGGCGGGTGACCTCGACCATTCGGGCAAGATTTTCGGCTCGTTCAACATAGCGGCCCAGCCAGAAAAGGCTGTCTGCGACTCGGGATAACATCATAAGGTGGTTTGTTCGGGGTGGCAGATTGTTAGAGGACCCAGGTGTCTTTGGAGCCACCTCCCTGGGAGGAGTTGACAACGAGGGAACCTTTGTTGAGGGCGACCCGGGTCAGCCCGCCGGGGATGATTTCGATATCTTCGCCGTAGAGGACATAGGGCCGGAGGTCCACGTGACGGCCTTCGATGCCATCCGGACAGACCGTGGGGTGGGTCGAGAGTGAGACCACCGGCTGGCCCACGAAGTCACGCGGGTTGGCTTTGATTTTTTCGGTAAAGGAATCCCGTTCGGCTTGCGTCGAGGTGGGACCCATGAGCATGCCGTAGCCGCCTGATTCGTTGGCCGACTTGATGACAAGTGATTCCAGATTCGCGAGCATGTGCTTGCGGTCCTTTTCGCGCCAGGCGAGGTAGGTCGGGACGCTCTCCAGGATGGGGTCTTGATCGAGGTAGTATTTGATCATGTCCGGAACGTAGGCGTAGGTCACCTTGTCATCGGCCACTCCGGTGCCCACGGCATTGGCGAGAACGACATTACCTTTGAGATAGGCTTCCATGATCCCGGGGACGCCCAGGAGCGAGTCCTTGCGAAAGACGGTGGGGTCCAGGAAGTCGTCGTCGATACGGCGGTAGATGACATCGACCTGCACGAGGCCGCGGGTTGTCCGCATGTAGACGTATCCGTCGGACGCGATGAGATCGCGCCCTTCGACAATTTGGATGCCCATGGCCTTGGCGAGGAAGGAGTGCTCAAAGTAGGCGCTGTTGTGGAGTCCGGGCGTGAGCAAGACGGCGACGGGAGTTCCGGTTTGGCGCGGGGAGAGGTGTTCGAGGGTTTTTCGGAGTAGGGAAGGGTAGTTGCCGACGGGACGAACTCCGAGGGATTGGTAGAGCTTGGGGAAGGCCCGCTTCATGGCCTCGCGGTTCTCGAGGACGTATGAGGCTCCCGAGGGACAGCGGCCATTGTCTTCAAGAACGAGGTATTTTCCGTCTCCGTCACGGATCAAGTCACTTCCGCAGATGTGAATATAGATGTCCCGGGGGACATCGAAGCCCTCCATGTGAGGGCAGTAGTGGGCGGCGGATCTCACGACTTCATCGGGAATGATGCCGTCCTTGATGATCTTTTTTTCGTGATAGACGTCGTGAAGAAAGAGGTTGAGGGCGATGATGCGTTGCGTCAGGCCGTCTTCGATGTGTTGCCATTCCTTTGCGGGGATCACGCGGGGGATGAGATCGAAGGGAAAAATTCTTTCGGTCCCATGCTCATTCTCGCCATAAACGGTGAAAGTGACGCCCTGCTCGAGAAATGCCGAGTCAGTCTGGCGCTGCTTTTCCCTGAATTTGTCACTGGTCAGGCTACCGACGACTTTCTGGATTTCAGCGTAGTGGGGGAGAGGGGTCTCCCCGGAGGCGGAGAACATCTCATCGAAAAAGCCGTTGGTCTGATAATTATCGAACATGCAGGAGTGCTACCCTGACGCATATCTCGTGCCAGAGAAGAAAAAATTTAATTCGGGTCAAAATGGTGCGGATCGTGCAGGCTTCCCGGCCTATGGGAATCCGGGTCGCACTCAATCACCGCACGTCATACAAATACGATCGAAAAGTCACGATGATGCCTCATACCATCCGGTTGAGGCCGGCCGTTCATTCGAGGACTCCGATCCAGGCCTATTCTTTGAAGATCGAGCCCGAACCCCATTTCTTGAATTGGCAGCAGGATGCCTTCGGTAATTTTTTGGCCCGGATTTCTTTCCCTGAAAAGACCGACCATTTTTCCTTTGAAGTCGATCTGGTGGCCGAAATGGAGGTCTACAATCCCTTTGATTTTTTTGTCGATGATCGCGCCGAAAAGTTTCCCTTCGAGTATGAGCCGGCGATGAAGGAGGAGCTCCTTCCTTATTTGAAGGTCAGGGACGACGGGCCACTGCTGAAGGAGTTGTTGGAAACCGTCGATAAGAGCGAGCGTCAGATTGTCGATTTCCTTGTGATGGTGAACCAATTGGTGGAGAAGCACATTAACTACAGTGTCCGCATGGAACCGGGGGTGCAGACCTGCGAGGAAACGTTGGGGCGGAAAGTGGGATCCTGTCGCGATAGTGCCTATCTCCTGGTGCAGATCTTTCGTCACCTTGGTTTGGCGGCGCGCTTCGTGTCCGGCTATCTGGTTCAGCTGACGGCTGATGTGGAGGCCTTGGACGGGCCGTCCGGGACGACCGAGGACTTCACTGATTTGCACGCCTGGGCCGAGGTGTTTATTCCTGGCGCGGGTTGGGTTGGCTTGGACGCGACCTCCGGACTCCTGGCCGGGGAAGGGCATATTCCGCTGGCTTGCACCCCGGAACCCGCGAGTGCGGCCCCGGTGGTGGGGGGACTGGAAAAGTGCGAGGTCGAGGACTTTGAATTTTCGAATACGGTGCGCCGGATTCACGAGGATCCCCGGGTCACCAAGCCCTACACCGACGAACAGTGGGAAGCGATTGACGAGCTGGGCGGGGAGGTCGATGCACAATTAAAGTATCACGACGTCCGGCTGACGATGGGAGGCGAGCCCACCTTTATTTCCATCGATAACATGGATGGCGATGAGTGGAATACCACCGCTGATAGTCCGCAGAAGCGAGAGCTGTCACGGACGCTTTTGGATCGCATTCAAAAGCAGTATGCCGACAAGGGCCTCCGTTACTACGGGGAAGGGAAGTGGTATCCGGGTGAGCCACTTCCGCGTTGGTCTTACGAACTTTTGTGGCGCAAGGATGGGGAGGCGATCTGGCATGACCAGAAGTGGCTGGGAGCTCCGGACGGGAAAGGAAAGGCGACGGTCGAGGACGCCGACCGGTTTGCGGGGAGACTCGCCGAGGCTCTTGCAGTGGACCGGGAGTGCCTTTGTCCCGCTTTGGAGGATCGCTACTATTATCTTTGGTATGAGGGACAGTTGCCGAAGGATATCGATACCTCAAAAGCTAACTTTGACGATCCCTTGGAGCGTCAATATCTCGCCAATATTCTTTCGAAAGGGATGGAGACCCCGGTGGGCTATGTTCTTCCTTTGAAATGGAATTACGCCACCGAGGCATGGACGACGGTGCGCTGGGAATTTCGACGGGACGATCTTTACCTGACGCCGGGTGGTTCTGCGCTGGGATTGAGGTTGCCGCTTTCCTCTTTGGTGACCGAAACCAAGGAAGTTCCCGATGAAGTGGTTCTCCCTCGTTCACCGATGGAGCCGGCTCCACCACTGCCTCCCTTTCCTCCAAGGGTGATTGCTGATCAGCAGGATGTGGGGGCGAGGTTAAAGGTGGCTCCTTCCAAGGTGGTGACGGCTGTCAGTGTCGAAGTGCGTGAAGGTGATCTCTATGTCTTCTTCCCGCCGCTGGATGATATTTCCCACTATCTCGATCTCGTAAATGCGGTCGAGGCGGTTGCCCGGGACCTCAAGGTTCCTGCGATTATCGAAGGCTACGAGGCTCCCTACGACCATCGCATTGAACGCATGAAAGTCACTCCCGATCCCGGCGTGATCGAGGTCAACGTTCATCCCACGCAAAGTTGGGATGAGCTTAAGTCGCTGATCACCGGGCTCTATGAAGATGCCCGGCAGTCACGACTGGGGACGGAGAAATTCATGGTGGATGGCCGCCACACGGGAACGGGCGGAGGCAATCACGTCACGATGGGCGGAGTGACTCCGGCGGACAGTCCCTTCCTGAGACGTCCCTCTTTGCTGCGGAGTTTCATTACCTTCTGGCAGCATCACCCGGGCTTGTCCTACCTCTTTTCCGGAACATTTATTGGTCCGACCAGTCAGGCCCCGCGGGTTGATGAAGGTCGCTCTGATCGCCTTTACGAATTGGAGATCGCCTTCCAGCAGCTTCCTGAGACTGCCGATGTGCCTTGGACCGTGGATCGTGTATTACGCAATCTTTTAACGGACTTAACGGGCAATACGCACCGTGCAGAGTTTTGTATTGATAAACTCTACTCGCCCGATTCGTCCACGGGGCGTCTGGGGATCGTGGAGCTGCGGGCCTTCGAAATGCCTCCTCATGCCCGCATGAGCCTGGTGCAGATGCTCTTGATGCGTTCGTTTGTCGCGATGTTTTGGAAGAATCCTTACCAAGGAAAACTCGTTCGCTGGGACACGGAATTGCATGATCGCTTCCTCCTTCCGCACTACGTACGCGAGGATCTCAGGGAGGTTGTGGAAACACTGCAGGATCAGGGGTTTCCTTTCCAGTTGGCTTGGCTCGATGCCTTCTTCGAGTTCCGCTTCCCGGTTTTTGGCCGGGTGCAATACGGAGGGATCGGGGTGGAGATCCGGATGGCGCTCGAACCCTGGAACGTGCTCGGCGAGGAATCGACCTCGTCCGGAACAGCCCGTTATGTCGATTCCTCGGTGGAACGATTGCAGGTCACGGTGACCGGCTTGACCGATGGTCGCCACATTTTGGCCTGCAACGGTCGCCGCATTCCGCTGAGATCGACGGGACGTGCGGGCGAGTATGTCGCGGGCGTTCGCTACAAAGCGTGGGCCCCCTGGTCAGCCTTGCATCCTACCATTGGAGTGCAGGCGCCCTTGGTATTCGATGTGATCGATACCTGGAATCAGAAATCACTGGGCGGCTGCGTGTATCACGTCAGCCATCCCGGCGGACTGAGTTACGAGACCTTGCCGATCAATTCCAACGAAGCAGAAGCCCGGCGGGCGAGCCGGTTTACGCGCGAGGGTCATTCGCCTGGGGTGGTCGAACCTGATGGCCCGGCCCGTCCCATGGTGCCTGGAGGGACTGAGATCACGCGCACCGTGACGGGAAGATCGCCCGGTCAGAAAGTACCCGTGACGATTCCACGGGAGGAACCCACGCTGGACTTTCCGCTGACGCTGGACCTGAGAGAAAAGGGTTAATCGCGACGGGAAGAGATTTCGACGGTCATGCCAAGCGAGCGGTTTCCGTGGCCTTTGAAGACTCCGCTAATCGGCATGACGCCCCGCGGGTGATAGCTCACTCCAACCGAGATATGGCCGATGTCAACCTGTCCCCCGATGGAGGGATCGAACCCGGTCCAGCCGCGATCGGGGAGGTAGATCTCAGTCCAGGCATGGGTGGCCCCGCGCCCGACCCGGGAGACTTCGCTCTCAAGATATCCACTGACAAAGCGCGCGGCGTAACCAACACAGCGTGCCGCTTCCATCATAAGGACGGCAGTGTCCCGGCAGGAGCCGGTGCCCGATTGCAGGGTTTGTTTGGGGCTCTGGACGCCTGATTCTTCTCTCCTCTTGTATCCGATCTGCTTGCGAATGGCGGCAGCCATACGGTCGAAGAGAGGGACTTTTTCGCCATAGGCTCCGATGATATTTTGATCCATGACCCAGTTGCGGACGCGTTCGACTTGCCGGGGATAAAGGCAATTTCGATAGAGGTAGGTGGCAACCTGTTCCATGCCGGCGTAGAAGGCGGGGACTCCGGCGAGGATCCCTTCGGGACCGTGGACGCCCTCGGGCGGTTCGCTTTGCCATACCGAAAACTCGCTCGTGATGACAAGTTCCGAGCCTTGTTCCTTAAAGACCAGAGTGGCGATGAGGTTCCCGAAAATGTCTTCGGACCAGTGGATGTCGGCTTCGGGAGAAGAGGTGATTTTGAGAGACTGAAGGCGCTGATGGTAGCTCTCTCTCGGGCGCATTACGAGCCGGTGGTCTCCAAAGCTGACAGGGCCGGAGTAGGCATAGTGGGTCTCGTGTTTGAAGTGGATGGTTACCCCCGGGGTAACGGCTGTCGGGATCAATTCGGGCATTGTTAGGGCAGGATAAGGGCCGTATTTGACTCGTGCAAACTCTCCCTTGTGATCGGAGTGAAATTTTCATCCAGCGACTGGCAATTTACGGAAAGACCGGTGCCCTGAATGTTGCCAAAGAGGCTGGCCACTGCGGTGTCGCTGGCATCTCTCCCGGTGGAGATTCGGATCATGCCATTGAGGGGAGCGAGGCCGCTCGCATCGAAAAGGAGCCACTGGCCTCCGATGTTGACCTCAAAGCAGGCGTGGAAATCCTGGGGCTCCAGCTGATACGCATAGACCGTGGTGTAACGGGCCGGGATGGTAAGAGCACGGCAGAGGGTGATGCCAAGGTGGGCAAAGTCCCGGCAGACGCCTTGTCTTTGCTCCATGACATCGATGGCAGAGGATTGTTCGTTGGTGGAACCGGAAACATACTGGATGTTCTCGAAAATCCACTGGGCGATGGTGAGAACCTTGTCATAGGGCGAATCGTCGGCATTGACGAGGTTTGCGGCTTCCGTGCGAAGCATATCGGATTGGCAATACCTGCTGGGAAACAGGTAAGGAATGACATCGGCTGGTAATTGGTCCGGGCCCAGGATGGGAAGCTCTCCCTGTGGGACCCGGAGGACGTTAATGAGAACGTCTGCCGAGTAATTGAGTGTCGTGGGGCCGCTTGAGCCGATGCGAATGCGGGCGAAGCGATTGCCGCCGGGACCACATGAAAGCAGTTCCCAGCTTGCGTTGGGGTTGATCGTGAAAAGTTCGTTGTAAACCGTTTGCCCGGGAGTCTGCATCCCATGGAGGGCGGCGATGATGGTCGCCGGACTGCTGATTTCGTAGGAAAGGGAGCCGAAGACCTGGAAGCGGAGAGAAGATGTCATATGATGAGGGGTTTGAGGAGAGAGTCGGGAAACGGGGTTAGCGCCCTTCGGGCATTGCGGGGAGGAGGGTGAGGAGGAGTTGGTATCGCTCCGTATCGAAGGGGCGTTCCCCGGCTGTCATCGCTTCGATTTCGTCGGCGAGGCAAAAGGCAAGCATCGCGCGGGCTTCATCGTCCTCGATATCCGGCTCAGAAACAAGACGTTCGTAGGTTTCCCTAACATAAAGCGTTTCCGGGGAATCCATTTGTTCATTGATGGCCGGAATGAGAGACTCGACTGCTTTATCCATAGACCGGCAGGGTAAAGGAAAAAGACGGCCCCGTGAAGAGCCGTCTTTTGAAAATGGATGGGGAAATTGATCCCAATTCCAGCTTAGCCGCGAACGGGCTTCTTGGCGCGCCGGACGACACCGAAACGCTTCTGGAACTTGTCGATCCGTCCCTCGGTGTCAACAAAGGAACTTTGACCGGTGTAGAACGGGTGGGAGTCGGAAGTGAGGCCGACGGAGATAATGAAGTGCTCCACTCCGTCGATCTCCTCGGTCTTGTCAGACTTGGCGGTGGAACGGGTATGGAAGCGGTGACCAGTGGTCATGTCTTGGAAGACTACGGGGTGGTAGTCAGGATGGATGTCTTTTTTCATGGGATGCCCTTAAAAGTGAGGGTTGCGACGTTACCGACGCCGCAGAGGGCGTTAGTTGTCCCAAAATCGGCTGGCTGTCAACCGGATTTCTGCATATCCAGCGCGCGGAATGAACTTGAAAACCTTCGCGACGATGGATCCCCACCTGTTGGTGGGGCTCGTGAATACCGAACTCCGCAACAACGCCCGGTCTCTCTCCGATTTGTGCAAAACCCACGGATTGAAGCAGAAGGAATTGGTGGCACGCCTCGCGTCGGCCGATTACCACTACCTTGCGGAGAGTAATCAGTTCCGGTAAGGAGCGACTCCAGACCATGGGTTTCCGAGAAGTGGTTGCGGGATGTGATCATCAAATGGATCATTCGTCAGATCGGATCCCTCCATCACAGACCCGAAGGGACGCAGGCATATAGCCGCTCCAGACCATGGGATTCCCAGGAGTGGTTGCGGGATGTGACCATCAAATGGATCACTCGTCAGATCGGATCCCTCCATCACAGTCCCGAAGGGACGCAGGCATATAGCCGCCAGCCTGGGCTGGCGGTCCCAAGCACCATCGATTCAGAAAGCTCCGAAGGTGCGCGGGCAGACCTGCCGAGCATCACTTTTTGTGAAAAGTCGTTGAGGATTCCGACCGAAAAACGCCCCGGGAGGGGCCGTCAGAACGTAGCCGGGGGTCAGCGGAGCGCAGCCCCCGGACCCAGGCCCGCAAGAGGGTCCGCGTCCTGAAGGGACGCCAGAAATCGGAGGCTACCCATCGTGTTGATCCTACCTGACCCTTCTGGCGCCCCTCCAGGGCGCTCCGTGGTAAGACGAACATTACCCGGGGGCTGCGCTCCGCTGACCCCCGGCTACGTTCTTGCAGTCCCGCCGGGACGCCGGGACGCCGGGACGCCGGGACGCCGGGACGCCGGGACGCCGGGAAAATGCTGCTGCGTGGCGGTATATAATCTTGTCAACTTGTCTGTCCCAGAAAACGCTCACAATTTGAGCCTTCAGCGAACCGCCTCTGAAATGACCTTCTTGATTCGCTTCCAGCTCTGGCCTTTTAGAAAAGCCGGATCGGGATCGGCTTCGGCGTCTTCGAACCACGTGAGGCTCTTCATGACGATGAAGGGGTCAGAATTTGGAAATTTGCGGCGATACCAGTCAAGCATTTCGGAGATCTCGATGGTTTCCAATAGGGCGGCGAGATCGACGAAATCTTTTTTGGATCCCCGACCGGCCAGCGCGGAGAGCTTCATCGCGACGTTGTCGGGAAGCGATACGAGGGAAATTCCTTCAATTTGATCGACAGGTTCAAGAAGCGCGGAGTCATATCTGAGGAGTTCGAACTTTGTCTCTTGGTTGATCAATGCGACCGAACCCTCGGATTGTTGCACGATTTTCGACGAGCTTCCTGTGAGTGCATCCAACTCGTCGACAACATCCGGCGGAGCGAATGGACCGCTTTTGAAAAAATCCAGATCGACTGAAATCCGATGTCCCAGCCGGAGAGCCAAAGCGGTCCGGCCTGCAAGATGAAACCCGAGTTCGTCCAATCGAGGCGAAGTCAGTTTCAGTAATTCCAAGGTGTGGCGTGGGACTGCCGATTGATGAAGCATCTGAGTTGGGTTGGGTCGAGATCGAGGACGACGCAGGCGAAGCTGGTGGCCTTCTTTTCGAGGGAGCGAAGGGAGGATACGGCGTCCCGGAGTTCGTCTTTCGAATAGCGTTTCTGCAAAAGTTGCCAGTCTGCGAGGAATCCTTTTTCCAAAACCCGCCGGACCATCCAGGCGCGGTTTTTTTCAAGATCCACCGACGAGACCTCGACATCCCAGAAGAGATGGGATGAGAAATCGGAGGCGGAGATTGTTTCGGTCACAAGGTGATATTAGGCGGAACGCGACGCGGGATCAACTTCAGAGCCTCGGTTGCCCGAAATGATCCGACATCAGGGGCGATCTACTTTGCGTGGACTCCACCTTACCTCCCCAACCGGAGCTCTATTCTTCATCTACCCCCCATAGTCGCGAACTACGGCCCAAATGGAAGTAAAGACGAAGATGCCATTCAGGGTGAACCAGAGAAGAGCGATCTTCTGACCATCCTTGAATGCGAGCCAAGTGTAAACACAGAGGACGAGGCCACCAATGAGATAGATGATCGGGTTCTGGGTAGCGTAGCCGGTGGCTAGGGCGGCGATGCCACAGGAACCGATACGGTTGCGCCAGTTACATAAGTCGCCGGACCACCAAAGGAAACCTACCGCGACGGCAGCGGTGCCAATCGGCAGTCCATACTGGAGGGGCTTCGTCATGGTCACGGCTCCGACCACCGCGCCCACGATCGAAACCACTTGGAGCGCGGAGAGCATCGTATCCTTGCGGACAAGCGGCAAAGGGGTCATCAGAAAAGCGTTGGCAAGAAAGAGCCACTTCTGGGCTGGCAACATAGGGAAGACGGAGCCGACGATACCGCAGAGCATGCCGATGCTGGCGAGAATGATAGGGAACATGCTGATTCGGGGCAGGGGAGGGAAGAAGCTGCGGGTAGGTTGTGGGTTTTGTTCGGTGAAAGCGCGAGAGTAGCAGGGTGAATGATTCGCAAGCACCATGCCAGATGGGTTTCGCCGCTATAAGCCGATTGTGAGACCGTATTCAGGGGCATTCCGTTGAACATCGCAACGATAGCTCGCTAACAACCGTAATTTGCGATCTTCCTTCAGAAAGCCGACTACTGCTAACTGCTACTGCTAGGAATTTGCTTTTGGCGGGAGGGCCTTGAAGCCGCCTTTGGACCGGAGGGGATGGGGGTTGATAAAGCGGTGGGCTCCGAGTGCGACATCCACCGTCAGCGCGGATCCGGGTGCGTGTCCGAAAACCTCCCAGTCGAGGATCTCGTCGGCGTTTCCCCGGAGGGAACAACCCCCTTTTCCCCGCCCTCCGGTCTAGCCCAACGGCTGTTTCAGGAGCCTACAGCCAAAAGCAAATTCTTAGCAGTGCAAGGGTAGAGACACCTGATTGAACCTGCCAATGTTACGTTGTCCGGTCAGCGCAAAAAAAACGAACCGTTTTACGGGTTCGTTTCATTGATTTCTCGGGGATGTCTTTCCGGTATTCCATGCGGTGGTATGGCGGCTTTCGTGACATCCCGGTGAAAGGGGGCGGGAGTGATCCGGCTATTTGCCGAAGACTTTTTTCACGTCTCCGGCTTTTTTCTGAACGGCGCCTTTCGCCTGGTCGTCTTTGCCTTCGGCCTCAAGGCTTTTGTCGCCGGAGGCCTTGCCGACCCCTTCTTTGACCTTGCCTTTGATATCCTTGGCGGTTCCTTCCGTTTTGTCCTGATTGCTTGATTTCATAGTTTTATAGGGTTCGAGATAATGCGGGTCTCAGCTCTTCGTCGGCAATTTCCGCAGGCTTATATCACTTCCGACCTCGCTACCTACACTCTTTGCCATGCATGAAGCGTTCCAAGAGTTCCCATTCGCCCAAATTCCTTACTTTGCTTGGGTCTTCCTCCGTGCGGCACTATCGATTCTCGAGGACAAACGGGCAAAACAGCGTATCGACTCGCAATTTGCACACCTGGCCCTGATCAGGAACTTCGGATTTCCACAGCGGAATCGACCGATCCCCGTCAAGCCACGCCCATCCTTGGTCTCTTTTCCTAACATCTGCGCTCAGAGATTCGAGCCAAAAAAAGTTTATTGATCGCCCGGAAAGGGGCGTTATATGAAGGGCAGTGCATTCGCCGACGCTAAAAACCTCGAACGCTGCGGCGATCACCACTCTTTCCACAGTGGTGCTGGCTTCCAGTGTGATGGGTGCGCTATATATTGGCCGGGATATCCTGATTCCGCTAACTCTGGCGGCTCTGCTTACCTTCCTGCTGGCTCCGTTGGTCTCGCGGGTGGAGCGGCTGGTCGGGCGGGTGGTGGCGGTGATTCTGGTGGTGATGATGGTCTTCGCGCTGGTCGGCGGGGCGGGCTGGGTGCTAACCCGGCAGGTCATCGACTTGGCAAAAAGTTTGTCGGATTATAAGGAAAATCTGGTTTCAAAGATGCACTCGCTACAGTCCACGGAGAGCGCTGAATTCGAGGCGATTTCCAGAACTGTGGAGGAGCTGAAGAACGAGCTGCCGGGTAACGGGAAAGATACGAAAAACACTCCGGCGGTGGTGCAGGACAAGGGGAAGCCCGAGACAGCCAAGATTATCGGGGCGGCGGAGCAGGAGCCGGTGGCGGTGAAGGTGGTGAAAACTTCGGAGGATTCGCCGGTGGCATTGGTGCAGACGATGATTTCCCCGCTTTTGGGACCGTTGGGGACGGCGGCGCTGGTTCTGCTTCTTTTGGTTTTCATGCTGCTCAAGCGGGAGGATCTGCGGAACCGCCTCATCCGGCTAATTGGCCAAGGACGGATCGGCACCACGACGCGAGCGATGGAGGATGCGGGGAAACGGGTCTCGCGTTATCTGGTGATGCAGTTGGTGGTGAATGTGACTTATGGCATTCCCCTGGCAATCGGCCTTTATTTCATAGGGATTCCGAACGCGGTGCTTTGGGGCGGATTCGCGATCGGGTTGCGCTTCATCCCCTACGTCGGCCCGTGGATCGCGGCGCTCATGCCCATCGCACTTTCGCTCGCTGTTTCTCCGGGATGGATGGCGCCGGCACTGGTGCTGGGCCTTTTCATCGTCCTTGAGCTGGTCAGCAACAACGTGATGGAGCCGTGGCTCTACGGGACGAGCACCGGGGTCTCATCAATCGCACTGATCGTGGCGGCGGTTTTCTGGACCTGGATGTGGGGGCCAGTCGGACTAGTGCTGGCGACGCCTATCACCGTATGTCTGGTGGTGCTGGGAAGGCATGTGCCGCGCCTGGCTTTTCTAAGCATCATCCTGAGCGATGAGGACGCACTGACTCCGCCAGAGGACTGCTATCACCGGCTGCTTTCGCCAGGGACGAAAGATGAGATCGAGTTCGCTGATAATTTTTTGAAGGCGCATCCGCTGGCGGAGCTTTACGATGCGGTCTTCGTGCCCGTGCTGACAATGGCCGAGACGGACGCGCGGGCGCAACTCCTGGTGGACGCCCAGTTGGCACTGATCAAACGCAGCATGGGTGAGATCATCGATGATCTGGGGACGAGACCGCCGATGGCGCGGCGAGATGAGGAGGGTGCCGAAACCGTGGAAAACGTGATGCTCTGCCGGGTGCTGGTGCTTCCCGCGAAGGCGGAGCGCGATGAACTGGCCGGGCGGATGCTGGGCCAGCTCTTGACAAGCCGTGGACCGGTGGTGGAGGTCGCGACCGCCAAAATGGTGGCTGGCGAGCTGGTCGGGCTGGTCGAGGAGCACTCCCCCGACACGGTTTGCATCTCGGTGGTAGCACCTTCCACGGTAATTCACGCCCGCTATCTGTGCGTGAAAATTCGCGAGCGCTTTCCGCTGGTGAAGATCGTGGTCGGGCTGTGGGCCGAAGCAGAGAATTTAACCGAAGTGGCCAAAAAACTGCGAGATGCCGGGGCGAACGAAGTGGTAACCTCATTTTCCGAGGCAATCGACCGGATCGCGAGGCTCGCCCCGGCGGTTGCGGAAGCGGAAACGGTGCCCCCAATGCCGGATGACGAGGAGAAGCGGCTGGCGGCGCTGGCGGCGCTGGCAGCGCTGGATTGGGAAAAAAACGGTGTGGCGGAGTCAATCGACCGCGTTACGGCGCGCTTGGCGCGGATCTTCGAAGTCCCGGTTGTAAAGGTCTCGGCGGTGGGTCGGGACAAGGTGGTGCTGAGAAATTCGGTGGGACTCCCAAGTGGTCTTGGTCGCGGGGATTCGCTTGAGAGACGGGATTCCATCTGTGCGCACGTGGTGGCGGCCGACGAGTTGATCCTGGTGGAAGACCTCGCCCGGGACCGGCGCTTTGTCAGGAATGCTTGGGCCCGTGAACACGGCTTGCGGTGTTATGCGGGCGCGCCACTGTTGGCTCCGGGAGGCGAGCCAGTGGGCGTGCTTTGCCTTTATGATACCAAACCACGGCAGTTCAGCGGATCGGATCTTAGGCAGCTTAAGGAAGCGGCCCGCGAGATCATGGAGACGGTGGCGGCGGGTGGATACCCGCATGGCGATATGGCAAGATCGGGTTTGTGATACCAAGATCAGTGTGTGGGGAATGCCGCACCGGGTGAATCCTGTTCAACTTAACTACGATTCTTATCCCTCGTATCCCAGGATGGCCTGAACGCCGGATGTGTTCGCATGAATCCCCGTATTCCTCGCTCTCGACGCACACGTTGGCCCATTGCCGTAAGATCATCAAGGAACTACCCGTAGTATCCAAAAATTCTCCCATCCCCGAAGCCGTCCTCAAAACATGATCAACAACAACGGAAACAGCGGCCGCAGAGTCTTTCTTCAAAGCAGTATTCTCGGCATGGCAGGGCTAAGCCTGACTACGGTATCGAGCACTTCGGTGGCTGCCGCGGAATCAGAAAAGGCGACCCTTGATCCTGAACTGACCAACGATGTCGATGTGCTGGTCATCGGCGGGGGGACTGCCGGCACGATTGCCGCGATCCAGGCTGGGCGGGCCGGGGCAAAAACACTGATCGTAGAGCGCAACAGCCAGCTCGGTGGAGCGATGACTACCGGAGGTGTCGCATTTCCGGGCCTCTTCGATGCCTGGGGAAAACAGGTGATCGCCGGCATCGGCTGGGAGTTGGTGAAAGAGAGCGTCGAGATGGACGGCGGCAATTTTCCGAATTTCGCCAAAGTCCCCCAAAGGCACTGGCAGAATCAACTCTACACGAACCAATTTCTCTACGCCATCCTCGCGGAGGAAAAGTGCAGGCAAGCAGGAGTTGAAATCGCCTACTACGAATTTCCGCAGACGGTGACAAAAACTGAAAAAGGATTTGAGGTTGAGTGCGTCGGCTTCGGAACCAAGCGGCTAGTCCGTTGCAAGCAGATCATCGACTGCACGGGCGGAGCGGAGGTGGTGGGATTGTTAGGTTTTGACAGGCTACGTGAGGACGAGCGGCAGCCCGGTTCCTACCTTTTCAAGTTGGGTGAAGCCCACGCGCCAGGGCGAGAGCAGGCGCACCGCCTCTACGTGCACGGTGCGGATTCCACAAATTCCCGCACCGCCACCCAAGCGAATTTGACCGGGCGTCAGTCGATTCTCGAGAAAGTGCGGAAGGAGAAAAAACGGCTCATGCACTTGCAGCCGGAAACCGGATTCCGTGAGAGTTATCGCATCGTGGGGGAAACCATGATCACGGTGAACGACTACACCTCGGGGCATGTTTTCGACGACGCCATCAGCTATGCCTTCTATCCGGTCGATCTTCATACCAAAACCGGAGTGAAGCCGAAGCCCCTCAAGCCCGGAACCGTGCCGACGATTCCGCTGCGCGCGCTGATTCCGAAAGGCAGCCGCAATATTATGGTGGCGGGACGCTGCGTGAGCAGTGACCGATTGGCAAATTCAGGCCTCCGAGTGCAAGCGTCATGCATGGGTATGGGACAGGCGGCCGGTGCCACTGCCGCGCTGGCGGCAAAGGCTGGAACCACACCTCTGGAAGTCCCTCTGGCCGACATCCATGCATTGCTGCGTGAGCATGGACAAATCGTTCCCGGCAAGGGTTAATACCGCATGAACCGGAAGCGCAGCTTCACCTCGCTCCTCACCGCGTCGAGTTTCGTCGTTCTGTCGGTGTCGGGCATCTTGGCGTTTATCCTGCCTTTTTCGATTCAGATCATCGGCCTGCATGCACTGATCGGGTTCCTTTTTGTCGGACTGGTCGTGATGCATGTGACCAATAATTTCGCGCACCTTTCACGATACTCGAAAAGTAAGTTGCTCTGGGTGACTTTAGGAATCACGTCGGTCCTGACGGCGCTTTTTTTCTGGCAGCCGCGACCCGTGAAAAGCGTTCTAGCCTGAGTGGAAATTTAGGGCCGGCGCTTGATCGTTTTGAAATAACCGATGACGGCCTGTTCTACCAATACAGCCCTGTGCCTTCATATAAAATGGCCCTAACGGTCCGGCTCGGTGAAGGTTTTGATTCCGATAAGCCACCGTATTTCGCGGTATGGCTGGAAAACGCATCCTTCTACCACATCAAGACGCTGCACGCGCCTAAGGATGAGACTAAGGGGCGGGCGGCCCTGCCCTACTGGGATTTTAAAATGCGCGGTTGGGAGAAAGCGAAGCGTGAAGCAGCGGAAGCCGATATCGATCTGGCCGAGCAGGCCGGAGTCGATGCGATTTCAGGAGCCACGCGCACCAGCTCCTTCGATCCTGCCGACTATGTTTTACCCTCCGATTCCGAAGTGCCAATGCCCTACCGATTGCTGATCGAAATCGACCAACCCGGCGATGACCAGCCCTCGCTGGTTTACTCGGTGGAAATCGACAATGCGGATCCACGCGCGTTTCAACTATTGGAACTGGTCGGCTACCCGAAGCGTGAGGAGGACGAAGACGGCAAGGAGGTTTGGGAACTCTACTATGTTGACGAGCGTTTCGGCAGTGCGCTGGAGTTGATCGACAGCGCCTTGCTTACGATTGATCGCGGATCTGAGAACAAGGAATGAACCAGAAATCCTGGAAACCGATCTAGATGACGTTCCCGAATATGATGGCTAGGAACTGAATGGCACGGACTTAACCCATCTTTAACATCACCTCGTGAGATCCTTTTGTTTCCAAGGGGTTCCAGGTGCTGAAAATTTCTTCGGGCACTACATTCTCTTCGGTTTGTTAAATTTTGAGTTTTTGGAGGCCGCCGGGATCGGGGGCGAGGCCCAGTTTTTTGTAAATGTCTCCGAGCTCT
>Ga0209390_10005496_pt1 | contig 17884 bp, 19 predicted proteins | sample BON01_FD_187212 | JGI IMG/M metagenome (GOLD analysis project Ga0209390, IMG submission 187212) | Freshwater microbial communities from Lake Bonney liftoff mats and glacier meltwater in Antarctica - BON-01 (SPAdes) (version 2) | ecosystem: Environmental > Aquatic > Freshwater > Ice > Glacier...
TAGACTTCCTTTCTCTAGCTATCTATTAACACAATATCCCACAATCCTCCCCTCCTCCTTCCCCCCCACCCTCCCCCTCCTTACTTCAACGCCTCCACCAACCAAGTCAGCGCCCCCCTCACCTGCCTCGCCTCCGCCAACGTCATATCCCTTGGCACGCCCACCCTGAACTTCAAATAATTCAAACACGCTACCATCCTCCCCCTCGCCGCCCTTGCCTCCTCCGCAGTCCCTCCATACGCCCTATCCGCTGCTGCCTTATCAGCAGCCACCAACGGCGCAACCACCTCTTTCCCTCGGAGCAGCGCCAAAACCAGGTATCGATACGCCGCCTCCACTTCTGGCAAGACCCACTCATCAATTGCATTTTGGGGGTCCGCCAAAGGAGATCGATATTCGGGCCCGGGCGTTCTTACTGCACGCGCCATGTAACGAGGCAAGCGTTTATTGTTTAGGATTATACGGACCGCCGCACTTTGTCTAGCGTAGCTCTCGGAGGGTTGTGTGTCAGGTGGGAGATACTCTCGAGTGCTTTCTTCGGTTGAGACAGGGAGACGCCAAGAAGTATAATGGAAACCGTCGACTTTGCGTTGTATTTCTTGCACTTCCGGCGTGCCCACACTATAAGCCCGCCCAAACAAAGGCTCCAAACTATTAACAAGCGTAAAGAAATCAGCCTTGAAAGCAGCATAACTCGGCCGCCGGTCCAGGGCATCCAACCATTTAGCCAGAGCGGGCAGCTCGGCATGCCCCCGCAAAGTCATTCCTTTCCAATACAAACACGACGCCACCATCCTCTCAACTTTTGGCGCGAAGACAATATCGACTAATGACGGCTCCTCCCCAGGCAAGAACCAAGGACCATCTTTATGCTTCGCCAACGCAGCCTCTACTTGTAGGAGGACCGCCCAAAACTCTTTGTGTCCTCTTTCCTCGGGCCCTTCGAATAGGTAAATGAACCAATCTCGAAACAAATCTCGTTCCAGTCCAAGCAACGCCTCTGCTTCCTCATACAAGTCATCCCCCTTGTTTGGCCAGAGTCTCCTTGTGTTTTGCCCGGCGGGGCTCACGTCATTGCCGCGCCACCAGTCGATAAACTTGCAAATATCGACCGACTCTCGCAGCATGCGTCCACCCACTTCGAGCACAGGCATCAAGCCCGTCCCACTGATATCATAAAGCCACTCGGGCTTCTCGCCGTAGGACAACAAATTAATACGCTTCATGGTGTAAGGCATCTGCTTCTCCTCCAGCATCGTCCACACCGAGGCACAGTACGGACACCAAGAAGCGGCGTCTTTGTAGAACACCGTCTGAATCGTCGCATTCACTTGCCCAAAGCGTCGCACCAACGCCTCGGCGTCTGGAGGCCCCGTTCCTTCATTCAAAGCGTCCCGCCGCTCCATGGCATCGCCGCAAGCGGTCGTTGGCCAGGCCTCACCCCACAAGTCTTCCATGCCGGGCAAGCTTGACGAGCCCACGCCAAGCGGGTAGCGACGGCGCTCGCCCACGGGTGGGATGGGGGTGACCTGACGGAAGCGTTCGTATTTTGTCATGTTCTCCTCCTCGGGTGGGGTGTCTGGGCTCTTGCCCTTCTTTTGCCGCCGCCGGGCAATGAAGTCGCGTACGCCTTTGAAAAGCGCCAAGGACGTGGTAGTAGCGGAGGCGGGTGCATGCTGCTGCTGACGACGCGGATGATGATTGGGATGATGGGGAGGTCGGCTGAGGAAGGCGTGGCTTGTTTGCGTGATGTGCAGGACCAGAGCTAGCTGCAGCACCAGCGGGACGAGGGCTTGGCGCGACCGTCCCTGCAGGCTGGCCGTCATCTATTTGGTCGAGGTTGTGTGGGTTGTGGGTTAGAACACGAAGGACGGCGTGCGTGGAAAGAACTCAAGCATGATGATGATTCTGCTTCCGTTACGGCCCATAGCTACGACCCACTTTCAAGCCACTTGACATTGACCACACTCACGTGCCACCCCCTGCCCTCCTCCTACACCTCGCACAGACCCTCGTCCTCGACCATGTGGAAGCGCTTTCGTTCCGAGGGCGAGACGGTGGCGCTGTCGCAGGAGGACACCAACAAGCTACCAAATCCCGTCGCAAACGCCGGCAGTCCAATCCAAGACACCGAGGCAGGCCTCACCACACACTACCAAGGCGTTGCACTGCACGACAGCCAGCACAAGCACCGGCCAGGAAGCTTTGCACACTACGCGGGCGTGAGTATAACTATGGTCTGCCTGTACTTGATGTTCATCTCTTGCTTGCCCTCGCCTCCGTCCTCCGTCGCTGCCGCAGGCACCGCACAAGGCCACCCCCTCCCCAAATGGATCCACTACTTCTTGAATTCTCAGGCGATGGTAGAGCCAGCTCCTGCTGTCGAACAAGCGCAAGCCCCAGAGCCAGCAGTGGTACCGGCTCCTGCGGTCTTGTCTCCAGCCGCCGAGCACCCAACGGCGGAGAAAGCTGGCGCCGCTGCCCCTGCTGCTGCTGCTCCTGCTGCTGCTGCCGCCGCCCCTGCCGCTGCTGCCGTCGCTGTGGTCGATGCGTGCGCAGGCATCAAATGGCGGCCTGATGAGCTTGTGGGCAAGTGTTTTGGGTTGAAGCCGGCGCCTGTGCCCGAGGCCTCGACGTCCTGGGAGGCGTGTCGGGATCATTGTTGCGAAGCGAAGAAGGGGTGCATCACGTGGCAATATCAAAGTGTCCGTGGTTGTGTGGTAGGGGGCGGTGTGCGCCTAGGTTTGGAGTTGGCGGCGCCCTCGCCGTGGTGTGAGGAGACTTCTCCGCAGCAGGTGTGGCAAGGCCGGCGCTTGACGACCCGTACAGCAGCATCGTCGCCCAACGACGAGGCCGATAAGGCAGCAGCAGTCGTAGCAGCAGCAGCAGGAGCAGCGACGTGCGCCTGGTCGACGGAGGAGCTTCCCTTTCAATGCTTTGATTTGGGTACAGAGCGCGTGGACGAGACGAAGAAAGACTCGCCGAGCAAAGGCCGCCTTTCCTTGGCTGAGTGTCAGCAGTGGTGCTGTGACCACGAGGCGTGCCTGACCTGGCAATGGCGGGAGGACAAGGGCTGCTTCGGCGGCAAGGAAGGGCATTGCGAGAAGGACAACGAGCCGTATGTTGGCGGGCGTAAATGCGTGGAAGGGTCTTGCTAAAATTGCTATGGATAATAGCAGGTTAAAGAGAAGAAAACTGTATATTATTATTGAGCAAAATCAAGTAAGAGTCAGCCTTAGTTCTAATTAGAGAATGTAAATTGATGGGGTTAAGGAAAATGGTTGATTGAGGAAAGGTCTTGCTAAAATTGCTATGGATAATAGCAGGTTAAAGAGAAGAAAACTGTATATTATTATTGAGCAAAATCAAGTAAGAGTCAGTCTTAGTTCTAATTAGAGAATGTAAATTGATGGGGTTAAGGAAAATGGTTGATTGAGGGAAATTTCGGCCGTAAAATAAATGCACTTCTGTCATACCAATGAAAAGGTAAAGGAAAAAGCAAAAATCTGGCCGATAAATAATTTGACTTACTTTTATATTGTTCTGATGCTTTTTTTCTTTTGTTTTCTCTTTCCTGTGTTCTTTCTGCTTGGATTGTTCTTGTTGTTGTTGGGTAGGGGCGGGGCTTTTCCTTTTTGTCTGTGTATGGCGTGGGGGTTTCTCACGGTATGTATTCTTTCTCTACCTTTGAATTGTCGCCTTTTGTTTCTCTAGCATCTCCTCTCACATGTCCACTACAGCTACATTCCACCCTTCCTTTCTTTCCCCTTATATACTGCTTGATCCTCCCTTTCCCTTGCCTTTCCTTTCCCAAAATGGTGAGGGTCTTGGCGCTGAGAGGGGAAAAGGAATAAGACAAGACACATGAAAAAAACGTTTTCCTTACGTCAAAGAGGAGGCCGTGAGGCTCCGCTTCGTTTTATCTCACCCTAAATTCATTCGCCGCCGCTTTCCTAACCTTGCTTCTACTCCTTTCCACCTACTTTTCCTCCTCTTTCGCTTTCACTCAATCACTCCTCCTCCTTCCGCTACTCACTCACTACTTAGAGCTCGTCCGAAGCGGGCATGGCAAACGAGGACAGGTCAGGCATAGTGCCCGCAGGGATCACCTCCCCATCCTCATCATCATCATCCTCGTCCACCTGCATGTCAGCCTCGTCCACCAAGTCAAGGTTGGGCAGATGCAGGCCGGAACGAAGGGCGTTCAGCACACGCCGTGTGAAGTTGGGCACGTCATCGTGCGCGAATCCCGACTCGAGCAGCGCCGTATCGTACAGCAGCCAGGCCGTGTCCATCACACCCTCGGCATCATCCCCATCCTCCTGCAGGCGCTTGTTGAGCTCCACGACAATAGGATGACGGGGGTTGATCTCCATCGTCTTCTGCGAGAGCAAAGCCTGGTACTTGGCCGGGTCGTTCATGGCCTGGCTGCGCATGATTCGCTCCATGTTCGCCGAGTGCCCATAACGGCCCGTGACAATCACAGAAGGCGCCGACTCGACACGGTGAGAGATAACCACCTCCTTGATCTTCCCCGAAAACAAAGTCTTGAGGAAAGTGACCAGAGGAGCAAAGGCCTCCTTGTAGTGCTTCTCGCGGCTCTTGACCGTCTTCTCGTCCTCATCGCCGAACTTGAGTCCCTCCTTCGAGATAGCCTGCAGCTTCTTCCCCTCAAAATCAGGCACCTGCTGAATGCAGTACTCATCAATGGAGTCCACCAAAAATAACACCTCCAACCCCTTCGTCTTAAACTTCTCGAGGAAAGGGCTGCTCTGCACGGCCTCCATCGACTCACCTGCCAAGTAGTAAATCGACTTCTGCCAGTCCTTAGCCCGAGACAAATACCCCTCCAAACTCGTCCACTTCCCACCATCCAAGCTGCTCTTAAAACGCAAGAGCTTAACAAGCTTCGCGCGGTTCGACACATCCTCAACCACACCCAGCTTAATGCTCTTCCCAAACGTCTCCCAAAACTTAATATACTTCTCATTATCAACCACCGCCTTCTTCTCGCCCTCCTCCTCCTCCTCCTCCTCTTCGCCCTCCTCCTCGTCCACCCGTCCCTTGGTCGAAAGCCGCCTCAACATCTCAAGCACCTTCCTGGTCAGCTTCTTGGCCATCACACGCAACAACTTGTGCTGCTGCAACGTCTCCCTCGAAACATTCAAAGGCAAATCATCACTATCCACCACCCCGCGAATAAAGTTCATGTACCGAGGCAACAACTCTTCAAACTCATCGGAAATCAACACCTTCTTCACATACAACCTCAACTGAGCCGACTTCGTATAGTAATTATCATACAGATCAGGCGCCGCCTCCCCCGGGACGTACAAAATGCTCTTAAACTCAATCTCGCCCTCCGCCTTGAAATGAATCCAGGTCTGCGGCGCGGTCGGCTCCTTGGTAAAAGCCTTGTAGAACTTCGTGTATTCCGCCTCGGTGATATCAGAGGCCGCTCGGGACCAGATGGCCACGTTGGTGTTCACGCGCTCCCAGATCGTCTTGGTGATGGTCTCCTTCTTCGTCTTCACGTCATTAGCAACCTCCACCTCCTCGTACTCATCTCCCTCCTCGTCACCATCCAAGTTAGTGCTGCTGCTGCTGCTGCTCTCCTCCTCCTCCTCCTCCACCGGCACCTCAATCTCCTCCTGCACGGTCTTCTCCAAGAATATAGGGAAGGAAATGAACTCCGAATAACGCTTCACCAGCTCCTCAAGCACCTCGGACTTAGCAAACTCCTTGGCATCATCCTTCAAAAACAGCGTAATCTCCGTCCCTCGCCTCAAGGTATCCCCACGCGGGTCCTTGACAATCGTGAAAACACCATCAGCGGTCGACTCCCACACGTACTGCGCCTCGCCATTCTTCTTCGACACCACCTGCACCTTATCCGCCACGAGGTAGATAGAGTAAAACCCCACCCCAAACTGACCAATCAAAGACAAGTCCTGCCCCTCAGAGAGAGCATCGATAAAGTTGGCCGTGCCAGACTTAGCGACCGTCCCCAGGTTGTTGACCAGGTCCTTCTTATCCATACCCACACCATTATCACGAATCGTCAGGGTGCGCTTATCCTTGTTCCCCTTGATGCGCAGCTCCAAATCGGGCTGGTCGCCGAGGGCAGCAGGGTCACCAATGGAGAGGAAGCGAATTTTGTCCAGGGCATCGGAGGCGTTAGAGATGAGTTCACGCAGGAAGATTTCCTTGGTCTTGTAGAGGGAGTTGATGATGATGTCCATGAGGCGGGAGACCTCGGCTTGGAATTCGAATTTCTCGCCTTCCGCCTCCAGGGCCACGTCGACCTCGGAGGGTTCGAGGCTGTGGGGGAGGGAGGGAGGGGAGGGAGGGGACGGGAGGGAGGGCGTGGTGAGTGAGTGAGTGAAAGCGGTGGTAGCTTAGGTTTTGGAGAGGAGAGAAGAAAGATGCTCATGCACACACACTCATAGCAAATCCCCACCCTCCCAAAATCTGCCACTAGCTAGTACTTACGCCTTGTCCTCGCCCTCGATCTCCAGCTTCTGCTCCTCCAGCCACTTGTCGTAGTCGAAGTTCTCGGGGTCGATGCCGTTGGCCTTGGCCATGTCCTCCATGACATTGTCCTCCGTCACGCCCTCCGCGACTTCGGTCATGCCCTCGTCGTTGACTCGCACGTCCGAGCCGTGAACCGGCACTGTGTGTGTGTGGGTGGTTTGAATGAAGGGGGGGTGGGGTGGTGAGTAAGTGTTAGCGGAGGCAGGGGAGAAGGGTAGATGCGAACGAAATGTAAACGCAGTGCGGGCTTGTGTGCCTGCGCTGAATGAGGAGGAGTTAGTGCTCATGGTGATGTGTTGGTTCATCATCATCATGGGTCTTGCCGACGGCAAGGAGGGCAAATTCAAACTCACAGGCCCACGCTCACACACCCACACAAACCGAGGGCAGCATGCTAGATGGTGCCCACCGGCTGCTTGTAGGTGTGTACAAGGCCGAGGTGCATGTCCAAGAGCGCACATACACAGGGAGGAAGGGAGGAGCAGAGAAGACGGAAGCTTTCCCCACACGACGCTTCGCTTCTGAGGGAGAGAGACACTTTGACTTACCAGGTGCCAGAAAGGAGGCCACGGCCAACACGCCCAGCGTGAGGCCCAGCTTGGTGATGCGACGCATGGTGACGCTCTGTAGTTGTGTGTGGGTGCGGTTGCGTGGTTGTGAGTGTGTGGGTGAGGCCCAGCGCGTGCCAGAATTTGAATTCGCAAAGAAGGAAAGGAAGTGATGCTGCTGCGCTGCTGCGGCGAGAGGTCGTTGGTGGTGTGGCGGCGCAGGTCAGGGCGCGTGAGCACTAAACACACGAGCCCCCCGCAAGTGCATTTTGTCCGTCCGCTTGTAAAGGTGCCTGTCCTGCATTCATGCATGGCCTGGAGTGGAGGGTGGGTGCGTGCGGAAGGGGATTCGATTCTGTTCTTCCCCCTTCTTCTTGGCGAGTTGTGATTGGTGGAGTGCGACGGGGCAAGCAAGCCCATGCCCTACTAAAACTCGGCAGCTCGGCAGCCAAGATCGCATTGCATTGGGTCACGGTGTCTGTCAACAAAGCTTGGTTGGTCGCTTGTGATAGAGAGAAAGTGCTCTGTCTTGTAACCACGGGCTGGAGAGGCGAGTCGTATGCAAACACAAACACGGAATCTCTGCCTGGTTTGCTTGGACGTTGGCTTTTTGTGGGCGATTCCGCGATTCATTTCTTTCACTCTCAACCCCCCACCCGATTGACCCCATCCCATCACAACCACACCACAGGCAGGGCTCGCGACCATGGAGCTTCCGCCAGCCCCACCGCCGGCACCACTACCCACGCCCACGTCGGCCAGGAAATCCAGCAGGGTCGAAGGACGACGGGGCCAGGCAGCAGCAGCAGCAGCAGCGAAGGAAATGGAGCCACCGGCCGCCCCAGGAGCAGTCAAGGAGACACCCCCACCCCCACCCGCCTCTGCTTCCCCGGCACGTTTAGCCGAAGGAATGCGCAGCGGCGCAGCCCGTCATTACTCCCCGACCCGCGCAGCTGCCGCACGGCGCAGCGAAGCGGCCACAGAAGCAATGCTACTTTCAGCCGCGTCCTCGCTCCTTCCCTCCCCAGCACGACCAACCCGAGCTGGGCGCACTCAAGCAGCAGCCATGGAAATGGAGTCTCTCGCAATCGCCCACCCTCATTAAGTCTTCCCTGCCCGAACAGCCGCAGCACGTGCAGCACTCGAAGAACCACTCCTATCCGCTTCCTTACCCCACCTCTCCCAGGCACGACAACCACCGGCCGAACAAGGCAACACCGCAGCAGAAATGGAGGCACTACCGGCCCTACTTCCCCTTCTCCTCCTCCCCAAAGCAGAACCGGGGCCCGCAGCCGGCCGTCGTCGGGACCGCCGCCGTTCCACCACCACCACAGCCTCCTCCTCCTTCGCCTCTTCCTCCTCCTCCTCCTCTTCCTCTCTCGCCGTGCCCCCGCCGCCGCCACCGCATAAGGGGCAATTCCACGTTTCTTTAGATTGGAAGGCGATCGAGGAAAGATTAGCCATGAATTGTGTTGCCGAGCGTGAGAAAAGCCGGGTGGTGATGAGTATTTTTCGGCAAGACGACAAGCCGGATGGAGGGTGGGGGACCTTTGTTTGGTACGCAAGGAAGCTGGAGGAGAATTTGAAGTATATTGCTGAGTTTCTGCCGGAGAAGGAGGGGTGGTTGACGAGGTTGTATGTTGATTCGAGCGTCCCTGCGGAGTTTATGCGGTATTTGATCGAGACTTACAAGGTGGAGGTGAGGTGGGTGCAGCACTTGCGGAGGGGGCCTCATCGTGATTATCTTGTTGCGAGCATCCGGCCGTTGATTCTTGATGATCCTTCAATTACTCGTTTTATTTGCCTGGATTGTCATGATGAGTTGAGTGATGAGAAGGTGAGGCAGGTGTTACGAAGGCGGTTTCGTGTCCCCCGAGCGGCCCCTCATATTCACTGGACGTTTTGGGATGTGGACACGAGGATGAGTAATAAGGAGGGGGCGTATTATCACCTAAATGGGAAGATGTATAACACAGCACCGTGTGGGAAGGGGGAGGCGAATTACGCGCACAGGCATATCGATGCGGGGTTTTGGGGGTTCATTGGACGGAGGAATTTGTGGTGGGGGGAAGTAACTATGCCAGCGGAGGAGATAGAAATGAAAAAGGAAGAAGGAGGAGGAGGAAAGGGAGGGGGATTGGAGGTTAAGCCGAGAAAGAGGGTGAGGAGGGTGAAGCCGGAGGTGAAGGAGGATGGAGTGACTGATGTAGTGGCAGCACCAGTAGAAGAAGAAGCAAAAGCAGCAGCAGCAGCAGCAGCAGCAGTAGCGGCGGTAGTGGCAGCAGTAGCACCAGCAGCAGTAGCATTAGCGGCGACCGCCACAGCAGTGCCATTAGAGGTCAAACAAGAAGTGCCATTAGAGGTCAAACAAGAAGAAGAAGAAGAAGAAGAAGAAGAAGAAGAAGAAGAAGTAAGAGCAGGAGCAGGAGCAGGAGCAGGAGCAGGAGCAGGAGGAGGGGGAGGAGGAGGAGGAGGGGACGGTGAGCCTGCGCCCGCACGGCAGAGGAACAGAGCGCCAGCAGTAACGCCGGCAGAAGCAGAAGCAGAAGACATCAAAACCGACATGCCTCCTCCCCTTCCTGGCAGCAATAGCAGCAGCAGCAGCAGCAGCAGCAGCAGCAAGCGTAATCGCACGAAATGCCCACTACCCAACACCTTCAGCAGCAGCTCCACCACCACCATCACGAGCCGCAGCCGCAGCAGCCGTAGCAGCAGCAGCATCAGCACCAGCAGCATGATGGCCACGGCGGAGCGCCCCCGTCGCGCGCCCGAGGGTCACATGCTCCGTATGCTTAAGGCGACCACCAAGAGTTATCGCGTCGTCCCTGGACACGAAGAGGCTTTTATCGACGTTACTATTGGTAAGCTCCTCCGAGCCCACCGACCGTGGATTAGCAAGGGATACGCCCACACAGGGTGTGTTAGGAAGGTGGACGCGGAGGAGGAGGGGGTGGTGGAGTGGAAGAAGAGGTTTGGCGTGCCTCCTGGTCGGGGGGCGCCTTATCGTCCTGGGTTGGATAAAATTGGGGATGGACCGATGTGGAAGTTGAGGGCGTGGTATGTGAAAGCATTATAGATTGTTGATTTGACTTGTTTGGGCTTGGGGGACAAACCGTGTCCGTTGACGTGTGCGTATATGGAGCGATGCTGGGGGTTGAATTTGCCGGAGGCCGTGAAGGAGAGGCGCGAGGAGAGGCAGCGCTTGAAGAGTGTTAAGGTCAAGGAGGGGGAGGAGGGGGAGGAGGAGGAGGAGGAGGAGGAGAGGGGCGGGGGGAGCAGCAGTAGCGGGGCGGTCGTCGGAAAGGGGGATGGTGGAGTGGATGAGTTAGATGTCGAGGACTCCCAGGAAGCGAAGAAACGCCGAAAGAATGCAAAGAAGCTGGACGGCAAGGAGGGCGAGGAGGAGGAGGGTGGGGAGGGAAGGAGCAGTTGGAACGTCGGCATGGACGAGTGGGTGGAGGCAAATGCATCTCTGTTCACCCTTTAAAATAGAGATGGCTGATGTGCGCTCCCCGGCGAGCACACCGCATTGACAGAAAGTAAAAATCATACGATAACTTAGTAAAGAAAGAAATGAAAGCACATTGACAAAAGAGGCTTTGCTTTGCTCTGTTTCGCGTGCGCGTGTTGTTCGTCGTTCGTCGCTGCTTCAACTCCCGTGCCGTTGCATTGCACCGAAATATTGCCTTGAACCTTGATACCCTGCCCTCTTTGGAATACGGATAAAATATGCTTGTAGACCACCCACCGCACACGTGCGCTTGCCCAGAAATGAGCTGGCTTGGACGCCGTCGTCTTGTTTGTCCATTTTCCCCACCTTTTCCCCACCAACCCAACGCATCATCATCAACTGCCAACCCGCCCTCCTTCCCCACACATTCACAATAGAGGCGCCATGCCTCCACCACTACAAACACGACAAGAACGACAACGACCACGGGCGCCCTGGCTGCTGCTGCTCATTCTGCCGCTGTTCCAAATGGCGGCTGCGGCGCGGAGGTCATCATGTGCGGCGTTTTGTTCGACGCCCGTCTCCTTGCCATCAGGGCGCTTGGCCGCGCAGCAGTCAATACTGCGCCAGTCGGGCAGCATTTTACCCATCTCCATCTCCTCATTTCCTGTACAAAGGCACAAACCACCATGCTTCTTGCCGCCCTTGACACCAGCAGCAACACCAGCCCCGCTGCACTCACACCCTCTCCACGAGCAGCAGCCTCCGCCTTCTAAACGCTCAAGGGTAATAGCCTGGCCTAAACGTTTTCGGTGGCGACGACAGCGACGCAGCACCTCCTCCAATACAATCGAGGGCTTTGAGAAGACCTCGTTCCCGGACGCCGAGACAGCCCGTCAAAAGCTGCTGGCCAGTCTGATGGTCGGCGCCGGCGCGTCGGGTACCCTCCTCCTGTCCATCTTGCTTCGGACCATGCCATTGGGAAAGCGAGCCGTCTATTCCGCAGCGCCGTTAGCAATGACTTTATTGCCGTATTTCTTATGTCTGGCCCGGGGTTTGCCCTTGGTGAGTGTGGGGAGGTGGCATGATGTGAATGCAGTCGGTCACAGACTTGGAGGAGTTGGTGCTTTAGTCCTGCCTCTTGTCCTAATAGTACACGAAGCCATGACAAGCACGCATGCTCCCGTGCCACTATACGCCCTGACTGTCGTCACCATTTTTTGTAATCTCCTGTTTGGTGTCGCTTTGATCCCAACTCGTTTCCCTGCATATGACATACCGGCTGCTCGAGGCCTCGCTGTTGGAACACTATACGGGCTAGCCTTCTTAGGGTGGAGCTTGACCTTTCGTCTAGGGGGGTATGGGTGGTATGCGCCTATTGGCAAGATCTTCGCGTTGATTGCTGTGTATGCTGTGGGGTTCTCTTGGAGTGATGCCGTGCAGAACATGTATTTTTGGGGTAAAGGGAGATATAAGACGGAGTTTGGGAGGAAGTGGTATCTGCCTTTTGAACCCTCCTTGTTTCGGCAGGTGTTTGGGAGTAATTTGTGGAGGCAACCGTCAAAGCAGGCATTGCAAGCTTCGCTGATGACGGCGTGGCAAGGATGCTTGCCCACGATCTTTGTCGCTCTGCTTGGGTCCGCATCGTTGCTGCAGTTGCCGTACCTCTTATGGGGACCCGCTTCGATTCAACAGCTTACTACTACCTGTCCTGGCCTTGTGAGATGGGCGACGTACCAAGCCCTCCTTGCGGTGGCTGCAAATAATTTTGCCACCTTTTTGGTTACTCTTGTAGTGCACAATCGACTGCCTCTTGGACATGTGGCTTTTTATAATGTGTGCGTGCCTTTGATTCCGTTGTTGAATATTGCGGCGTTTTGCTGGAGGTATCCGGGGGTGAGTTTATCGTTAATTGTGAAGTTGCTGCTCCGTGCGCCCGGAGGTGAGATAATAGGAGGACTGCCGTTGGGTTTGCTGTCTTGAGGGGAGGAGGGAGGGAAGGAGGGAGGGAGGGAGGCTAGGGGCGTGTATTTTTGGGATTGAGTGATTTGGCTAGCATTTTGAGAACGAGAAGATTGAGGAAACTGTGTGTGTAGGCATGAGAGGACTGAAGGCCGATCAAATAGCTCTAGAGCTATTCGTGATAGGGTGAAAATTATCAAATAAACAAATGAAGGAAATGATCGACACTCCAAAACAAAAATGAAGGCGGCGTATGCTCAAAGAATGCTATTATGACTTTGTCTCTTATTCTTTCGCTTTTGCTTGTTGCCTTCTGCGTTTCCTCTTCCCCGCCTTCTCTCTCTCGCGCGCACGCCCGTGCGTGCGTCCGTGCGTTTGAGGTGGTTTTTCATTACTTGCTTATCTTCCACTTCGCGGAGAAAAGTGACACACTGTACATACACTATTTCGTCCACTTCCTCCTTCCCTCCCTCCCTTCCTCCCCTCCACCTACCACCATCATACCGACCCTCCTCCCCGCAGCAACGCAGTACGATCACCCACCCCCGCTGAGGCAGACGACGACAGCTCTCCTCCTCCTCCCCCTCCTCCTCCCCCCAACCCCTTGCTCGCCTGCGTCGGCGTCCGTTTACTCGGCACAGGCGCCAAGCCCCCAATACTACTACTCCTCCTTCCCTCCCTCCCTCCCATACCATCTGACCGCAGCTGCTCCTCCTTCACCACCACCCCCACCCCTTCCGACGACGACCGCCTCCTTCGATCCAACAACATGATCCCCGTCTCCTCATCCGCCTCCCGACACTCCTCCCCTCCCTCCCCCTTCCCCCCTCCCTCCCCCACGTCCTTCTCCTCCCCCTCCACTCGATACCCAAGCACATCATTCTTGGTCGTCCCTGGAAAATGAGCAGGCACCGGCCAAAACCAATGCCACCTCACCCTCCTTCCCTCCCTCCCTCCAAACACCTCATTCACATCCCCCTTCCCTCCCTTCTTCTGCTGCTGCTGTTGGTGCTGCAACGCTTGGAAACCCCCTGCTGCTGCTCCCATTTTTAACCTATCGATAGCCGTAGTATTGGTAGACACGACAGTCCACTGATCAAGCATCATACAACAGGTAAACAACCCGAATAAAATCGCTTCAATCACCAAGAAAACCACCAGTAAATTCCCCGTCACGTCATCACACCCCTCGCTCGCCGCTGGCTCCTCCTCCCCCATGCACTTGGCATATCTCACCACCACCAATACCAACGCATACGTACACATCAGAAAGATATAAAAAATGAACAACAAAAACAATTTATGGTTGCCAATCCCCACACAATTATTCACCCACGGACAGTGATGATCCATCTTGATAATACATCTCCTGCATATACTGCAATGATGAGCCCGCGCCGGCTTGAACGCATTACACCTCCGACAAAACTTCCGGACACGCTGCCGAGGACCTACCCCAGCACCACCATCACTGGGCAAAGGGTGCTTCCCCTCCTCCAAAGCACTACTGCTCACACCACCTGCTGTCCCATTTTCGAGCAACCCTTCATCGTCCGGCAAGGGCAGCGCCTCTCGAGGGACCGCCCCAGGGTCCGTTATCATGGCTCGAATATGCGAGAGCATCGCCAAGCACGCCGTGGCATTAAACCCCACAAAATTCATTAACCCCGTCAAGGACAACAAGCCCATCCAATCAAAAATCACCACCTTGTTCACCGCGTACTGCGCGTACAAAATCAGCCACCAGGTGACCCCGGCGCAGACGACGCCGCACGGGTCTTGGTTGCACCAGGTTCGAACATTGTGCTTCGTCCCGCAGCCCTCCTTTTGGGGGCCTCGCGACGACGGCGACCCCATTGTCTGTAGTGTAGTACTGGCGCTTCCTTCCGATATCACTGCTGCTGGAGCTGAAGGGGCATGGCTTGCTTTGTACGTGAGGCTTCTTCCTGTTTTGGAGGAGCGAGGGAGGGGGAGGGCGGAACGCGGTGATGAGGAAATGATGATGATGCTGGGCCTGGGCTTGACTTGGTAGACCAGGGGGAAGACAAGGACCGCAACGTGAAGGGCAGGAGAAGAAGAAGCCGCTCGTCCTCCTCGTGCTGCTGCAGGTGCGTGCGCTGTGGTTGTGCTTGTGATTGCGGATGAATGTGGGTTTGCCTGCCTCTCGAATATGCTATGGCATGGGCATTTCGCGGCGAAGGCGTGATGACAATCTCTGCGGCGTGAAGGCGTGAACGATCATTCTGCTTTTTGGCTCCCAACAACGAAGCCAAGGTTTTGTCTTGTCCCACTGCCTGCCTGCCTACCAGTACAAGCACAAGCTCTCTAGCTAGCTCTCGTGATGGTGGTTGCGGGGTGTGTCGGCTGTGTGGGCTGGCGCTTTGCTTGGCTTCGAAGGCAACCGATCACAACGCCTCTGCCTCCTCTCTCGTGTGCTCATCGCAAATGCCGCATTCTCACGCCCTCTCCCCACACCCCACACCCCACACACTACAGGGACCAATGCTGTTCTCCACGGCGTTGCGACGCACGGCAGCTGCCCAGCGGCTAGCAGTGGCGGGGGCAGGTATGCACACAAACACAAAAAGGGAGGGAGGGAGAGGAGATCATCCATCTGGGAAGCTGGGGTTCTTGCATGCATGTGTGCTCTTGTGCGCTGTCCACCGCGTCAACCACCACGACACGCCACGAGCCCCCCCAACCTCACACGCCCTTCCTTCTCTCTCTTTCTCTTACTGTAGGCCGCCGGGGCCTGGCCACGGCTAGCAGCAGCGGGGGTGGGGCCATCTACCACACGCTGTACAAGAACGTCTTTCGCAGCAACATTGCCTACTTGACCTATGTCTTTGCGGGCGCTATTGCGGTGGAGTGGGTGTACTCCAAGGGCATCGACACGGCTTGGGAGATGAGCAACAGCGGGGTACGTGCGGCGTGATGGTTGGGGGGGGGAAGGGGAGGCAGAGCGTGTGGGGTTGTTGAGAGGGAGGGGAGGAGGATTTGCGTGTATGTCTGCTTGCCGGGATTTGCGAGAAGCCGCCTCATTGCCAAACCACACATGATGCACGCATTAAAACCATCCCTAACTTCTTAACAACGCGCATGACATAATGTGTCAGAAGCGTACTTTCAATGTAGGGGCATGCGTTGCTGCGTTTATCCTGTGTGGTTTGGTGGTGGAGGGGGCGGGGAAGAGGCGGGCTGAAGTTGGGACCAATTGAGTCTTTTGGATATGGAATCTTATTTGTGAATGTTGGTGTCGATGAGGACAAGGTATTATGATACGTTCCTTTTGGAAATAGTGGCTATATTACGTTTAACAGGCACTCATTAGATATACACATATCACACACATCCTACACAACACCAACAAACACAGAAACTCTACAACCAGGTAGACTGGAGCAAGTGGCACTTCCACCTGGACGAGGAGGAGGAAGAGGAGGAGGAGGAGGAATAAAGTAGAGCCTGAGTAGCAGGAGGAGTAGCAGCAGCAGCGTATGCATTTTACGTGTGTGTGATGTATGGAGGTGGGGAGGGAGGGAGGGAGAGGAGGAGGGACGCGTGGCGCTCGCCGTGACGTTGCCTTTTCCATTTTGTGCTTTTGGTGGTGGATAGATCGGGGTAAAGAAGCTGCAGCAGGAGGGAATGGTGAGAAGGAGAGCGAGAGAGAACGAAGGAACGAAATGATGTCTTATGGTTAACAGAATTGTGGACGCATGTTGGTTGTTGTTGTGGTGGGTTTGTTTTCTTGTCGCATATATCCTTTTTTCTTTCGCTTGTCTTCCCTCTCTCTTTCGTGCGCGCTCTGGCAGCAAGGGACTCACACACACATACACTTACAACAAGGGAGGGTCATCGGCGTCGTGGTGGCAGTGCTGGATCGCTCTCTTCTCTCTTCTGCGGGGGTGTCAAAATTCCAGCGGGAGGGTCTCTGTCATATATGGTTCTCTTGGTCTTGCTGCTAGTGTTTCGTTGGTGTTTTCTTGATTGATTCATTCTCGTGTTTGTGTCTTTGTTTTCCTCCTTTTTCTACCTCCTTCCCCTTCTCTTTTCCCTCATGAATGGTGGGATAGCTTTTCCTTCATTCCTAGTTCATGTATGGTAATCTTCCCACGACTACCTCTTCCTCCCTCCCTCCCTCCCTCACTCCTTCCTCATTACAAACCCACACATCACCTCCTATATCCTATATCCTATCTTCTCTTTCCTCTAAAATCTAATTCACCTTCTTCTCAGGCATAGCCGGGTCAATCACTGGCACTTGCCCTCGAAGCGCCTGCACATAAATGCCCGCAATCGAGGCCGTGCCCCATGACAACCCCACCACCACCCCCGCATCTACTATAGACCGATAAGGGAATGCCAACGCCTTCACCAATTTAACCAACCCCACGATTCCTATCGCGAGGGTCCACGAAATGATTTGACGTTTCTTGCTGGCGTGGAAGAGGCCCATGCTGTAGGGGGCAGCAAAGAGCTTGTGGTGGAAAGGCGAGTTCGGTCCCAAGGTCATCGCTCGCTTGACCACCAACGGCGAGAACTTAAGCTGAAAGCCCTTGTACCCCTCAGCATACGCCATAATCAAGGCAAAACCCACGTATTGCGCCCAGTGAAGAGGCGTGAAGGCAGTGGCAGCTGCGGCAGACCCGGCCTTGCTGAAGGGCTCGAGGGCAATGGGCAACAAACGGCGGATGGCGTTGCTGAGCACAGCCACCACACCAACGACCCCCCAAAGCGTCGCGAGCGAAAAAGGCTGCTTGGTGGTGGTGGTGGCACCGCCTGTGATCTCGCTGAGCTGCGCCATGGCGAAGGCGCGGGCGGGCGGTGGTTGATTTTGTGAAGCCGTCGGTGCTCCTGCTCCTGTACCTGCTGCTGCTGACCACGATGCCGAAGACGACGAGGTGGAGGAAGACGCGCTTAGTTTGTTGTACCACCCGGAAGAAAAGGCGGTTGCGGCGCGTTGCTTGGACGAAGACCAACCAAAGGCAGAGGCGGCGGGGCGGGCGCTCAGCAAGGGGCGGCGGAAGGCGGCGATGGTGGGGGAAAGGAGGACGCACAGAAGGAGCGGGAGGCCTAGCAGGACTCGGAGCGGGCAACCACCAGGCATCAGGAAAATTGGAAACGACACGCGCGCGGCCGCTGCTGCTGCTGCTGCTGCTGCTAGTGGTGTTGGGTAGCCTGTTGATGATGAAGTGGAAGGAAGGCAGGGAGGGGAAGCATGTGAGGCGGAGGTCTACCAGCAACCGACACAACGGACGAAGGCAAGCACAAACAAAGCCGCCCCCACCAGGTCACGGCGCTATTATTGGCCGCTTGACGTGAAGGGGGTGCACCTGTGGTGGGTGGCTGTGTGGTAGGGGGTGAGCATCAATTGTATGCCCCTCCTCCT
>Ga0209390_10005500_pt1 | contig 17868 bp, 13 predicted proteins | sample BON01_FD_187212 | JGI IMG/M metagenome (GOLD analysis project Ga0209390, IMG submission 187212) | Freshwater microbial communities from Lake Bonney liftoff mats and glacier meltwater in Antarctica - BON-01 (SPAdes) (version 2) | ecosystem: Environmental > Aquatic > Freshwater > Ice > Glacier...
TATTTTTTATATACCATGGCTTCTCCAAGCTCAAAGCCATCTCGAATAATTGGTTACTGTTCATTTAGTAAAATTAAATATTTTACTAATTTAGTTACATGCTACCCACTACAAATCACCAAGAGCCTAATTATAATCAACCTGAACCTCTATTATCTTTCCACCCTCGTGGACAATCGCATTTTCCCATTTTATTTTCTTAGTCTGAATTCGACCTTTAGAAGAAATACCTAAGGCATTCGGAATTTGAAATTCATCTTGAGGGCCAAACCAAGCTTTGGCATTCTCTAATAGTTGATGGTCATCAGAGATCAACGTTTTTGTGGGGTTCCTCCTCAGTCACACAAGACGTAAAAACCAGCTCTAAGCTTAAAAGAAAATAGGCACAATAGTTAACTGGTGTCAAATATATGCATTTGGGGGGGGGTAAAATTGCTTTTCATAAAATAGGATTAATTAAATTGTTAATAGTTTATCAATTTTAGGAATCAACTAGTTATAATACAATAAAAACTTAAGTTTTCTTCATTTTTTTTAAAGAATCAATCCCCGACTATCGGGCTAAGGATTTGTATGCTTTCTATATCTTTACCCTATGACTCCCGCCGAGAAACATGCCTCGATAATTAAATCCACAGCCAAGCAATTGGGCTTTGACTTTTGTGGCATTGCCAAAGCGGAATTTTTAGAGGCCGAAGCTCCAAGATTGGAACACTGGCTCAATCAAAACTACCAAGGCCAAATGGGGTATTTGGCTAATCATTTTGATAAACGCTTGGATCCTACTAAGCTGGTAGAAGATGCCAAAACTGTAGTGTCGCTGATCTACAATTATTATCCTTCGGAAAAGCTTCCAGAATCCTCCACAGATATCAAACTGGCCAAATACGCCTACGGGGAAGATTATCATCTCGTAATCCGAGAGAAATTAAACAACTTTTTGGAAATCCTCCGGGAAGAAATCGGCGAAATCAATGGCCGCACTTTTGTGGATTCTGCTCCCGTGATGGAGCGTCAATGGGCCCAAAAAGCCGGAATCGGTTGGATTGGAAAAAACAGCTTGCTTTTGAATCGAGACATGGGCAGTTTTTTTTTCCTTGCCGAACTCATCATTGATCTTGAAGTCACACCTGATAATCCGATCACCCAAGATTATTGTGGCACTTGTACCAAGTGCATTGATGCATGTCCTACGGATGCGATCGTGAAACCTGGAGTCGTGAATGGTTCTCAGTGCATTTCCTATCTCACGATTGAGTTGAAAGAAAATATTCCAAGCGAATTCAAAGGTCGAATGGAAAACTGGGTATTCGGCTGTGATATTTGCCAAGACGTCTGCCCCTGGAATCGATTTTCAAAACCACATCAGGAACCTAAGTTTGATCCCAATCCCGAATTGGCCACTTTTTCCAATCGGGAATGGACTGAAATGACCGAGACTACTTTTGCAACAGTCTTCAAGAAATCTGCCGTGAAGCGAACAAAATTCGATGGCTTAAAACGGAATCTTGAATTTATCAAACCTATTTAATGGCCCTTTTTTTGATTTCTAAATCAAAGCTCTACCTTAAAAACCAAACCTAAAATACCGATGAAAGCCACAGGGGATAAATCTAAACGCAAGAAAAAGAATAAGTTTAAAATTGGCTTGGCTCCGGGCGCGCTGGTTTTCACTGGCGATAAAAAAATTGATTCCGTTTCGATCAATATACTTTCTTACGATGAAGAAGATTTTTTTGAGGAAAAGACCACTTTGGAAAACCTTCCCAACATTTTGAAAACCAAAAGAAAAGTTCTTTGGATTGATATCGATGGGTTGCACGAAGTGGCTCTTTTAGAAAAAATCGGTACCCTGTTTGGAATTCACCGTTTGACATTAGAAGATATTCTGAATGTCAATCAGCGTCCAAAAATGGAGGTTTTCGACGAGTACATATTTGCGGTGTTGAAGATGATCCAATGCCCCACACCCGAATCTGATATAGAGGAAGAGCAAATCAGTTTTATCCTTATAGATAACATATTGATCACTTTTCAGGAGAAAAAAGGCGATGTCTTCACCTTTGTCAGAGGGCGGATAGTAGAGTTTAAGGGAAATATCAGAAAGCGTGCAGGCGATTATTTGCTCTATGCACTGCTGGATGCGGTGATTGACAACTATTTTCTGGTTTTAGAGAATGTAGGCGAAAAAATCGATGTGTTAGAAGCATCCGCTATGAATAATCCTAATACCGAAACGCTCAATAATCTATACCATCAGCGTAAAGAAATGGCGGAACTCCGCAGGACAATCTATCCACTTCGAGAGGTGATTGGTGGATTTGATAAATATGCCGAGCATAAAATCAGTGCCGAAACAAAGCCGTTTATGCGGGATTTGTATGAAAATACGATTCAGGTAATCGAAACCTTAGAGGTATTTCGAGACATGTCATCAGGGGTTTTGGACCTATACATGAATAGTCTCTCCAACAAGATGAACAATGTGATGAAAGTGCTCACTATGATCTCTACGATTTTCATTCCTCTGAGCTTTGTGGCCGGGGTATATGGGATGAATTTTGAGAATATGCCTGAGTTGCGATGGGAGTACGGCTATTTTTATGTGTTGGCAGGAATGGCTTCTGCCACGATCGGAATGCTATTTTTCTTTCGTTGGAAAAAGTGGATTTGAGCCTATTGAAATCTCAAAATCACATCTTCTTTTCCATTTTTCAACAGCAATTGATTACCGCTGACTTCAAAGTAGCTAACAGTTGCAAGTACCTCAGAGAATCTGTTTTCAAAAGGAGTATCCTCGCACGCAATTCGAGTCATTCCTAAATTACCAATTTTGAGTCTGCGTTTGGATTCGTCTGTATATGGCTCATAGAACCTATTTCATCTGCCTGTACCTGTTATTGCCTTAGTACGGTGATCAAATTCAAAGTTCGCACACTGAGTGAATCCGAAGTCTGAACGGGCGCGCTTAGCATTTCTAAAAGCGTCCATTATCGATTTTCCCATTTTTCATCTGGGAAAGATTTGGAACTGCAGGACAAAACAAAAAGTAAAGCAATTGGATAGAGTAATTTATTCATAATTTCTGCAGTTCAGAAACCGAGCCAAACCAAAACCAAAACCGCTTTAAATCGCTTTTAAGCTTATATCCAAGCTTTTCACGGAGTGAGTCAACGCACCCATGGAGATAAAATCCACCCCACAATTGGCAACTTCTTCTAAGGTTTCTTCTGTGATTCCGCCACTTGCTTCGGTAGAATATCGACCATCGATCATCCTTACGGCAGTCTTCATCATCTCATAATCCATATTATCAAGCATAATACAGTCCACGCCACCGACTTCGATCACCTCTCGGACTTCATCCAGGTTTCGTGTTTCTATTTCAATCTTGAGATTTAGATTATTGGCAGCCAGATAAGCCTTGGTCCGCTCAATTGCAGCTTTAATTCCTCCTGCAAAGTCAACATGATTATCCTTTAACATCACCATGTCATACAGCGCAAAACGATGATTCACTCCGCCGCCGATGTGGACAGCCCACTTTTCCATCAAGCGGAAGTTTGGAGTAGTCTTTCGGGTATCCATTAATCGGGCTTTGGTATGAACGATCTTTTGAGTAAGGCTATGGGTCAATGTGGCAATCCCACTCATTCGCTGCATGCAATTCAGGATCAGGCGCTCAGCCGAAAGAATCGAAGCAGCTGGGCCGGAAACAATCAAGCCGATATCTCCAAAGGTCACCGCATCTCCATCTTTCAAAAAAAGCTCTACTTCCAGAAGTGGATCAAATGCTTTAAATATCTTCTCCGCCATCTCCATCCCAGCAATGATCCCATCGCCTTTGACGAGAAGGTGTGCCTTACCCAATGTGCCTTCAGGAATCGCAGCCAATGAAGAATAATCTCCAGGTCCGATATCTTCAGTGAAAGCTGATTTAATAAATAATTGGAGGGCTTCTTCTGTCAAGTATTCCGGTTGCATGTCCAAAAATACGCATTCCCACGAACAGAGGTTATCTTTTCAGAAAATCGCCTAGCCTTTTACAAATTCCAAACTGTAAATTTTGAACAGATCTCCCTGATGATTGACACGAATGAAAACCTTGTAGGAATTCTCTGTACTTTGATAATCACCGATGTAGGAAATCAGGCTGGGATTCGTTTCATTTCGAAAAACTACTTTGAACCCTAAAGAGGGGTTCTTTTTGAAAAAATCTTTTACGACAATTTCTGCCTGATTTTTTGAGTAATCGCCTTGGTTTCCATTCACATTGAGCGCAATACTTACGTCAAAATATTTGGCCAAGTCAGAACTTGATCCTTCATCTATTGCAGATATCACAAGTTCGATAGAGTCGAGTTCACTTCCGATATGGGGAAAAGGCTGAAAGGCCAAGAAAACCGAAAAAAACAAATTTAAAAAAAAGGTCATTACCCCAAATAGGCAAATACTAAGCCAAAAACAGATGATGGATTACATAACTTATCTGTTCAAATTAAATTTTTCAGAATAGATGTAGCTTGCGAAAGGAACCGACTTTACTTCGAATTATAATATATTTGCGATATGGACAAGAAAGTACTTTTAATGATCTTGGACGGGTGGGGAATTGCCACCAATCCAGCGGTTTCAGCAATCGACAAAGCAAAAACACCTTTTGTTGATAGCCTATATATTAACTATCCACACGCCAAACTTGAGGCTTCAGGACTAGCAGTAGGCCTTCCGGAAGGCCAAATGGGCAACTCTGAAGTCGGCCATATGAATATAGGAGCAGGCAGAGTAGTGTATCAAGATCTGGTAAAAATAAACCTCGCTGTAGCCAATGGAGAATTAGATACACATCCAATTTTGACCGCTGCTTTTGCCAAAGCAAAAACATCGAAGAAAAAAACGCACTTCATCGGCTTGCTTTCTGATGGAGGAGTACATTCCCATATCAATCACCTCAAAGGTCTTTGTGATGCCGCCAAAGCGCATGGAATGACAGATGTTTTTATACATGCATTCACTGACGGTAGAGATACCGACCCCAAAAGAGGATTGGCATATTTGAAAGATTTACAGGCTCATTTGGATCACTCGACTGGGAAAATAGCTTCGGTAATTGGTCGATATTATGCTATGGATCGTGATAACAGATGGGAACGTGTGAAACTTGCCTACGATGCAATGGTAGGTGGGGAAGGAGAGCGATCTAAGGATATTCTTTCAGCAATCAAGAAGTCGTATGAAAACAACGTCACAGATGAATTTATCCGTCCTATTATTCACGTAGGATCCAATAATAAGCCTTTGGCAGTTATTGAGGAAGGAGATTTGGTGATCTGTTTCAACTTCCGTACTGATCGTGGAAGAGAAATCACACAAGCGTTGACACAGCGTGATTTTGAAGATTTCAATATGAAAAAGCTGAATTTGGAATACATCACCTTTACCAATTATGACAGTACTTTCAAGGATGTTCAGGTTCTTTTCAATAAAGATAACCTCCACAACACAATAGGTGAGGTATTGGAAAGAGCCGGAAAAAAGCAGATACGAATTGCCGAAACAGAGAAATATCCACATGTGACTTTCTTCTTCTCAGGAGGAAGAGAAACAGAATTCAAAGGTGAAAGCCGATTGCTGTGTCCGTCTCCCAAGGTGGCCACTTATGACCTCAGCCCGGAAATGAGCGCCTACGAAATCGTAGCCAAAATCAATCCTGAGCTTAATAAAAAGAGTGCAGACTTTATCTGTCTCAATTTTGCAAACGCAGACATGGTCGGTCATACCGGTTCATTTGATGCTGCGGTCAAAGCTTGCGAAGCTGTAGACAAATGTGCCGAGAGTGTAATTCAAATTGCCTTGAAAAACGATTACTCTATTATAGTAATTGCAGATCATGGCAACAGTGACATGATGATCAATGAGGACGGCACTCCGAATACAGCCCATACCACTAATCTGGTACCATTTATACTGATTGATAAAAAAGATATAATGCCTGTAACCGATGGAAAACTAGGTGATTTGGCACCAACTATCCTTACACTTATGGGTATCGATATTCCTTCTGATATGACTGGTACAATTTTACTTACAAAATGAAATACCCAAATAGTTTTATAGCTTACCTTTGCTTGATTGTACTTTTTGCTTTGGCTTCATGTAATGAAGGATCAAACACCAAACTCGAAAAACTACCTTATTTCGATCTTAAGGGATTTATGAATATTCAAGCCAAAAGTCTTGATTCTTCAAATGTCATTTTGATCAGCAGAATAAATGGAAAAGAAGTCAGGAATGACACCACGCTTTACGAGCGCGATTGGATGGATCAGTTTGATACGTTCATTCAAGCAGATATAAATCGTCAATCACTCTTTCTCGCATACGATACACAGGTGAAAAACAATGTATTGACGCATTCGCTTTTTCCTGATGAAAAAGAAAAATTGAAGGAAATGAAGGTCACTTACATCGAAGACGACGTAACCACCATTACCCTAAAGATGTCTGAAAAGAATCTTTTCTACCAATCCTCCATACTCGCAGAACTCTACATCAATAATGTGACTGAAAAAGTGGATCATTACTCAATAGAGACCACACAAAAAATCTGGTTTCTCGATCCAAGTAATATCAAAATCATGGGTGCGATTCAACCCTAAAAGCTAAAAAAAAGCCTCAGACACTTGATCTGAGGCTTTTTTAATTTAGCGATCAAAAAGAGGCGGTCGCTTGGCCTGCCAGTCTGAATTTTTCTGGATAAAATCTCCTAATAGTATCAATTTTTCTTCCTCAAATAGATTTGCCAACAACGTAATCGAAGTTGGATTTCCATCCTGATTGAAGCCATTGGGTAGGCAGAGCGCCGGCGAACCGGTAAGATTGGTAATCTGAAGCTGTCGTCCGCCAAAGCTTGGCGTTACAATCACATCATACTCTTTCATAAGTTCATTCATCTCCTCAATCAGTACACTTCGCTGTCTTGCCAGCTGCACATATTCTACAGCGGGGATGAATCTTGCTGCTCGAAAGCCGTTTGGCCAAGCGCTTTTGCCTTGAGCCACTAGCTGATCATCCAAATCAAAGCGAGTCAATTCGTCAAATGCAGCTGCACCTTCCACCATCAACATCATCACCATCGGGCCAACTTCCACGGAGGTCTTCAGCTCCAAAGGATGCAACTCAATTCCTTTACTTTCCAATAACTCAAGCACTTTACGATCATTTTCCTGATCTGGCCGATCTCCTTCAAAGTATGATTTGAAATACCCAACCTTTAGCTTTTTAGGATCTTTTTTGGAGTCAAAGTTAAACGCAGCTTGGATTGAGCTTGCATCATTCACGTCTTTGCCATTGATGATCGAGAGCACGATTCCATTATCCAAAGCAGATCTTGAGATCGGACCGATTTTGTCCATAGACCAGCTCAAAGCCATTGCGCCATGCTTACTCACTCTTCCATACGTAGGTCTTAGACCGGTCACTCCGTTTCGTGTAGATGGCGAGACAATCGAACCCAAAGTCTCCGTCCCAATGGCAAATGGCACCAAGCCTGCACTCACTGCCGATGCCGAACCCGCAGACGAACCGCTCGAACCTTGTTTCAGATTCCAAGGATTTTTGGTCACCCCGCCGTACCAGACATCACCCATGGCGAGTGCTCCGAGGGTGAATTTTCCGACCAATACTCCACCGGCATCATTCAGTTTCTCCACCACAGTCGCCGTCTCATCGATGACCTGATCTTTATATGGCATTGCTCCCCAAGTAGTTTTCGTTCCTTTCACCGCAAGCAAATCTTTGATTCCGTAGGGTATTCCATGAAGCGGCCCACGGTATTTTCCAGCAGCCAATTCCTGATCCATGGCTTTGGCCTTTGCGAGCGCAGAATCTTCCATCAGCGTAATCAGACACTGGAGCGTATCCGAGTAGGTTTTGATTCGATCTAGGTAAATTTTGGTCAAACGCTCCGAGGTGATTTTTTTAGTCTGAATCAAAACAGCCAATTCATGAACAGGCATGTAGGCGATATCAGAATCTTTATCAGGAAGAGAAACAGACTTTGGCAACCCCCAGTCCATTGATTTTTGAGTTTGTTGGGGTTGAAATCCAATTGGCAGTGGATTGAATACGAGTGAAGGGGGAATAGAATTGTCCAATTTCGTTTTTCGGAGCGTTTCAAAGTTTCCGAGTTGATTTTTGAGATTTCCGATCATGCTATCTTTTTCAGCGGGAGAAAAAGAAAGTCCGAAAAGATCAGATGCCCCTTCTATAGAAAGAGGGGTGATTTCTCCGGCTTTTTTGCCCAGTGTAAAACCCAGAGCGACAAATGAGATCGCACCTAGGACGAGAAAAGCTTTGGTGCGAAGGCTGTTTTTAGTAATCATTGAATAGTTTTGTAAGGAGTTCAAACATGTCCGAACTCAAGGTGTTCAATTAGCCGTAAATAATCAAACCATCCATGGATCAAAAAAAACAATTCCCGGTTTTCCCAATGCATTTTCGAGGATTACTCTTGCTGGCCGGGATGTACACGATTGCGTGGTCGGCTTTTTTTAAATGGTATGGAGCTACTTTGCTGAATTGGATTGCAATGGGAAATTCGTTTTCTGAGGAACTTAACCCGAGTTGGTTTGGTAATTTTGGTGTTTTGGTTGGACTGGTCATTTTTGTGAGTTCGTTCTATCCGATAAGCTGGATACGGTTGATATTGGGAGGGATTATTGGAAAAATTTTACTGGCTGGCTGGTTTGCCATTTTCTTTTTGCCGGAATTGGGATGGAATAAGCGCAGCGGATTTATCCTTATTTTTAATGAATTACTTTGGTTGGCTCCACTGGTGTGGATTTATATAAGAGGACTAAGCGTAAAGAAGTATTTTATTACCCTTGATGAAGAAAACTCTGAATGATTGGGATTCTTTGAAATGAACAATTTTCAAATCAATTGTATTACTGATCGCCGTTTCAGGGCTCAAAATACCATACGGTAATTTTTCTCCAAATTTCATTTGGGGCTGATACAGTACGCGCCTAAAGCGATTTTTCAAATGGCAGATGACTAATAAATAATGAATTGGAATTTGCTGAAGGCAGTTCTTACTCAATTTCCAATTGACAATTTTCAAGGGCTGATACGTTACCTACAATGGCACTTTTCAGGAAATAAAATCTGTGAAATAATGCATTGTGGGCGTCTGTTACAAAGCCCAAAATTGCTGAAGGCAATTCCTGTAAAAGCCTAGAATGAAATTCCAGGTTGACAAATGAATTCGATGTTATTAAGAGTGCTGAAGGCACGATCTGTACTGTATTTCAAAAGTGAATCCACATGGAAAAGGTATTTTGTATAACCAAATTGTACGAATAAGATCAATTTGCCTGAGGTTTTAAAAAACAGTATTCAGACCAGAATTATTCTGCTGATTTTGCCGACTACTTAGGACCAATTCTCAATACCAAAAAGACGCCAATGGCGTCACATATTACTGACAAATGCAATGCGAAGAGATTCACGTCCTAGACGTGGATTGAAGATTAGCCGAAATCTATCTGCACCCCGCTTGAATAGACAAAACTGCTCCCCAGCTGGGATCGGTGAAAGCCCTGTCAGGTACGTTTTAAAACCTAATCATAAATGAAATTTCAACTCAAGAATCCGATTAGAATTAAGACTTCCCGGATCCTGAATTTTCATGAAAAAACCTGCCTCATTTAAGAGGTAGATTTGATTTATACATCGAGCGAACAACATTAGGTCAACAGAATCAGAACTAATACAATTATAATAATTGCTCCAACGGAGATGTAAACTCCACTTCCCATGGCCCGGGCTTCCGCTTTCATTTCTTTCAATTCAGCTCTTACGTCTTTAATTTCATTTTTTGACATAGTACTGAAGTCGATTGCTTTGATTTCAGCCACCCGATCCTCGATTTCAACAAGCCGCTCGGACTGCTCAGGAATCAATTCCGTTTTATCTGCTTTTTTGATCGAAATTATCAACAGGGACAGCAATCTTCAATGGATCACTAAAGCTAAGATTGCAAATAGCTTTTTAATCTTTCGGGTGTAAAAAGTTACTGTTTTAAAGCTTTAGCCAATTAAACAGCCATTTACTGTCAAAAACAATTCTATGTGACAAATTCCCAACCCTCAACAAGTGATTTTTTGTAACTTGAGGTCCTTTCTATTTTGCTTCTAAATCACAATAAATAAGTTTAAATGTCTCAAAATAAAGCTTGCAAGCTATTTTTATTGGATGCGATGGCCCTCATCTATCGCGCACATTTTGCCTTCAGCAAAAATCCAAGAATCAATTCCAAAGGACTGAATACAGGGGTTATGTTGGGCTTTACCAATACTCTGCTTGAAGTTTTGGATAAGGAAAAACCTACACATATTGGGGTGGCCTTTGATACCAAAGCCCCAACTTTCCGACACATCCAATTCGAAGCCTACAAAGCCAATCGACAAGAGCAGCCTGAGGACATATCAGTCGCCATTCCCTGGGTGAAAGAAATTATCAAAGCATTCAACATCCCGATTCTGGAGCTGGATGGTTTTGAAGCCGATGACATCATCGGGACTTTAGCCAAGAAAGCGGAAAGAGAAGACTTTGAAGTCTATATGATGACGCCAGACAAAGACTTCGGTCAGCTGGTCGACGATCATATTTTTCTCTACAAGCCGGCATTTATGGGTAACGGGGTTGATGTGATGGGAATTAAAGAAATCTGCGCCAAATGGGATATCGAAAACGTAGATCAGGTACGCGATATCCTCGGACTGATGGGAGATGCGGTCGACAACATTCCCGGAATCCCCGGAATCGGACTAAAAACAGCCATAAAACTTCTAAAGGAGTATGGTACAGTAGAAGAACTCATCAAAAACACCGCTGACCTCAAAGGAAAACAAAAGGAAAATGTGGAAAACTTTGCGCAGCAAGGAATTCTATCCAAAGAACTGGCGACCATCAAGATCGATGTCCCGGTTGATTTTGTACACGATGACTTAAAGTATGATGGAATTGACGAGGAAAAACTTCGTTCAATATTTACAGAACTTGAATTCCGAACGCTGGCGGCACGAGTATTCAAAAAATCCGGAGAAAAAGCAGCGGTTCAAAAAAATGACCAGTTGGGACTTTTTAATGCGCCACAGGCTCCTTCCTCTTCCCCTTCAGGCGAGGTAGTGTTTGAGGAGGAAAGTGTGGAAATGACCGAGAGAGCGCCCGCCGACACCATCCACACCAACCTTCACAATTACCATAAAATCAAAGGAACCGACGCAATCAAAGAGCTTTTGGAATATCTCCAAATTCAATCCGAACTCTGCTTTGATACTGAGACCACTTCAGTGAATGCGATGGAGGCCGAACTCGTAGGGATTTCTTTTGCTTACGTCACCGGTGAGGCTTACTACATTCCCTGCCCTGAAAATCGGGAAGAAACACAGGTTATTTTAGAGATTCTCCGGCCTTTATTTGAAAATGAAGCAATCCTAAAAATTGGTCAAAATATCAAATACGATATCCTTGTCCTGAAAAATTACGGCATTGAGGTCAAAGGCGCACTCTACGATACCATGCTAGCCCACTACCTGATTGAGCCAGAGGGAAAGCATTCCATGGATTGGCTCGCTGAGCAATACCTGAATTACAAAACGGTATCTATCACCGATCTGATCGGGAAGAAAGGCAAGAATCAAGGCAGCATGCGCGATGTGGATGAAGATGAAGTCACGGGTTATGCTGCTGAAGATGCTGATATCACACTTCGCCTGAAAGCTGCTTTTGACCCAACTCTAAAGGAAAATCAGTTGGTAAAGCTCTTCAATGAAGTAGAAAATCCACTGATCAATGTGCTGGCAGATATGGAATTTGAAGGGATAAAGATCAATACCGAAAGCCTGGCTGAACTTTCCATTTTGCTGGAAAATGAAAGTCTGGAAATCGAAAAGCGGGTCTATGAGATCGCCGGAGTACGATTCAATCTGGCATCGCCCAAGCAATTGGGCGAGGTCCTTTTTGACAAATTGAAACTTGATGCAAAAGCAAAAAAGACAAAAACCGGCCAGTATGCCACTGGAGAAGAAGTATTAAGCCGATTGGCAAATGAGCATGAAATCGCCCAAGCAATTCTGGACTATCGGCAAATGGTGAAGTTGAAATCTACCTACGTGGATTCTCTTCCACTATTGATCAATCCCAAAACCGGAAGAATCCACACCACCTACAATCAATTCGTGGCTGCAACGGGTCGCCTTTCCTCTACCAATCCCAACCTTCAAAATATCCCTATCCGAACGGCAAGAGGAAGAGAGATCCGAAAAGCTTTTGTGCCTCGGGACGAAAATCACATCCTGCTGGCAGCGGATTATTCCCAGATCGAATTGCGGATTATGGCTGAGTTTTCGGGTGATGAATCTATGCTCGAAGCCTTCCAAACCGGTCGGGATATTCACGCAACCACCGCCGCAAAGATCTTCCAAGTGCCACTCGAAGACGTGACTACTGATATGCGAAGAAAAGCCAAAACAGCTAATTTTGGTATTATCTATGGGATTTCTCCCTTTGGCCTTTCACAGCGCTTGAATATCCCGAGGGGAGAAGCCAAGGAAATCATTGATGCCTATTTCAAGGAATTCCCAGCAGTAAAAGAGTACATGGACGGCGTCATCACCAAAGCTCAAAAAGATGAATACGTGGAGACCATTCTGGGTCGCCGCCGCTACCTACGCGATATCAACAGCCGTAATATGAACATGCGTGGCTTTGCAGAGCGAAACGCCATCAACGCACCTATCCAAGGCTCGGCAGCAGATCTGATCAAAGTGGCCATGATTCATGTGCATGAGTGGATGAAAAAGGAGAAGCTAAAGTCAAAAATGATTCTTCAGGTGCATGATGAATTGGTATTCGATGCACACAAAGATGAGGTAGAACTTCTCAAAGCAAACATTCCCGGCCTAATGTCCAACGCGATAAAAATGAAAGTGCCGGTCGAAGTGGAAGTAGGAATGGGCATGGATTGGCTGGAAGCGCATTGATAGCGGCTAGACGGAAGAATCGAGATTGAATTGTTGAATTGTGGAATTGTCGAATTGTTGAAGTGTGGAATTGGTGAATTGTTGAATTGGTGAATTGTTGAATTGTCGAATTGTTGAATTGGTGAATTGGTGAATTGATGGATTGATGGATTGTCGAATTGGCGAATTGTTGAATTGGTGAATTGGTGAATTGGTGAATTGTTGAATTGGCGAATTGGCGAATTGTGGAATTGTTGAAGTGTGGAATTGTTGAAGTGTTGAATTGTGGAATTGGCGAATTGTTGAATTGGTGAATTGTTGAATTGGCGAATTGTGGAATTGTTGAAGTGTGGAATTGTTGAAGTGTGGAATTGGCGAATTGTTGAATTGTTGAATTGTTGAATTGGCGAATTGTTGAATTGTTGAAGTGTGGAATTGGCGAATTGTTGAACTGTTGAATTGAATTTAGAATCCAGCGTTCGAGACAAAAACCACGAAGTGGTTGAACTATGAATAGCCCTCGGTGGAGCTTGCGGAACCGGGGGTTCCAGTATTAAATTTAAAACCCCCCTCCCGCTACAATCATGATGAGAACTACTAGGTATTTTCGGGAGGATGGGAATGAGTAGCTAGTAGCAAGATTGTCGAAGCGTCTAATCGAGATTTTCTAATTGTCGAAGCGTTGTATTACGATTGTTGAATTGTTGAACTGTTGAATTGAATTTAGGATCCAGCGTTCGAGACAAAAACCACAAAGTGGTTGAACTATGAATAACTTGTCCGCCGCGGCGGAGCCCTCGGTGAGGCTTGCGGAACCGGGGGTTTCAAGATCAAATTCCAAACCCCCTCCCGTCAGAATCTATGTAAAAACTGCTAGGTAAGTTCGGGAGGATGGAAATTAGTAGCTAGTAAGGAGACTATAGTATCAAGATGTTAGAATCGAGATTGGCGAATTGTTGAATTGTCGATTTGTTGAATTGGCGAATTGTTGGATTGTTGAATTGAATTTAGAATCCAGCGTTCGAGACAAAAACCACGAATTGATTAAACTATGAATAACTTGTCCGCCGCGGCGGGATCGGGAGTTTCAGAATCAAAATTTCAAACTCCTCCCGCCAGAATCATTGTGGGAATTGCTATGTAAGTTCGGGAGGATGGAAATGAGAATTGAGTAGTTAGAAACAAGTATTAAGTATTTCAAATTTCACCATTCTGTTCGGAATTCATTATTTATAAATTGAAAAATTGCTTCTAGATTACCTTAATAGGAAAACCTAACTACATAAAAAAAACTCTGAAGATCCGAGAAATTTCGTCACCGTAATTCTTATATCGTAAATCAAAAATCTCTAAAATGAAAGCCTCTCTATTCTTTCAAAGAAATCGAAAATCTCAGCTTTAGCACATGAAAGATTTTGAAAATCTACTATCACAAATAGGCGAGATTCACTTAAAGATGCAGGTTTATTCCTCAAATGCAGTGAACCAAGCTTTAACCGTCCGCAATTGGATGATTGGATTTTATATCGTCGAATTTGAGATGGAGGGTAAAGATCGGGCAGTGTATGGCGAGGGACTCATTGATCAGGTAGCGCAAAGGCTTTCTATTATCAAAGGTTTGGACAGGAGGTCCTTATTCAAATTTCGAACTTTTTACTTATTCTATCCTCAAATCGGTTACTTCTTAAGGGAGAAAGCCAATCCTTTTTTACCTATGATTCAGGAGATAGAAGGATTGGAAAAAGTGGGGACGCTGTCCCCACAATCTGAGAAGACTTTAATTGTGGGAACACCGTCCCCACAATTCATGACAGACTTGATGGTTCCTGGTGAGAAATTGCTTTCAAGGTTATCTTATTCGCATCTCGAACTTCTATTTCCTATAGCAGATCAAATGAAGAGAACTTTCTATGAAATAGAAACTATAAAAGGAATTTGGAGTGTAAGAGAGCTGAAAAGAAATATAAACAGTTTACTTTTTGAAAGATCGGGACTATCTGCAGATCCTGGCAAAATGAATATGGTGTCAAAAGGAAATATGCCATCGGTTCCTACAGACATTATCAAGAATATATATGCATTTGACTTTCTGAATCTCAATGGCCAAGAACTGATTGAAGAGTCAGATTTAGAACAAGCTTTAATTAACAATTTACAGGATTTCATCTTAGAGTTAGGTCACGGATTTTGCTTTGAGGCTAGGCAAAAACGGATTTTAATTGGAGAAAACTATTATTTTATTGATCTAGTGTTCTATCATCGTGTTTTGAAATGCCACGTCCTCGTCGAATTGAAAATCGGGTCTTTCGAGCATGGTGATTTAGGACAGCTCAACACCTATGTAAACTTTTTTAAACAAGAAATGAGTGAACTTGACGACAATCCTCCAATTGGGATTTTATTGGTAGCAGAAAAAGATTATGCACTTGTAAAATATGCTACTGGAGGAATGGATCAAAACCTTTTCATACAGCAATACTTGATTAAGCTCCCATCAAAGGGGAAATTCGAGAATTACTTAGTAAACGAATTACGTAAACTTTCATAGCATCAAAAATGTCCAAAACCAAATCCTCTTTTTTCTGCCAAAACTGTGGCTCCCAAAGCGCCAAATGGATCGGTAAGTGTCCGGCCTGTGGTGAATGGAACACCTATGTCGAAGAAGTCATCCAAAAAGAAGAAACCGGAAAAGGAAGCTGGAAAACGCCAAACTCAGGGAACAAAAAAATCAATACGCCTCGTAAAATCCAAGAGGTAAAAAATGAAGAACAGGCTCGCTGGATTACCGGAGATCCCGAACTGGATCGAGTCCTCGGTGGAGGAATCGTCCCCGGATCCCTGGTATTGATTGGGGGCGAGCCCGGGATTGGGAAGTCGACACTGATGCTTCAGATTGCCTTAATCTTGACAGGAAAAACAATTCTCTACGTCTCGGGAGAGGAAAGCGAAGCTCAAATCAAGATGCGGGCAGATCGAATGGAAGCCAAAAATCCCGATTGCTACGTGCTTTCGGAGACGACGACGCAGCACATTTTTCAACAAATCGAAGTACTCAAGCCTGACTTTCTGATTATCGATTCGATCCAGACCCTGACCAGTCAATACGTAGAATCTTCCGCCGGATCGGTTTCGCAGGTGCGGGAGTGCACCGCCGAACTCATGAAGTTTGCCAAGGAAACGGGTACGCCAGTTTTCCTGATTGGCCATATTACCAAAGATGGTTCAATCGCTGGCCCAAAAGTGCTGGAGCATATGGTGGATACCGTCTTGCAGTTTGAGGGAGATCGACATATGAGCTATAGAATCCTTCGGACATCCAAGAATCGCTTTGGCTCCACGCACGAACTGGGCATCTACGAGATGCGGGCGGAGGGATTACGGACAGTAGCGAATCCTTCCGAGATCCTACTTACCCAGCGGGAAGAGGCACTTAACGGCGTGGCAATCGGCGCAATGATGGAAGGAAATAGACCACTACTGATCGAAATCCAATCACTGGTCAGCCCGGCAACTTACGGCACGCCACAGCGAAGCAGCACCGGTCACGACGCCAAGCGACTGAATATGCTTTTGGCAGTTTTGGAAAAGCGTGGTGGCATGAAACTGGGACAGCAAGATGTTTTTCTCAATGTTGCCGGCGGCATTCGGGTGGATGATCCTGCTTTGGATTTAGCTGTTTGTGCTTCTTTGATTTCCAGTTATGAAGATACACCGGTATCAGAAGAGCTTTGTTTTGCAGGCGAGATCGGCTTGGGAGGAGAAATACGGGCTGTTTCCAGAATCGAAAATCGAATCGCCGAGGCGGCGAAGCTTGGTTTTAAGAAAATCATTGTCTCCAAATATGCCATCAAAGGCTTAGATCTGAAAAAATACAAGATTCAGGTGATTGCTGTGAGTAAGCTGGAGGAGATGTATAAGAAGATTTTTTGAGGGAATGAATGCGCTGCCTGCCCCGGTCTGTGTCTTCACAGACCGGAATCTACTGTTGGTGAGTGGAGCCCTGCCTACCGGCAAGGCAGGCGCAGACTACTTCATCTGATATACCCAAAGCACACAGGTAAATACTTTTATAAAGAGATTTAAAAGAGATTAAATAGATTTGTTTAGAACTAATTTCACTTATATTAAGGGTACTTTTTGGTGAGAGCTTATGAAAACAATTCTTATACGAAATGGAGAAATCAAAAGAAAGCCCATTGTGCTACTTGAATTTCCATTTGAACAGGAGCTCAAAGAACTCATCAAGACCATTCCAGGGGCAGATTGGCAGCCAAAATTGAAAGCTTGGTCGATCCCCTATTCCGATGAAGTGATTTCCAACTTAATTTCCCTAGTCAGTGGAAACGCTTGGCTGGATTATTCGTCGTTCAAAAAAGTAGCAATAACAACTCAAGAAAAAGTAACACTACCAAAGATGGATGCAGGAATAGCGCAAGAAATCAAGAAATTTACCGACTGGATGCGGAATAGGCGCTACTCCGAATCCACCATCCGAAACTATGTACAAAGCTTGGGACTCTTTTTGAGATTTACAGGAAACAAGAATCCAGCAGAAATCAACAATGCGGACTTGGAAAACTTCCATAAAGACTACATCCTTAAAAATAACTACTCAGCATCCTTTCAATCACTTGTAATCAACGCGGTGAAACTATACTTTTCAAATAGATTGAAACGAAAGTTAGAACCGATAGAAATCGAACGACCAAAAACCCCGAGGCTATTACCGCATGTATTATCCAAAGAAGACGTGAAAGCGATCTTACTCGCTCATCAGAATATCAAACACCGGGCAATGCTAAGTTTGATCTATGCCTGTGGACTGAGACGTTCGGAGCTG
>Ga0209390_10005502_pt1 | contig 17866 bp, 18 predicted proteins | sample BON01_FD_187212 | JGI IMG/M metagenome (GOLD analysis project Ga0209390, IMG submission 187212) | Freshwater microbial communities from Lake Bonney liftoff mats and glacier meltwater in Antarctica - BON-01 (SPAdes) (version 2) | ecosystem: Environmental > Aquatic > Freshwater > Ice > Glacier...
CACATGTCGGACCCCCGGAAGATCGAAAAACTCTTCGGGGTGCTCACCCTGACATTCATGTTCAGCTATGGATGGGGTTGCGAGATGAAGTCAAAGACGAAGCTGACCGCCAAGCAAAAAAGGAAGAACTTCTTCCGCCTCGGACTCGACCGGATTTCGCAGATCTTCGGCAATAAGGAGGATTTCGTTGTTGAGATACGGGCATTTCTACACTGGATTGATCAGCCGAAATATCCCTCAATTCTTGTCGTGTAGTGTGCACAGAATCAACGAATAGAAAGAAAACCATAATATGATAAGATGGGCAGTTATCCTTTTAGTAATAGACCTCATAGCCGGAGTTCTCGGTGCTACAGGTGTGATGAGCGTGGCGTTGAACATTGCCTACGTTATCGCAGTCATTGCGGTCATCCTCTTTATTCTGAGCTTCGTAATGAAGAAAGCTTAGAGATGTATCCCCTCCCTCGCCAGACCCGCGCAAAACAAAGAAGCGAAAAAATGCCGGCGAAAGACCGCAGGATGAATCACTTCTAGAGTCGATTCATCATCGGCGCTTTTAAAAACGGCACTTTCCCTGTCAGCATCCGGATCGGCTGCAACTTGCTTCGCTACGGGAATTTCGGGACGAAAAGACCCGTTACACTTCGGACAATCCACTTTTTCCCCGATGACCGAATCGTCAATTTGAATATTCGAATTACAATGGGGCCACTGATAGGTGAGGGCTTCGGCAGGCATTCCTGTGGACGGATTGTTGTAACCGTGAATGAGGTTGGATGGTAGAAATTTACTCCGCTCCGGACGCTGGATCAGGTGCGAGCTGCGGCTGCGGCTCCGGTTTTACGTCAGGACCTGCGTCCCGGACCGCTTCTCTAATTTCGGCAGCGGCCTCGCTGGCGCGGGCCTCTAATTCATTAGCAGCTGCGATGGCCGATTCTTCGACCGCATTAGCAAGTGCCCTATCCTGCTCGGTTGCGCCAGGGGTGAGCTTCTCGGTTTCCTTGGTTGATTCTCTGGCCTGCTCAATCGCCTCACCGGCGGCAGCTTCCACCTGCGACACCGCTTCTGTAGCTTCCGGATCGATGGTCTCCTCAGAACAGGCTGTAAAAATGCCCCAATTGCAGCAAAACAGGCAAGCGGGATCAATTGGAGTTGGATCGAGTGTGCTTTCAAGTGTGCTTTCATAGGTTTCGATGGGCGAACCAGTTTTCGCTTGATGATATTCCCATCCCCCTTGATTTCGAGTTGCTTAAGGTTGGTAGTTTAGCCAAGGCCCTGGCAAATTGCTATGGGGTGTTCACCTACTCAAGCCGGGCGAATAAGGTATCGGGAGTCATCACCGGCCGGCTGACTTTCACCCCACACCAGTAGTAGCGCTGGGAACATGCCGTCCACCAATCGGGTTCCGGCGATCTTGAAGGTCTCAGGTAGGGTAACACCCCATGGCGCAGCCGCCTCCGCTGGCGCAATCTTGGAAAGTCGTCCGTTCCAACTAAGGGCAACCCCGGCAACCGATTTCACAATTCACAAACATCCTCTTGGCGCGAAGCCAACAGAAAAAGTGAAACGCAAACAACCAAAACAGTTATGTTAAACAAATCTAAAACACTAAAGGGATACAAACTGGACAGCCTCGATGGTGAATTCGGAGAGGTCCAAGAATTCTATTTTGATGACGTGCATTGGACCATCCGCTATCTGGTCGCAGACACGGGGAACTGGCTTTCCGGCCGACGTGTTATGATATCTCCCTATGCGTTGGTTGCAGTCATCCAAGAGGATCACCACATCGCGATTGATTTGACCAAAAAGCAAATCGAAGACAGTCCCTCGCTGAACAGCGACAAGCCCGTATCACACCAGTTCGAGATGGATTACGCCGGGTATTACGGATGGCCATCGTATTGGGGCGGACCAGCCACTTGGGGAGCATTTCCCACCCCGGTGCATGGTCAAGGCCCTTGGGCTGTTCCGGTCGTGGATGAGGAGGATACCAGTGATTCCCATTTGCGCAGCACTCACGAAGTCGCCGGCTATCACATTCACGCCACTGACGGCGAGATTGGCCATGTCGAAGATTTTATCATCGATGATGAGACCTGGGCGATCCGTTACCTGGTCGTTGATACCAGAAATTGGTGGCCTGGCAAAAAGGTTCTGGTTTCACCGCAGTGGATCGAGCGCGTGAGCTGGAGCGAATCGAAAGTCTTCGTCAATCTTTCCCGTGACGCCATCAAACAATCTCCAGAATACACCGAGGAATCCCTCATCACCCGCGATTACGAAACAGCGTTGCACAGACACTACCAAATCGATGGTTATTGGCCCGATGGCGATACGGGTTCGCCGCGGAACAGCCCTTGAGGTCTCCGACCAGTAATTATCATCAGCACCTTAATTCCACCCCGTACTTCCCTTGAAAACTATCCCACTACTTCTTATCGCCGCGTTCCTCATGATTCCCAAATTGCCCGCACAATCCGCCGTCCCCGACGACAGCAAGATTAAGAAGGGAGTTGCCACCGCATTCCTCGATTTTGAGCCTACTTCGAACATGGAAGCGAAGGTCGAGGTCAAAGACGGTATCGTGACCCTGAGCGGTCAGGTGGACAGCCTGGTCGTTAAAAACCTTGTCGACGAAGCAGCCGGCACAGTCAGAGGAGTTCGTGCTATCGTGAACCATCTTGAAGTGAAAGAGGTGAATCGAGGGGATGACGTTATCGAGGGTGACCTCTCGAGGCTGTTTTCCCTGCATCGTCCCGAGCAGGAGGACGTCTTTCAGTTTAGGGTCAATGATGGAGTCGTGACACTGATCGGAACTGTCAGGTCCTTCTCGTTGAAGCGCCTCGCGGAAAAGATGGCTTCTATGGTCATGGGAGTCCGTAGCGTGGTGAACGACCTCAGGGTTGAGCCTTTGGATCAACCCGGTGACGAAGAGATCAGGCAGCAAATTGCCTTGCACCTCAAGATCAATCCATTAGTGGAGGATCAGTTTGTAAAAATATCGATCCATGATGGAGTGGCAAATATCAATGGCGCGGTCGACTCCTATGCCGAAAAGAACCGGCTCATATCCGCTGTCGAGATCAGCGGGGCTCACACGAGCAACAGTGATGACCTTGTTGTCTCGCCCGAACTGAGACCAATAATGGAAAGGGCTCATGATCCGCTTTTCCTCACGGACGATGAACTGAAACGGTCACTTTCCGACGCCTACAGGCAGGATTCACGCCTCGACGGATCGGGGATCTCGATAGACAGCATCGACGGAAACATCACTTTGAGCGGAACGGTGCATAGCATTGGAGCGAAATCATCGGCTGAAAGGACCGCAACTACTCTGCCGGGTGCGAGCTATATGTATAGCTCCCTTCGGGTCGACGGACCCGAGTGGGCGTCCGACACCGTGGTCGAGGCAGTCCTCACTCTTTTTTATGAGTTGGATTCAGAGCTCCAGTCCACCGAGATCAATGCCGCAGTGAAGGATGGCGTCGTGACCCTGACCGGAATGACGGACACCGTCTATCAGCGGCGGAGGGTGGTTGAAACGGCTGCCGACACCGTCGGCGTGGAGCAGGTCGTCAATAAGCTGCGAGTCGACTGGAACACCCGGAAACCTGCCGGAAAGCCTGAAGGCGAGTGATCGGCTCCTCTAGATCAGATAACACATTCACCACGATTAAGACATCATGAAATTGCTCACCAGTGACTTTCGCGCTTCACTTTTACATGCTCACGAATCTCCGTTCCTCTCGCTTTATCAGCCCACCCACCGGCATTCTCCCGGTAATCAGGGAGACCCGCTTCGCTTTCGCCATCTGGTCAAGGAACTCGACCTGTCCTTGCAGAAAAAATATTCGACTGAGGAGATTCGTGCGCTGCTGGAGCCTTTCGAGACGCTTTCCCGCGATCATGATTTCTGGAACCACACCACCGAAGGATTGGTAGTATTCGGAGCGCCGGGTTTCTTCCAGGTTTTTGGACTGCAACGCCCGACGCCCGAACTCGCCGTTGTCGCTGACAGTTTTCACACCAAGCCGCTGTTGAGCTTTTTGCAATCGGCGGATCGCTTTCAAGTGCTGGCGCTAAGTCTCCACGAGATCAAACTGTTCGAGGGCACTCGCGATGCGCTCGATGAAATCGCGCTCGCGCCCGGAGTTCCGCGCACCCTCACGGGAGCGTTGGGCGAGGAGTTGACCGAGCCGCATCAAACCGTCGCTTCCTACGGAGGAACCGGCGGTGCCAGTGTGGCGATGCGGCACGGGCACGGCGATAAGAAGGATGAGATGGACATCGATACGGAACGGTTCTTTCACAAAGTGGATCGCGCGATTCTGGAATCACATTCACAACCCTCGGGCCTGCCCTTGATTCTCGCTGCGCTGCCCGAACATCAAGGTCACTTCCGCAAGCATAGCCAGAACACGTTCCTGTTGGAGGAAGGAATTACAGTTCATCCTGACGCGCAGACAATGACCGAGTTCCGCGAACGCGCGTGGCACATTTTCCAACCGCGGCATGAAGCGGGGCTGGCGGAGTTGATCGACGAATTTGCGGTGGCCAAATCCAAAGGCCTCGGCCTGGACGACGTGAAGCAGCTGGCGCAGGCTGCGGTGGCCGGACGGATCGCCACCCTGCTGATCGAGGCGGATCGCCGGATTCCAGGGCGAATCGACGGCGCGACCGGAGAAGTGGATGTCAAAACTTTGAGCCATCCCGAGGTGGATGATCTGCTTGACGATCTCGGCGAGTTGGTCCTCAAAACCGGCGGTCGCGTCGTGGTGGTTGCGGCCGACCGGATGCCTACGATGACGGGAGCAGCGGCGACTTTCCGCTTTTAACAAGGACAAACAAAACAATGAAAATCCAGATCAACACAGACAACAACATTGAAGGCGGCGACGAACTGACCCTGGAAACCCTGGGAGCGGTGGAGAGCGCGTTGGAGCGCTTCGCCGACCACATCACCCGCGTGGAAGTCCATCTCAGCGACGAGAACAGCAGCCACAAAGGTGGCACCGACAAACGCTGCGTCATGGAAGCGCGTTTGGAAGGAATGCAGCCCGTTGCCGTAACCGACCAGGCGGATCACATCGAGCAGGCCGTCAATGGCGCGGCGGAGAAACTGGAAAGATTTCTCGATCACGAACTGGGGCGCTTGAGTGATAAATAAGGTCGAAATCGTATGAACTTCATTGTCATCGTCGGCCGCCCGCAGCTCGCTTCCGGCGCTGGTGGTTTCGACAAACCACTTCAAGCCGATGCGAACAGGGTTGCCTAATGAAAAGCAATCAATGGTGGCGAACCATCAAAGGAGCCCGGGCTCGTTGGGCGGAAGAGGATGGCGACCAGCGCGCCGCCGCTTTCGCCTACTACCTGTTGCTGTCACTCCTGCCGCTGGTCTTCATGTTGGTGAGTGCAGGGTCACTGCTCGTTGAGCGCGAGATGGCGGCGAACGAGGTCGTTCAATGGATTGAACAATATGTCCCTCTCACCGCCGAACAGGAACGCCGTGTACTGTCGGGTATCCTCGGCGTGCTGGAAAAGCGCGGGGAGATCAACTTGGCAGCGTTTCCACTATTGGTCTGGGGCTCGCTGAAATTCCTGCGCACCCTGATTCGGACCACGAATCGCATCTGGCATTCGCCACCCTACAGTTGGTGGCGATTGCCTTTGAAAAGCCTCGGCCTGCTCGGTATCACGATGAGCGCTGCCTTTCTAGGCATCCTGCTGCCGGGCATCGCGCGGCTGGCCCGCCGCTGGCTCGCCACATATCTCGAATTTCCCGACTGGACGCTTGCCTTGATGTTCAGTTTCCTGCCCTGGCTCGTTTTGTTCTGCGGGGTCCTGATGATTTACCGGCTGGCCGCCAATCGACCCACCAAGTTCTCCGAGGTGTGGATCGGAGCGCTCGCCGCGACGGTCTTGATTTGGATTGGCGAATGGCTGTTTCTGTTTTACGTGATCGAATTCGCGCATTTCAACGTGCTTTACGGCACACTGGGCGGCGTCATGGCGTTCCTGCTGTGGATTTATCTCTCCAGTTGTATAGGCGTGTTCGGAGTCTGCTTTTGCGCAGCGCAAGCGGAACACCGACCCCTCGCCGCCAGCCCCAGAGGTGAATCATGAATATACTCAAACAACTCCGGGGCAACCTGGGTTCCAGTCTCTGGATCCTGCGTTTACTGGTGCAACGAGCGACCCGCCGCCATCTTCGAGTGTTGCGTGCTGCGACGTCAGGATTCCTCTGCTGGAGCGTGCTGGCGACGCCGGTCATGGGGCAGGAAGACGCGCCCGGGCCGCAGCTTCCACCTGCTCCCCAGGAAGAGGAGCTTTCTCCCGGGCCGGCAAAGGTGGCCGTGCAGCCACCCGCCCTCGACGAGGAGATCCGCGAGCGACTCCAGAGCGTCATGGAGGCCACCGGTTGGTTCAATGCTCCGGAAGTGGAGGTCGTGGACGGGGTTGTTTTTCCGCGCGGCATCCCCGTCACGATGCTCGACGGGAAGCAGGAGGTGACGCAGGAAGCTGGATCGCTCAAATCCTCAGGCGAGTCACCGCTTCTGGAAGAACTGGATGCTGTGTCCACCAAGGCCGAAGCCGGGTTGTCCAACGATGCTGGCATTCTTGAGGAACAGGCCCGTCAGGCCAAGCCGGTGGACGAGGAAGAGAATCTTCTGGGGGCCGCGACCAGCGCTCGCCCTACCAAGGCCGTTTTGACAGCCGAGAATAAGAACTGAAGCGATCAATCATGAAGACGAAAATCAATCCCACAGACTTCCAGGTGCCGCCTGACGAAGAGTTCAAACTCAGCGATCGCGCGACGAAGGTGAAACCTTTCTTCAAGTCGAAGAAACACTATCACAAAAGGCTCGATGAGGGCATTGAAGAGCTAAGTGATCTGCAACGCCTGCAGTACGCCTCGAATCGCCATGCGATCCTTCTTATCTTTCAGGCGATGGACGGGGCCGGCAAGGATGGGGCCATTCGTCACGTCATGTCCGGGGTCAATCCGCAGGGCTGTCAGGTTTTCAGTTTTCAACAGCCGAGCGCCGAGGAACTGGAGCACGACTTTCTCTGGCGCACGACCTGCCGCCTCCCGGAACGCGGACGGATCGGCATTTTCAACCGGTCTTATTACGAGGAGGTGCTCATTGTTCGCGTGCACCCGGAAATCCTGCGCGGTCAAGGATTGCCGGAAGGGTCAATCGCGAAGCGGGCCATTTGGGAAGAGCGGTATCGGTCCATCGCAGATCATGAGGCCCATCTCCACCGCAATGGCACCCGGATCATTAAGTTTTTTCTCCACCTCTCTAAGGACGAACAAGCAGAGCGTTTTAAGGACCGCATCGACGAGCCGGACAAGAACTGGAAGTTCAGCCTCGCGGATGTGAGCGAGCGGAAGCGCTGGGATGATTACATGAAAGCGTATGAAGCGTGCTTGAACGCGACGAGCACCAGGGAGGCGCCCTGGTATGTTGTTCCCGCCGACAGCAAGAAGAATGCGCGGCTCATCATTTCGCAGATCATTGTTGATACGATGAAGGGACTTGGGATGAGCTATCCGACCGTCGATGAGGCGCGCGTGAAAGAGTTGAAGGACATCCGCAAAGAACTTTGAGGCCGAACGGCACTGATGGAGGGCTAAATTATGAATAAGATCAGACGGCTTTGGATTCAGGTGCGGACGAGCTTTTGGTTTGTGCCTTCACTGATGGTCGCCGTCAGCATCTTCCTCGCGGTGGCGTTGATCGATATGGATTCCAGCGGGAGTCAAAGCTGGCTGGCTCGCTGGCCACGCCTGTTTGGCGCCGGCGCGGAGGGAGCGCGCGGAATGCTCTCGACGATTGCGGGTTCGATGATGACGGTGGTGGGGGTCACCTTTTCAATGACCCTGGTGACGCTGGCGTTGGCCTCCAGCCAATACACTTCGCGTATCCTGCGGAACTTTACGGGGGACCTGGTCACGCAGGTCGTGCTCGGAATGTTCACCGGCATTTTCACCTATTGTTTGATCGTCCTGCGCACCATCCGCGGCGGAGACGAGGGCGTATTTGTTCCGAGCCTTTCGGTAACATTCGCCGTGGTTCTCGCGATCTGCGGCATCGTCACCCTGATTTTTTTCATTCATCACATCGCCTCGTCGATCCAGGCATCGAGCATTATTGCGTCAGTGGCCGCTGAGACGATCGAGGCCGTTGACCGGCTCTTCCCGGAAAAGCTTGGAGAGGGGCCGGCGGACAACGTTGAAGATCAGGCCCCGCACACTCTGCCGGAGCGGAAATGGAAGGCGGTCCCGGTTAAGGCAAATGGCTACATTCAGAGCCTCGACGACGCCACGCTCCTGCGTGTGGCCAGGGAGCATAAGACGGTCGTGCGGATGGAGTGCGGCATTGGCGAGTTTGTGGTCGAGGACACGCCACTGGTCTCGCTCGCGCAAGACGATCCGCCAGGCGACGAGATGATCGCCGAGTTGCAGAATGCGTATGGCATCGACCGCCACCGAACCGTTGCGCAGGACTCCGGCTTTGGCATCAGGCAGTTAGTTGACATTGCCTTGAGATCACTCTCACCCGGCATCAATGACACCACGACGGCCGTGATGTGCGTGGATTATTTGACCGCGATTCTGTCACGGCTCGCGACCAGGGATATCCCGCCGTCGCACCGGTATGAGGATGGAGAACTGAGAGTGATTACCATCGGACCTACCTTTGCGAGCCTCGTTTCAGCGTCCTTCGATCAGATACGCAGCAGTGCGGAAGGCAATGTCGCCATCATGCTGCGGATGCTGGGCGCGCTCGAGGTTATCGGCAGTCAGACAGACGATACGAAGCGACGGCGAATCCTTGATGAACAGGTGTGCTGCATTGCCGAGGTGGGCACTCGGTCCATCCTCTCCGGGCATGATCGCGCCCGGTTTACTGAGCGCGTCTCCGAGGTGCGCGTGTCACTCGGAGCCGAACTGGAGCCATCGCCCAATAAGGAATCGCGATGAAGATTCCCTAGTGGCTGCCAGGCACCCATCGTCCAAAGCGTTCCTGAGGGCGGCTCGACCGAGCCCATCAATGAGCGCCTCACAGAGGCCTTTGCGCATTCGCGTCAAGTTAAGCCCACGATCCAGCATTGACGGGCGATTGGCGTTTGCGCTTGTCCCGCTGGACGTATTTTGGAAATGGGTTGAATGTTAGTATCTCCTCCCACCTTTACGCGGTCGCCTGGTATAGAGCGAGGGCGTCGTAGAGTTTCTCGTAGCTCAGATCGATGGTGGCCTTTGTTTTGAGCAGGATCTGCGCGGCGCGCATGCCCAAGAGGTGATTGATCATCGCCACGAGGACGATGGCCATGAGATGGGCCTCGCTGCTTTTGCGGTTGAGGGCTTTATCGAGATTCTGCGCCTGCTTCCATGCGCGGAACTGGATTTGCCAGCGGTAAATCGGATTTCTTCTTGGCTGGCTATCTCGCTACGCTCGGTTCCACCCCCCCAGCGCGCCCGGTAGACCGCCCGCAAAAGAGTGGGCGGAAAGTCTTCGGTCGGCAGGTTGGTGAGCATCAGATGCCAGCCGTCGCGGAGCAGTCCGACCGGGTCGGGTTCGACGCCTTTGGCGGCGGCTTCCTCGCGACGCATTTGACGTCGTTGCCGGGCCACTTTTCCGGTGGCCCGCACGGCCACCAATCGATAAGCTTTGCCCTCTGCTCCGGCCTTGACGCGGACGTCGAGGATCCCTCCCCGGTTCCTGCGAAGCACGGATTCGATTCGTTCGCCCGCCTCGGTGAACACGCCCAAGGTCAAGGGGACTCGTGTGAGTCAAAATTCCTCAAGTCGTTCTATTTCACGGAACTCTGCCAGGGAGAAGTAGCCCGTGTCCCGCAACACGAGGTCGTCTTTCAGCAACTGGATGAGGAACTCGCGTCCGATAGTTTTGTCCTGTTCGGTCGCGCTGTGAAGGGAATGGGAGATCACGATGCCGGCGAGGAGATCGTAGCCGAAATCGATCTTCACTCCGGCGGTGCTGCGATGTCTGTTACCACAGGCAGGGAAGATCGCGGCGTTGGCTTTGGGCATGGTTTGGACCGGGGAGTCCTCCACCAGGCGGATCACACGCCAGGACCTCCGGTGGAAAACGGCGAAGAGAAGCGTTCACCGAAGAGCCGGTGCATCACTCCGGTGAGGAAAGCCGTGGACCCCTCCGAGAAGCGTCCATGGACCGCCTGACTGCTGATGGACGGGCCGGTTCGCCGAGACAAACCGATGGCGATTTGATTGTGGGAGGCAAGCCCCGGGGCAACTGCGCCGGAGAGAGTTTGGAGGAATGTCGAAGGGTCCATTCTGGGCGATTCGCGGATCCCGGATCGGGTTTCCCTTGCGAGTGCGTCGAGATCGCGGAGAGAAAGGAAAGGAGCGAGGAGTCGGCGGGAGAGTTTCTTCGAATGAAAGACCTGCCCGCCCTCGTGCAAAGTCGAGTAAAACATGAGGATTTTTCGATATTTAACTCACTAATATCTAGCAGGTTAAGTAATTAGGGTGATGCGAATGGGTGATTTGTCTGAGGAACATGGAAGTTGGATGTTGAGCAATCTTCGGTGGTGCTGGATGCGGAGAAATCACGCTCTGCCCGAGTGACCGATAACATTATCCTCCGGCCTGAGCGTATTGATATGGGGCATACCCCCACCTATGGGGTGAAGACCCCATGGTGAAGGGTGACTTCCCTGTGCATGTTAAGTTTCGACTCGGGCGGTTGTCGCAATCACCCCCTCATTCGCCTCATGAAAACCCCCCACCTAAAGACATTCATTGTCCCATGGAGCATCCTCCTGATTCTCAGCGGAGATCCGGCACTCGCCCAGTCGACATCTGACAAATCCACCGACGCGATGAGCAAATGCCCCGTGATGGGCGTGGCGGCTGGTCCTTACAGAAACACCGCCGCCGGGGCGATGTCCAACGGGGACTGGTGGCCGGATATGCTCAGGCTGAGCATCCTTCACCAGAATTCAGCCGAGGGGAACCCGCTGGGTGAGAAGTTCAACTACGCCGAGGAGTTCAACAAGCTCGACCTCGATGCCCTTAAGAAGGACATCAAAACGCTGATCACGACTTCGCAGGACTGGTGGCCGGCCGACTACGGGACCTACGGGCCGTTCTTCATCCTGATGGCGTGGCACAGTGCGGGGACCCACCGTGTCGCTGTCGGTCGCAGTGGCGCATCGGACGGCACCCAGCTCTTCGCCCCTCTGAACAGCTGGCCTGACAACGCCAACCTCGACGAAGCGCGTCGATTGCTCTGGCCGATCAAACAGAAATATGACCAGAAAATTTCGTGGTCGGATCTCATCGTGCTCACCGGCGGCATGCGGGTTCTAAATACCAATGTCGGCGATCCCGGACTCGGGGTCTTCACCGGGCAGCCGGGGACCCTGAGCAATGACTTCTTTGTGAACCTGCTCGACATAAACACTGAGTGGCAAAAATCGCCCCAGTGCGAGTATTTCTTCGAAGGCCGCGACACCAAGACCAATGAGGTCAAATGGACCGCCACATCACTTGATCTCGTCTTTGGTTCGAACTCCCAACTCCGCGCCATTTCAGAAGCCCATGCCAGCGCGGACGCCGGACAGAAATTCGTCACCGACTTTGTCGCCGCCTGGAACTAGGTCACAAATCTCGACCGCTTCGACCTTTCCAGAGCGGATTCCGACCATAGACAAAACCAACGCTCACCTGAACCGATCCTAAACTATGAAAACAAAGCTCACCCACACACGGAATAGTCTTCCCAAAAAAACACGCACCGAAATGGCGGCACTGCTGCAGACGCGCTTGGCCGATTCCATCGTTCTCATGATGCACGCCAAGCAGGCGCACTGGAATGTCAAAGGACCGCACTTCTTCGCACTGCACGAACTCTTCGACAAGGTCTACACGGATACGGGGGCCTACGTGGACACCATTGCTGAACGCATCGTCCAACTGGGTGGTATCGCACAGGGCACGATTCGCGCGGCGGCAAAGGCGTCGGGCATGCCCGATTATCCCCTCGACATCACCAGCGGTCATAAACACGTCGCAGAACTGGCCCATGCCCTTGCCTTCTACGGCGAAATGATCCGTCAGGACATCGCACTCTCCACCGAACTCGGCGATGCCGGCACGGCGGACCTCTTCACGCAAATCTCCCGTGGAGCAGACTTGAATCTCTGGTTCGTGGAAGCGCACGAACAGGCGGAAAATTGATTCTGATCTTCCAGCCAAATCGCCCGCCGCCCCGGCACGTATTTCACCCCCAACCGAAACAACAAAACCCTCCGGACCGTCCGGACCCATCCCAAATACCATGAACGAAAACCCCCTCAACACAGGCATGCTCGAAGAAAATTCGGTCGGAATCGGAGAGATCAGCGGCGAGATGGTGGCGGACCGCGCGAAGGAGCTCGCCTTGATCGCCGGGCGACCGGTGAACCAATCGGATCACGACCAGGCACTGCGTGAACTCACCGGCGGGCCCTCGATTGATCCCGAAGAGGCCTTGCTCGAATCCGTCACTGAAGACGAGCGCTGGGATCCCGTGCCGGGCTCGACCGGACATCAGGCGAAAGAGTCTGCCAGCGAAGACGAGGGCGAAGACGGTCAAACCGAAGGCGCGCGACTCGTCGAGGAGGGCGTCAGCGAAGCCGGACACGATCGAATGCTCCAGGCAGCAAGGGCCGTCGATCAGCAGGATCGGCCCGAGCGATGACTATTCCATGAACTCGACTCTCCTCACCGGCACTGCGCAGGCCCTGGTCACCAAAGACAAAGGCATCCTCGCGATGGATGAAAGCAACCCGACCTGCAAGAAGCGCTCCGCCGCGCTTGGAATTCCACAGACCGAAGAGCCCCGGCGCGCCTATCGTGAGATGCTCGTGACCACCCCGCAACTCGGCGAGTGCATCAGCGGTGCGATCCTTTATGTCGAAACGATCCGCCAGCAGACGAAAGACGGGACGCCCTTTCTCAAAGTGCTCACTGACACGGGAATCATTCCCGGGATCAAAGTGGACACCGGCGCGAAGGCACTGGCCGCTCATCCCCGGGAGACCATCACCGAAGGTCTCGACGGCCTGCGGGAACGGCTGAACGGGTATTTCCGACTCGGCGTCCGTTTCGCGAAGTGGCGCGTCGCGATTCCCATCGTCGAACCGGAAGTCCTCATGACCGGGGACCATTCTCTGGTCCGCTGTCTCGAGGTCACCCGGGAAGTCCTGCGAAATGTTTTCCTCCAACTGAATTGCCAGCGCGTCATCCTGGAAGGCATGCTCCTCAAGCCCTGGAAATTGGCGTTTTCGCTTGGCCGGGCCATCCAGCAACCGGCCTTGGAGATCTGGTCCGGGCAGGAGGCAAACGTCCCCGCCGCCCGGGAGGTGCTCCTGCATCGAGCCCAGTGCAATCGCGCCGCGCGCAGGGGTGAGTATATCGGGACGATGGAAAGATACCTCGCATGACCCACCCTCCGTACATCCAACCTACTTGTCTGCTCAAAGCGACGAAAGTCGTCGGCATCGCCGCCGACCACGGCGGTCACGAGTTGAAGGAATATCTGGCCGGGATGCTCCGGGAGGCCGGAGCCGAGGTCATCGATTTCGGCGACCTCGATCTCGTGCCGGGGGATGACTACCCGGACTTCGTCGAGCCGCTCGCCCGCGCCGTCGCTGCCGGTGAGGTGGAGCGCGGTGTCGCCATCTGCGGCAGTGGAGTCGGCGCTTGCATCGTCGCCAACAAAGTCCCCGGCGTGCGGGCTTGTCTGATCCACGATCCCTTCTCCGCACATCAGGGGGTGGAGGACGACGATCTCAATCTCATCTGCCTTGGCGGCTCCGTCGTGGGGCATGCCCTCGCGTGGGAACTGGTGCGGATCTTTCTTTGCGCGCGTTTCTCAGGCAAGGAAAGGCACCGACGCCGCCTTGAGAAAGTGATGGATCTCGAAAGCCAGACTTTCCCGATCCCCCTTGGCACGTCGAACCACGCAAGGGACACCACGGAGCCCGCGAAGCCGGATCTCGTCCGCAGCGCCTCCGGCCACGACACCTCTCTCAAGCTCTACCTCATCCGCCATGGCGAAACGGAGTGGTCGCGCTCGGGTCAATACACCGGGAGTACGGATATCCCATTGACCGAACACGGCGAGGCTGCCGCCCGCGAGGTCGGCGAAAGGCTGCGCGACATTTCCTTCGCCCGGGTCTTCGTGAGTCCCCTGCAACGGGCGCAACAAACCTGCGCCCTCGCGGCATTGGATCCGGATCCCGCGATCGAGCCCGGCCTCGCCGAATGGAACGTCGGCGACTACGAGGGCCGCACGCCCGGGGAGATTCACGAGTCCGATCCGGAGTGGAACCTTTTTCGGGACGGATCTCCCCACGGGGAATCCCCCGCTCAGATGTTGGACCGCGTCGATCGCCTCATCGGGTTTCTCCGTACGTTAGAAGGCAACGTCGCTCTTTTTTCCCACGGGCATCTTTGCCGTGTCCTCGCCGCCCGTTGGATCGGACTGTCGGTCGAGCACGCCGAGCGTCTCCTTCTCAGCACTGCCTCGATCAGCATCCTCGCTTACGCGCACGATTGCTCCGCGACGCCGGCTATCGACCTGTGGAACTCCGCCCCGGCCGATCACTCGGACAGGGTCCGCCTGAAACGCCGAGCCCTCGATCGATGGGAAAACGAGGGCGGCCCGGTAGCCGACTCCGAAGGCGACCGTCCGGTTTCAGCCGAATCAGTCGAGCTACCCCTCTAAAAACTGGAGTTGATAGAGCTGCCGGTATTCGCTGCAGCGTTCGAGGAGGATCTCGTGCGGGGCCATGTCGACGACGCGGCCCTGGCTCATCACGACGATCTCGTCCGAGTCGAGCACGGTGGAAAGGCGGTGGGCGATGGCGATGACCGTCTTGCCTCTGGACAACTCTTCGAGGGCATTCTGAATCGCCTTTTCCGATTCGGAATCGAGGGCCGAGGTCGCTTCGTCGAGGAAGAGGATGGGGGCGTCGCGCAGGATCGCGCGGGCGATCGAGAGGCGCTGCTGCTGGCCGCCCGAGAGGGTGCAGCCCTTGTCGCCGAGCATCGTCTCGTAGCCCTGCGGCTGCTCGGTGATGAACTCGTGCGCGTGCGCCATGCGCGCCGCCTCGAGGATCTGCTCCCCGGTCGCTTCGAGGTGACCGTAGCGGATGTTGTTGTAGATCGTGTCGTGGAAGAGGAAGGTGTCCTGGCTCACCAGCCCGATCTGATCACGCAGGGACTGCTGGGTGTAGTCACGGATGTCGCGCCCGTCGATGAGGATGCCGCCTTTCTCCACTTCGTAAAAACGCAGGATGAGGGAGAGGATCGTTGACTTCCCTGAACCGCTCTGGCCGACGAGGGCGTATTTTTTGCCCGGCTCAAAGCGCAGCGAGACGCCGTTGAGGGCGGCCCGATCCCGAGTGTAGGAAAAGGTTATGCTCTGCATCTCGATCGCCCCGCGACTGTCAGTCAGGGCGACCGCGCCGGGCCGGTCACGCACATCGGGGACCGCGTCGATGTAGCCGAAAACCTTCACCGCCGCGACGTAGCATTTCTGCAGTTGGATCTGCATGCGGCTGAGCATCTTCGCGTGCGGGTAGATGCTCATCAGTCCGAGATTGATCGTGAGAAAGGTCTCGGGTTCGATCTGAGTGTACCAGGCATAGACCATCCCGATGGCGATGCCGAAAGATCCCACGATCTCAACCATGGGGCTGGAGATCTCCATCGCTTTGCGCCAGCGGATGATGAACTTGACGATCTGGCGGCTGCCCTCGTTGAAGCGCGAGCGCTGGTAGTCTTCGCGTCCGTGCGCCTTGATGAGCCGGATGCCTGAAAAGCTCTCGTGCAGGGTCACCATGAGCCCCTCGGATTCCTTTTCCTCCCCCCCGCCAGCCTTTCGCACTTTGCGGCTGATCATCGCCACCGGGACGATGCAGAGGGGGAAGACAAAAAGCGCCCCGAAGGTGTAGAGCGGGTCCATCATCGTGACCATGAAAATGATGGAGATGATCGCGGCGGGATGCTGGATCAGGGCACTGAGGAGCTGGCTCCCGGCGTCGGCGGTGGTGCGGGTCTGGTTCGCGACGGTCTGGATGAGCTCGCCCTGCTTCACCGTATTGTAGAAAGAGAGCGACTGTCCCATCAGGCTCGTGAAGGTCTCGTCGCGGAGACGGTAGAGGATCTTCATATTGATCCAGAGCATGCAATACTGGTGCAGGAAGTAGAAGGCACCGCGGATGAGCAGCAGCAGGGGGATGCTGAGACAGACGATGAGGACAAAGATCCACTCCTTATCCGGCGGCAGGTCGGGGGCGGGGATGCGGATGTCGGCGAGGGCGGATAGATGGAGGTCTTTGAAGGGGAGGTAGTATTCCGGGACAGGTTCGCCCTGTGCTCCGGGCAGGACGATGGTGAAGACAGACTTTAGAACGAGGAGGAGGACGCCATTGAAGACCCCGGCAAGGATTCCGAAGAAGATGCCCCAGATGAGGCGGACTTTGAGCGGCTTCACGTAGCCGAGGAGTCGCTTGAAGACGGCGCGCCGGTCTTCCGCGAGGTCGTCGGAGGAGGCTCTGGCAATGTCGAGCGCACGCAGGGGCGAGGGCGCGGGAGATGGGGGAGGCTGGGACATGGCGGGAAAAATTCCCCCGCAATGGGCGGGCGGAGGCATTTGTAAGGGCGGATGGCCGATTTCGCAAGGTTTGGCAGAGGGGGGGGGGGCGGACAAGCGGCGGCGGAGATTCCTGAAAAATATTCTTGCTCTGAAACGCAATTTCTAAAATTTCCGGTAAAACCTCTGAGACGAAGCCTTTCCCCTTGCTCCCCGCTTTGTCCGCGTTCACTCGGAGGCTTCGTGGATTCTCCCGTCGCCTGCTGCCGCAGCGGTCTACAGACGTTTTTTCTCCCCGTGTGCCTCCGTTATTATTAGCCTGTGTTGCTCTGAATTTATCCTCATGCCCCTGCTAAAGACGTTCGATCTGGAAAAAGTGACCGTAAGAGAAGGCGATGATCGGCGTTTGCCTGAGTGAGGGTGGGTGGCGGGAGTTTTCGCGACCTTCGCCGCACCAACCGTAGCGAAACTCGTGAGAGCTTCGGAGGGCAGAGCCATCGCCCGAAGGTCTCACGACCTTCGCTACGTTCCCCATCGTACGCCGAAACCGTAGCGAAACTCGTGAGTGACGAGGAGCGGGATACTTCGTCGTCCTCATGCGCAAGCTCGAGGCATTTCTGGGTCTTCGTGTCGTCACTTACGTGGTGATTTCCAACCACTTCCACCTTCTTCCGATGGGAGCTACAAATCATCGTGCGTTACCAGCTTCGGCCTGAAGCGCAAGACCGGGGCGCGGCGAATGCGGGAGGCGGATTGGGAAGACCTCTGCGTCCTACGGGACCTGAAGAACGACCTGATCGGTGAGCCTTCGGAGCGCTCGGCGCGTCCGCAGTGAAGCGTGGCGAGGAGAAGGCGTGAGCCTCCCCTGAAAGTCCCGGCCAGGTCGGCGGGAACCGCGAAGATTGTGATGGCGCTGGGCATTCGTGTGCCTGCGGCGCGCCGGATGGGTCGTTTTTCGGCGTGAGACGCCAGGGTGCCGCCAAATCGGTGGGCCGAGATGGCGCACGAGAGGTGCAGCGGGAAGGCGAGAGGATGCTGATGTGGGAAAATGGGGGATTGACGTGCGGCTTCGTTATTATTAGCCTGTCCCTGCGAATTACGATCCCGACCATCCGGGGAAAGCGAAGACGAGTTATTTTTGGGTCATTGTCAGGCCGAAGGAAGGAGTGCTTTTCCACTTCGACCCGGGGCGTGCGCACACCGTGCCCTTGGAGATGCTGGAAGGC
>Ga0209390_10005505_pt1 | contig 17848 bp, 39 predicted proteins | sample BON01_FD_187212 | JGI IMG/M metagenome (GOLD analysis project Ga0209390, IMG submission 187212) | Freshwater microbial communities from Lake Bonney liftoff mats and glacier meltwater in Antarctica - BON-01 (SPAdes) (version 2) | ecosystem: Environmental > Aquatic > Freshwater > Ice > Glacier...
ATCAGCTTAAAAATTTCTTTTGTATCTGTAAACTCTATTTCCTCATCTTTTTTTATTGGAATAAATAAAAGTGTAAATCCGTGATTACCTTGAAACCTTTCAGTAACCCTTTTACCATTAATGTAATCAATATAAACCCAAGGGTAATTAAATCCAAGTTTTATTTCAATTCCTATTTTTTGTAGTCTTTCTACAAATACATTTATCTTATCCATCTTTTATATTTATAATTCGTACAGCGTACAACAACTTGTATAATTAATTTTTTCTTCTAGCCATTTCACATAATCATCACTAAAGTGTTCTACTCTTTGCTCCATTAACGCTACTGTATAAACGTCCAATTCTGTTTCTTCTCTGTAAAGTTGTTTAATATCCATAAACATATTTATAATTTAGTTAAAAACTCTTTTCGTGCTAGGTATTCCTCTTTGCTCTCGCTCTCTTTTGTTCTATCATAATGTTTTGTTCTTTAAATCCGTACTAATCTTACACAATTCGTTAGGCACAATTAGGTTTACGCCCAAGTAAGTTGATTATTTTTGTGTGCATCTTTTCTGGGCAAGGTATGCAAGCTACTACTCTTATGTATGGTAGTATTGCAATAACACCTAAACCCCAATGTCCTGAACAAGTTATTCCTAATTCAAAATTAAATTGGTCAAGTGTCCATATCCTAAAAAACAACCATTCAAAAGTAAATCCACCTGTGCTGTTTTCACATCCTTTTTTAATCGTAAGAACTGGTATTAATGGAAACTTATAACTGTTATACCATTTTCTTTTTTTGTTGTTTGGGTTTTCTTTTACGCTCATAATTAAAAGTGCCTAACAATGGCTAAAATTAATAGCCTTAATAGGTCTTGTTTGTAATTTAATGGTTAGTATTTAAGGCTACTAACCTTAGCCTATCCTTTAGCATTAATTAACTTGGTCTTGTGTTGCACATTTGTGTTAATTAGTCGTGTGTTGTGTGCAATTTAAAAAGCATCCAACTCATTAATTACATCTTTCCAATATCTTGATTTGTACCCACCATAATCAGCACCTTTTGAGATATGCTCAATCAGTTCATTACAGGTAATTTTTGCCGATTTAATTGCTATTAACGTACAAAGTATTTCATTTCCACAATCCGTATCTTCATCCATCAACATTATTCTGTATTGGTCTACTAAATCATTTGCTTTTTCTTTTGCTGTCATTTCTTCAGGTAGTCTTGCATTCTCCTGCATGATTTGCATGTAGATTTCTTTCATTTTTCCCATGATTAATTAATTTGTGTATATTTTTCTAAAGTGACCGTAAGACCTGCTTTTAATAAGTTTTCACTTATATAATACATGTCTTGTAAATCACCTTCTTTAACATTGCACTTTTTAATATAATGTGTAATTAAAGCACATTGTTCTGCTTGTAAAGCTTCATGTTTACAGAATTTAATTAAACAAGCCATAACGTATTGAAAATCATTATGATCATCATTATGCATTATAACGGTGTGTGTTGGAATTATATCTATCATTTAAAGCGGTATATTAAAATTCTTCCATGTAATTTTAGTTTGATCAAAACTTTCTAAAGATTCTGTGACCCATTTTTCATCTACAGTGTTCATGTAACATAATATATGTACAATAGCTTTATCATCAGGATTTAAGCGTAACAGCCTACCTATTCTCTGTGAACTTTTACGTTCATTACCATAAGCATGCATGATTATACCTTGTTTTAAATCTGGTATGTTTACACCTTCGCTTAATTGTAACACTGTAGAAAGCTTATTAACTTTACCAAGTTTAAAATTTTCAAGATTTTCTTTAGATTTTGTGTTACCACTATGGTAACTTTCTGCACATAATCTATCAGCTTGTTCTTGCGTATTAGCAAATAAAATGCATTTAGTTTTAATATCTTTAAATAAAATCTTAGAATATTTTTCTTTAGATGCATATTCCATCATAGCTTTCATTCTCATGATTCTAAGTATATGTATTGGACCAGAACCATTGTTTAATCTATCAGTCCAATAATGATAATTTTTTTCTTCAGATGTAATAAAACTTTTATTTTTAGTGTTTACTGCATAATTAGCTATAGTACTTAAATAAATTTCATGAACTATTATTTTATAATCATTTAGAATTCCATGCTCAATAGCGTCATCTGTTTTAAAAGTATAAGCTATAGGATAAAATTCTGACATTAGCTTTCCTTTTTCAGAATTTGTATATTTAGGAGGAGTACCTGTTAAACCAAGTATTTTTCCGAAATAGTTATCTAAAAAACTTTTATGATTATCTAATAAATTATGACATTCATCTAAACATAGTATATCAAAATTTTTAGGATCTCTTTTATTTAAACTACGGTATGTAGTAAATACAATTCTTTCTAATAGATGACTCATTTTAAATTTATCAGCTTCTTCTTTCCAGGATTGTATAATAGCTTTTGTTGGAGCTGTTATAAGTATTTTCATCAGAGAAGTACTATTTCTTTCAATATAGTTTAATCCAATAAGAGTTTTACCTATACCTGTAGCTAATACAAGAGAACATCTATGTTTAGTATCAGTTGCATTTAAAGCATCTTTTTGTATATTTTCTCTAATCATTATATTTGTTTTTATATTAATTTAATTTACATCTTCATTATTAGTATAATGTTTTTTAAAAAGTTTTTTTAATTTACGTTGATTATCTTTTAACCAATGCAAATAAAGTACATTTTGCCAAACATGACTTTTTTTTAATCTAACTACTGATTTTAATCTTATATTAGGCATAATTTTTTAATTTATTGAAATATTAAGTTTAAACTGAACTAAAAACTTTTTATAATCATTATCATATTTTTGACTTAAAAAGTTTTCAATTTGTTTTATACCGTATATTAGTGTTGCGTGATCTTTATTAAACATTCCAGCAACTTCTGATAATCTTTTATTTGTATAACCATAATAATAAGCCATTATAAAATATCTTGCAATTGCAAATTGAGGCTTATTACTTTTTTTTAATAATCTTTCTTTCAAGTAACCGCTTGCTAAAAATACATCATTTTCTTTTAATCCATAAGGCAAGTCTAATATTGCTTGTAAGTTTTTTTTCTTTTTAGCATCTTTAGTAAATAATACTTTTGATCTAAAGGCTGTATTATTATAGTATAATTCAACAAGTTCCTCTTTTGTAAATTTAAATTTTTTATATTTAAGAGCTGCTGTTTCAAGTCGTGTAGTCTCTAAAAAATCAATTATTACTTTTTCACCTCTTCTCATTATTTGTTTAGTTTTTATTTTAAAGTTAATTACATTGAAATTGGAGTAATTAGAATTTTGTTATAAAAATAATAGGAGTTGTTGTGTCTACCTACATGGATAGTTAATGATTTAAGTTTGCAACCTCTAGTCAACACAGTTAGCCAACAACCCCTATTATTTTTAATTTACTTATGCGTAATTGAGCATGATTGATTTCTTGATAGATGCAATTCTGCAATTAGCTTGTAAAGACTTGACTTTTATAGATCCATCTTTTTTATCAAAGACTAATAAACTTTCGCCTGCATTATTGTCTAAGATCCATTCTCTAGTTTTGAATCCTTTTTCTGTTAATACTTCTTGTTTTCCTGTTAATGTATTTCTAGTAATTGTAAACATATATTCTAGTTTTTTATTATTGTACTATTAAATTTAATCTATAGTTTATACATTAAATACTTTTGTTGCAATAAATTTTGCAGCATAGGTTGCGTCACTCATTCCTTTAATAATAACTAAATTTTTATCTAAATTATCTAAAGCTTGTTGATGATTATATTTACCATATGCTTGTATAAAAACATTTAAGAATTGATGTTTAACCCAACGGTCAGCTCGACCAATCTTTAAAAAGAATTCATTAAAATCTTTACACATAATCTCCATATTAGGATTATTTATTTTAAATTCACCTGACTTGATAATTCTACTATTTCCATATGCATTATTGTTACTATTATTAGCTAATGAAACTAACATTAACGGCTCAATATTAAACATATTTTTAAATTTAAGTAGTTTCATATATTCCGGATTAACAGTTCTGTATGCATATACATAATCCATTAATATCCAAGATTTTGAAGAACTATTTAAAAGTGCCATTTTATCAACTAAATCTTTTTCATCAACAATATCAACTAATATATAAGGAATATCGTCACCTATTGCTGATAAAGCTGTAGCTAAATGTTGACCGTCAATAATATAATATCTCCAAATACCATCAATTATATTAGTATAAGTTACTATTACCACTCTAAGAACACCCATATTACGTATAGATGTTATTAATTTTTGAACTTGAGGACTATCAATTGCTCTGTTCATAGGCAAAGCAGTAAACTTATCCATTTTAGCAAATTTGATTTTTAAATTCGTTTTTCCAATAACTTTCATAATCATATTTTTTATTTTATTTTTAATTATAAAGTATCAACCTCTTCAGGGTAATTTTGTATTATAACTAAATAATTTCCAAATTCTTTTTGCTCTACATTTCCTGTAGAAACAATAAGATTAACATTTTCTATATTTGTTTGTGCCATTAAATTTAATGTACAACCCATATATATAAGTTTCATATCTTTTAATTATAAATTATCATAAATATAACTAAGTGATGCACTTGATAGCTCATGTCTCATTAATCTTTGATTTTTACTATCAAACATTCTATAACAAATTACTATTTCATTTCCATTGTTTGTAAGTGATTCAACTCTTTCAAGTTTTTCAGTTACATACCCGTAGGTATTATCTTTTGTATTCCATACTTTTTTACAAGCTTCTTTAATATCATTAAAGATTTCATCTGAGGGACTTTCCATAATTTATTTATTTTATATTTTTTTATTATAAAAAAGCAATTTTATTATTATAATTACAAGAATTAATTTAATTAATAATTCGATCTGTTTTATGATTAAGTTAATTTTTCACTTTAAATAACCTAATATTCTAGACTTTTTTGGATTCAGATGAATCCAGTTATGACAATTACGACAAACAGCTTTCCAAGTAGACTGAACTAAATAAAAAGTATCTCTGTTGGAACCGGAGTATATATGATGAACATCATGAACACCATGCATACATCCGTCCACAGAGACCTGACATATCGGATTTTTAATAAGAAATATTTCTCTTAACTTAAGATACTCAAGATCTTTTTTTTTCCTTTTAGAAGAAACCAGAGGAATTTTATAATCAGTTGGTTTCTGTGAACTGTTAGTATTTAAGGCTTTTTGACAACTCCAGCAATACTTACAGTATTTAAATCCCTCATGGTTCTTCCAAATAACAGATAGTTTATTACAGCTATCACATTCTTTAAGCTTTTTGAGCATTTTTTAATCTTGGTAACTGATTTTGAGGTGTTGTTAAACTTAAAAAGTTTTTAGGCAACACTCCTTCAACAATAAATATACTAATAATTTGTTGTTTATCAATATTTAAATCTTTAAAATTTAAAGTGTTAACAAACTTATCATCAGTTTCAGTATTTAAAATTAAAAACTTAGTAATAGGACTTTCAGGAAACAAAGATTCAAATATAAAATTAGAATATTTTATAGTAATTTCTTGTTTAAGTTTATTTAAAACTACTTGAGCTTTTTTATAAACATTTACTATTCTTTGTTTTTTCTTACTACATAAAGTAAGTAATTCACTTTGTTCTAAAGAGTTTAAGCCATACAAAGCTCTTTTGTATAAATAGTTTTGATAACTGTTATAGTTATCTTGTTCATAAGCCATCACTGTATGTGACCGCATTTGATAATCTTTAATGTTTTGTTTTAACTTTTCCATAATATACATGTTTAATTATAAATAAAAAATGAGAAAGGGACATGAGTGTCTCTCTCTCTTTCAGTGATTAGTTTTTATATTGTAAAATCTTCACTTGGTTTAATTGTACTGCTAACCGCATTGTGTGCATTATATGCTTCTCTTAGTTCATCTACATTATCATGTTGAACTGTGATATCAGTAGCATTACCTGAAATATTATATACAGTTTTACGATAGATAGGTTGTCCTTCAAAAGAACAAATTATACCTGTTTTACCTGCAATTTTTAAGTCTCTTTTTGGATTTTTTTTGTTAAAGGGAGTCAAAGATTCTTTAATAACTATTTTACCATCTAAAATTTGATGTGGTGTATAATTCATTTCTAATAAAATATCAATAGGAGCTTGAATTAAAGCTGATACAATCTGTCTTCTTAGAAAACCATTATCATCAATTAATACTCTTACTTGTTGTAATTTTACATAACCATAATCAGAATTTTTGCTGGATACATTAATAATTGCACCTGTAGTAGCGTCTGCTACAATAACTACTTTAGAGTTCATAACTAAATAAATTAAAATAAATAAATAAATAAATTGTGAGCAGATTACTCTACTTTAGTTGCTCAAGCAAAAAGTAAGTGTTATTTCTTTTGGAAATTATTATCTAAAGATTAGATAAATCTATAGGGTCATCAAAGGATTCATTATCAGATATTTCATCATCAGGCTGATAATCAAAATCATATGAATGATCTTTGGAATTTGTTGTAATTGCTGAATCTGCAAATGGATTGGCAATATAATTGCCGGAGTTTTGTGATATTAAGTATTGTATATCTAAATCTGTTAAATCTAAGTATTGATCTACTGTTAAATATATCACTTTTCCATTTGCTAATTGATACAACATATGTTACAACTTATAATAATATTATAAATATATGCTTTATATCTCACTTATATTAAGTAAGATTATAAATTATTGTATTATATAGCTAAAACAATAAAAAGGAGACCGGAGCCTCCTTATTATTTAGGAAAAGTATGTTTAAACATACAATTTTAAATGTCATCTATAACACTTAATTTATCAGATGATGCATATGTTTTTTCAGTATAAAAATCTCCATTTTTTTTAACTGCTCTGTACTTAACACAATAAGGAGAATATTCATGAAATCCTCTAAACTCGTCTATTGTAACAATTATATTATCATCTATATCAATTAAGTTATTATTTTTAAGCAATTCTCTTGACTCTCCATAGCTTATATAACTAACGTCTATTTTACATAAAGTACCATTTTGAATTATTTCAGGTAATTTACCAAAATTCATAAGTTTTATAAAATATTTAGAACCTTCTGCACTTGCATATATAATAGGGGTTAATAATTTTATTAATTCTTCTTTATTATGATGTTGTATTATAGATTCAAACATTTTAGTAATATCTATTTCATCAAAATTTATTGATATACTCATTTTTAATCATTTAATTGTTTATAATTTATAATTTTTTTAAGGAGGTCTTCATCGAAATTAGTAAACCATTTTTCACCACCTAATCTTGTACTAATTTTAGGTAATTCATCTGTATCTTCATAGATAGTTTTATATCCTGTCAATATAGGTTTATTTTCATGATCTATAGTTTTAGCATTAAAGTCAAAACCAAGAGCTGAGTTAATTAATACTTTCATAAGATAGTTTTTAATTTAAGCTAATACAGTTAAATCAATATTAATAGTGCAAGTAATGATAATCCAGATACTATTAAGTATAGTAATATCATATAATAAAAAGGTAACATTTTTTTTTCAAACTTAATTTTTTCCTCAAACTTATATATTTGATATAAGAGAGTTTGTTTATATTCATTAATTAAATCATCTGGTGCATTAATATAGTCTACACTTTTTAGTGCATTTTCTGCATTTTTCTTTTCTTTTTTTAATTTCTTAATTGGTCTATAAATCATATATTTAAGTTTATAAAACTCTTTTTTAGAAGTTTTGATTAATTAATTGTTAATTAAAACGGTTAATAATAGTCAACATAAAAGATTAAAACAATTTTATACCATTGTATATAAGTAATGGCTGTTATTGGATTTTACACCAACATTAGGTAAGACTCCCGAAGTTTTGTCCCCTACTTAAAAATTCAGTCAAACAGCCACATACTCATATACTTTGCCGTTATAAGCAAGATGGCTCTGGTATAGGTAGCCAATGAGTAATTTCGTGAGGCATAAAGCTACTTTGCAAATTATAATCTTCCCAAGTATAATTAGTTAATCTATATCCAGCCGAAATATACACATCAGTCACTTTCCCCAGTTTAGGTAATCTCTCTGAAACCGCCACCCATCTTGTAACATCAGGTTTGTTCAATTCCTTAAATTCATCTATCCAACATTTTATTGTCTCTGTAGCTACTGCAAAATCATGCATACTTTCGTTTTCATCAAGCTTATCCCTAAGCCAATTCTCTAGTGATATATTCATAATTTATTTATTTTTTGTCCTGTTTTTTTATCACTTTACTTTTTATATTACTATTTTTCATACCTCGTGCTGTGAAAACTCAACACCGAACTTTAACTCGACAATATGTTTCATGCAATTTTTTTTTATAACTTGCTGTTGATGCACATACTCTTTGAATTGCTCGCACAATGCTTCTAATTTATCAACTGAATGATTTCCTTTACCTTCAAAATATGGTTGCTGTACAATCATTTCTTTATAGTGAATCGGTGTGTACATTTCATCCGACATATACATTAAATATTCTTCCATGTTTATTTGTTTTTGTCTTGTTTTTTAATCACTTTACTTTGTCATAAAACCTTATAAAATCCATTGAATCGGCTTTTATTTGGGTGTAGAAAAAGTGAGTACTCATATATAATTCTCATTTTATCATAAGTATCTATTTCATTAGATAATTCAGGATGAACGTATTTTAAAGTGCTTTTAATGTCTGCAATTCTCTTTTCAGAATAATTGTCAAGTTCTTCTTGTAGCATTTCATAGAATTTAGAATATTTACCACCAATAGAAGTATCTTGTATAATTTCGTTTAATAAATCTTGTTCTATCATAATTTTTAAATTTTTGTATTGTTAATTTAATTCCGCAACCAATCCTTTACATTCCCTCCATCAACTGACTTTATCATAACAACCTCACACCTTATAAAATCCATAAAAACGGCTTTTATTTGAGCGTTAGCAACAAGGCTACTTTCGGTGCTTTTCATTAAACTTCTCATAGTTTTTATTGTACTTCTCTGCTTTCGCTACCCTTACATCTACCTCTTCTTTGGTTTCAATTCTGTATCCGTGTATAGTTAGGTAGTCAACTAATCCAAATCTACCTTCTTCTTTTTGGGAGAAACCAAACTTCTCACCCTCTTTAAGATGCTTACTTATATCATCAAGTGTTAGTAGCCCATCGGGTAGCTCTACTTCTCTATGATATTTAACTTTTTGTGGTCCATATTTTACTTCTACTCTACTCGCATACATCATAATATTTTAAGTTTAAAACCGCCAAGTTGCTAACAATGTGTATAGTAAATAAGCCAGTCAAGTTTATATTTTCAATTCAAATTTATAGTGTGGCTTACATTGCCATACACTCAACGTTATATGCATTCAAGATGCAGTGAAAATGCATTAAACTCCTAACATGCGTAATTTAATTGCATTAATTTGTTTAATACTTAAAAAGATAGAACCAAAACTTATTATTCTATATTCTTCCTGAACTTTTGTTCTTGTTGGACTTTTTAAATATCTTTTAAAAATAAAAATAAACTTACAATAAAGGTATATAATATTAATTAACCTTTTATGTCTTTATTATCTTTTAAGTTTTTTAACCGGAAACATTATATTATTTCATTATATTGATCATCTTGTACTATTACAATATTAAGTATTGATCAATTGTTAAATAGATAGTTATTATAAACATATAGTTTATTTATAAGTATTATTTATTTTATTGATTCCGGAATATGTTAGTATGATACTCTCATAGTAAGAGATAATAAAGATAAGAATAAGCAATAGTGTATATAAGTTATAGATGAGTACATACTAAGGCTGTTAGCTATATTAATTATAATTAAGTGAATGTGAGTATTTCTCAAGGTAGAAACTACCAAAGAATAGAGGAGAGGTTTATACTCAACACCTCTACAACCCTTACTCTCACTGCTTTTCAGAAAATATTACACAGTTTTTCAGACAAGTTTATCTCATCTTCAAACTGTGTATGTGTTATAAGTTTTAAGCAAAGAATAGCTTATATATTATGTAAATTATCACTGCATACTTAAGCCAATAGATAAATAATAGCATAATCCAAGCCTTTTTAAAATTAATCTTTTTCATAACTATTTGATTTTCAATACCAAAATGCTAATTTGCACACGGTGGAGACAAGCTTCGGACTAACATAATAGTCTACAGAACGCCCTTTAAAAGAAAACAAAGCATATCCAATTAAGGATATGCTTTGAATGTTATTATACAGTGATAGTAGCAAACAGGTCTGTAAAATCATGCATGGTTGCAATATTTGCAGAGCTACCGTTTAGCACAGTAATCCAAACAGTATCACCGTCTGGTTGTAATTCGCAAGTGTAATCAGTGCCAACAACAACACCGTTTTGGAAGGACTTCTCCCAAATCTTTGCGTAATATTCTTTATTTTTAATTTCAACAGTGCAGGTTCTAAATTTAGTACCGTTCACGTTTTCTTTAATTGCATCAGCAACAAAGATTAATTTACCTTGAGTTTTAATAGTTTCCATGAGATTATTTTAAATGGATTAAACAATATATATATCCTTAAAAGTAAAAAGCTGTATAAAAGGCTGCCGCAGGCTTAAGCAAAAAAAGGGGATTTATACCCCTTTATTAGTTAATCTTCTAAGAGTATTTTTTTACCCTTATGTAACACTTCCCATTCTTTAGCTAAAGAGTTTCTATACTCTTTAACTTCTTTAGCAGGTAAGCCACTTAAAGCCGTTAACACTTTTGTGTTAGGCTTTATTGATAGAAGGAGCATGATACCTTCTATCTCTTCAATCATATGTTGTACAATCATAATAATTAAATTAATTAATTAATAACAGTATAAAGCTGTAAAAGAAAGCTGCCGCAGGCTAAAAGAAAAAAATTAAGCATTAAAGCTTAATCTTTTAATCTTGAAACATTAAATATAATATGAGTTGCAGTTGTATGCACTTCATATTTCTTTAATGTACCAGCTGCTAACCATTGGTTAAGGCGCGTTTGCATCTTAAGTAGTTCTCCTACATCTGATGCAAAAAAACTGAAAATATCTACTCTAATCATAATAATAATTTAACATTAGTAAAAAGCTGTATCTTGCCGAAGGCTTTATATAGCACTAAAATACTCCAGTACTATATATACATACTGAAAGTTAATTCTTAATTAACTCACTGTAGTATATATATATAATAAGTACTATACTTAACATTATTATAAAGTAGTACTTACTAAGAATATATAATAACTCTTTCTCCCAGTAAATAAATCTTAAAATTGTTTTAGAAAAGTGATTTACTCTGTAGAAACAATAGGGGGTACCACTCTTTTTAAAAAGTTGGGGGGTTGATTTAGTAAGGCCCCATTACATGCTGCTATATAGTAGGGGAATTATTTGTTTAGCTGGCAATATATTTTGGTATACGTTTAGGGGGAGGGTATTTTTCTTGGTAAAGAGAACCGGGGGTTATTTATATCGCCCTATAAAAATAATTTTAGTGTATTTACATCTTCTAACATTTAGGTAAGGAAAGTCCCCGGTTTTTTTTGGGGATTTTTGTTTTATATATATAAATAAATATTATATTTGTAGAAATCAGTATATATGTCAGAGAAAAAAGTATTATTAGCCATCTACCTTCATGAGAACAGTGGTATAGAAATTGAAATTAATGCAGATAAAGGTGATATAAATGCCATCACTCTTGTTGGTTTATTAGAGCAAATTAAGTTTGATATAATCCGTCAACATGCTGCACAAAATACAGAGCAGCAAACTGTAGGAGATGCCTAAGTTATACAGTAATAAACCTGTAGTACTTGAAGTTGAGCAATGGACAGGGAGTAATGCAAAGGTTATGTTATTCTTTTGTAATAGATGTTTTATTACGAATAAAGAATTATTTATCGTTACTCTAGAAGGAACTAAGAAGGCTTCAATAGGAGATTATATTATTAAGGGAATAGAAAATGATTTCTATTCTTGTAAAGAAAGTATTTTTAATTTAACTTATGACCCAGTAATATGAATGAAGAAACTAACGTAAGCTTTAAAGAAACTAAAATTCTATCTTTTGGTGAGATTTTAATTGGTACAGATTTTAGTATTGAATCAGAAAATAAAGCGATTAAAGTAAAAAACTTAATGGCCGAATTAACTAATATAGTTTTAGAAGAATATAATGACGGGGATAAGTCTCCTGTAAAAAGTTTGTTATTTGATCATGCTGTTGGAGAAATAGTAAGTGCTCAAATGGCTATAGTAAAAGTAATCACATTTAAAAATTAATTATGTCAACATTTAAAATGTTAAGAGGGCGTACTATCTTAGTTGATCTACCTCAAAGAAAAGAATCAGCTATTAAGTTATCTGAAAAGGATGAAGATCAGGTTATGAAAGATGCTATGAAACTTTGGAATAAATTAACTGTATATGCAGTTGGTGACAAAGTAGAAGACGTTGCTGCTGGTGACAAAGTATATATTCGTACAAGTGCCTTAAACTTAGAATCAGTTGAAAGAATAGATATTGACGGTGGAGTTAAGCTTGTACTTAACGAAGGGGATGTAATAATTGTTTGGTAATCATGAGTAATATAACAGAGGAATCCGATTTAAAAACTTATTATGCATCAACTTATAGTAATGGTATGCCATCTACATTACATGACATTTCCAAGACTACAGCTTTTTGTGATGACTATAATAAAAAAGTTATAGATAATATTTTATCTACTAGACCTGACTATTATGGTGGTAAAGATGCAACATATGAAGTATTTAATGTACTTGAGGCATGGGGTTTAGATAAAGATTTTTATCTGGGTAATGTTATTAAATATATTGCAAGAGCAAGCAAGAAAAATAAATTGACAGAAAAAGAGGATTTAGAAAAAGCATTAGTTTATTTACAAAGAAGAATAGAAACATTATGATAGCGTTTAAAGTAATAAGCTGTGTGCCAATTATATTATTAATTTATTTTTTATGGATGATATCAATAATAGTTACTACTCCTGATTATGAGTGGGAAGAAAGCGTATTTAATAGAAGATCGAGTAATATAGCAATACTATTTATTATTTTACTTTCTTTTTTATTTGGTTATATAGTAAAATAAACTTTAAAAAATAAACAAAGCCTTTAGTTCCAAGCTAAAGGTTTTTTTTATTCATTATTTTTTTGTATATTATTGTATATATATATATAAAAATTAAGACCATGGATATTTTAAATTGGATTTTTGTAAAAAAGTCAAACCTTATTAAAACAGAAGTTAATAAAGCTTCTACAGATTTAATTGCTTTAGGTGCAAATGTAAGTTGGTTACAAAGAGGAGACTCTTACCAAACTTATGCAATGACACCAAAATCATTAATTCCTAATCTTTATGATAAAGGGGTTGTAACACAAATTACATCAGATGTTACAGGCGTTACTTTAAATACACATTCAGGAGTAATTACTACAGTATCTTCTCTGCTAGCTGTAGATACTTCTGCAAGTTTTGTTCTCACAGACAGTGCAATTACAGCTGATTCAATAGTATTATTATCAGTAGCTTATTTAGGGTCGGGTCTTCCTGTGGCGACTGTTGAGATTCTTGCTACTGGTTCAGCTACTATAGCAGTAACAAATGTAGGAACTCTTGCATTAGATGCACCGGTTAAAATTCATTTTACTATTATTGCATAACATTTACTCTAGAAAGTAAAAAACCTTAGACAAATCATCTAGGGTTTTTTTTTGTATATGTTAATTTTTTTAACTATATTATACTATGGTAGAATTTGTTAAACAAGGAAGTTTATCTTTAACAGGAACTATATTACACACAGGTGTTAAACCATTTGTATTATTGTCTAAAATAGTTACGATACGTTTTAATAATGCTGCAAGTTATAATATTAAATTAGAAAAGTATTCAGTTAAAACAAATAATAGTATTATACTTTATGATTTAACGCTTGCTGCAGGAGATGTTCTTACTGATAACTTAACATATGCTTTAGAAGAAGGTGACAAGTTAATAGCGTATTCTAATATAATAGAAACAAATTATTACATTTACGGTATAGATTAATGTTATGGAAATACAAAATAAAAATGGATTTTTTAAGGCAGGTGTTGGAACGTTAAGTATCGTAAATTCATCAGGACAATATGTTGCATCTATAAATAATTCAAACCTTGCTTATTTAATTAATCAAGCAGCAATATTAATTAAGAATCAAAGAATATTTATTAACTTAAGACAAGAAACACAATGACAGCTGAAGAAATAGCAATTAATAATTTAACAATAGAGACTACTAATTTATTAGATGCTGTAAATATTTCTAAAAATAGTATTGAAAGTAGTATCGCTGCAGCTGTTGTAGTTTCAGAAAACGCTGCCTTAGAACCTTTGTTTGTTGTAGCAACAAATCTTATAACTACGCAAGCATTATTAGTTAATTTTATAAGCTTATAAAATAAAAAATTATGCCAACAGTAGAACAATTAATATCAGATCTAACAACAGCCACTACAGAGTTAACAATAGCTGTAGGTACACAACAATTATCAGTAACAACAGCTGTTGATCAGTTTACAAACACTATTAATAAAGTAAACACTGAACTAAATAATGTAGATAATACTTCTGATTTAAATAAACCAAAAAGCACATCTGTTTTAGAGGCATTAGCATTAAAGCAAGATGAGTTACAATCGGGAGTAAACATAAGTACTGTCAATGGACAATCACTATTATCAGGAGCCGCTTTGGTTATAGAAAGAAGTGTCACTTCGTTAGTTTCTCTTGCTTATAATAACAGAGCTACTTTACGTGCTTTCAGCAACCTAGAATTTAATACTACAGCTATTAGTGCAATCACAGGAGCAGGTATTGGTTACATAAGCATGGTATAAGCCATAAAAAAGAATTTGATTTTTATTTTTTACATATACTAAATTTTTAACTATATTACATCATCATTAATCTATACATTATGTCAATAGGAAATTTAAAAGATTATGGAAACAAAGGAAATAATTTTCCTTGGCAATTAAAAATGCTTCAAGGACTATCTCTTAATCAATTAAAGAATACAGAGGAGGTCCTTTTTGAAGCAGTAACCAGTACTTTATTAGTAGCAGCTATTAATGCTTATTTTATTGCTAACCCGACTGAATATTTAATATCTAAAGTTGTAATATATAATTCTACTACTACAAGTTTTTCTGCTTTTGTAACCATTACTAGTTTATAATAAAAGATTATGGATAATATTACATTAAAACGTATTGAATTAGCGCATCCAAAAATTAGGGAAGAGTTAAAGGCTCAATATCTTGAAGCTAACAACCTACTTGGTAAGGGGTCAAGATTAAGGTTTGCTTATGTTTTAAGGACAGCCAAAGAACAAGATGCCTTGTATAAAAAAAGACCGAAGGTAACTAATGCTAAGGCTTGGCAGTCTATACATAATTATGGTTTAGCTTTTGACATTGTCCTATTATATGACAATGATGGGGACGGGAAGTTTGAAGAAGCTAGTTGGAGTCAGACAAGGGATTTCGATAAAGACGGTAAAGCAGATTGGAAAGAGATAGTTAACTATTTTAAATCTAAAGGATGGTCTTGGGGTGGTGATTGGAAGTCGTTTAAAGATGCTCCTCACTTTGAGAAAACCTTTGGTCATACTTGGCGTACATTAAAGCCTTTAATGGATAGCGGTAATATTATTTTTGATAACAATATAAAGTATCCTAAAATATAAATAAGATGATACCTAAAAGATCAAATGCTTTAGATAATATTATTAATGCACAAGATATTTGCACAACAGGCTTAACTACACCCCAAGCATGTACAACAGTTGAATGTACAGAACCTGAAAAATGTATAGAATCTTTTGATGCTGATTGTATTGTTTATACAGGAAACAATTTACAATGTCAAGGTACTACTATAGTAGCTCAAGATACTACAGTATCTCAAGCAATTACAGGTATTGTAACTTGGGTGTGTTCTGGTGAAATTATAGGTATTCAGGGTACACAGGGTGTACAAGGTGTACAAGGTCTTATAGGCTTTCAAGGCATACAGGGATTAACTGGTATTCAAGGTAGTATTGGTGTAATTGGATCACAAGGAGCTATTGGGTCAACTGGTATCCAAGGAACTATAGGTATTCAGGGTTTTATAGGTGATACAGGTTCTCAAGGTATTACTGGTACAACGGGAACTCAAGGGATTACAGGAGCACAAGGAACAATAGGTACTACTGGTTCACAAGGAGCATTGGGTTCTCAAGGAACCCAAGGTACTATAGGAACTCAAGGAACTCTTGGTCAAATAGGATCACAAGGTATTACAGGAATACAAGGAACTCAAGGAGTGCAGGGTGTTCAGGGATTAATCGGTAGTCAAGGCACTCAAGGAACTCAAGGAGTACAGGGTCTTCAAGGAATTCAAGGTGTATTAGGGTTAACAGGTAGTCAAGGAGCTATTGGTAGTACAGGATCTCAGGGTTCTACTGGAAGCACAGGTTCACAAGGGATTACAGGAACTCAGGGTATTACGGGAACTACAGGAGCAACAGGTTCACAAGGTTCTGTTGGAGTAACAGGTTCTCAAGGTGCTATTGGCTCTCAAGGTAGTGTAGGATCACAAGGCACTATAGGATCAACGGGTCTTACTGGATCACAAGGCATACAAGGTTTAATAGGAAATACAGGAAATACAGGAAATACAGGTTCTCAAGGTATTATTGGAGCTCAAGGGATAACAGGAGCACAAGGTGCTATTGGAAGTCAGGGGATTATTGGTGCAACAGGGGCCCAAGGTTTTATAGGAAGTACTGGGGCACAGGGAGCAATAGGTTCACAAGGTTCAATTGGTATTACAGGTTCTCAAGGAATTACGGGTGCTACTGGTAGCCAAGGAGCTATTGGTTCTCAAGGAATTACTGGTACTACAGGATCACAGGGAAGTATTGGATCTACAGGATCACAAGGCATTGTAGGCTCGCAAGGTTCAATAGGAGCAACTGGTTTACAAGGTAGTACTGGGGCACAAGGAATACAAGGTACTATAGGTAGTCAAGGCTCAATAGGCTCTACAGGAGCAACCGGATCTCAAGGTATACAAGGAACTCAAGGAGTAAAGGGTTTACAAGGTACAACAGGAAATACTGGTGCTGTAGGATCTCAAGGAATACAAGGCTTGCAAGGTATTCAAGGTGTACAAGGAGCATTGGGTATTGGTAGCCAAGGTATTCAAGGCATTCAAGGATTGATTGGGCCTCAAGGTGTACAAGGAGCTATTGGTTTTACAGGAGCAACAGGAACTCAAGGTACAACAGGAAGTCAAGGAATTACTGGTTTAACTGGTATCCAAGGACAAACAGGAAGTCAAGGCAGTCAAGGAATACAAGGAATTATAGGTAATACCGGTAATACAGGTTCTCAAGGTTTAACTGGAAGTCAGGGTATTCAAGGAATTTTAGGAAATACAGGAGCATCGGGAACTCAAGGAACTCAAGGGATTACAGGAAATACAGGTTCGACAGGAAGTCAAGGAACTCAAGGTATTCAAGGTATTCAAGGTATTTTAGGAACGCAGGGCATACAGGGCATACAAGGTTCTCAAGGTATTCAAGGTATGACAGGTTCTCAAGGTGCGGTTGGTTCACAAGGAACACAAGG
>Ga0209390_10005508_pt1 | contig 17841 bp, 28 predicted proteins | sample BON01_FD_187212 | JGI IMG/M metagenome (GOLD analysis project Ga0209390, IMG submission 187212) | Freshwater microbial communities from Lake Bonney liftoff mats and glacier meltwater in Antarctica - BON-01 (SPAdes) (version 2) | ecosystem: Environmental > Aquatic > Freshwater > Ice > Glacier...
CCAATGAAACACAAGTTTATATCCTTCTCAAGCATTGTGCCAAGTTTGATGAAGTTCTGCGGACCAGTTGTGGAGTAAGAAAGCGCCACACTTTTCGTGGTCACGGAGGTCCGGAACGGAGGGGCTCAGAAAATCGATGAGTTTGTCGTTCCAGGCGCGGCAAAAGCCAGCAAATCACGGCAGCTTTCTTCCAGTACCTTTATCAAGGCGTGAAACCCCAATTTGAATGCTCAAAAAGGGCGTGGCTTGTTTTGCCAGCCCTTCTCCCGAATAAATTAACCTCCTGCCTCACGAGCCGTGTTTGTCGGCCTTTAAACCCCCAAAAATGTGGCTTGAAAAGTTGGCGACGAAAAATGAAGGGATGCCTTGTGTTGTGTGTGTTGTGTGTTGTTGTTAAGTTGTGCATGTGTATTCTTTATTTTTGTGTGGCGGCAGCATATTTTAGCTTTTTATTCGCGTCGTGTGTCGCGTCGTGTGCGCGTCTCCCTAGGCTACAGCAGTGTGTGCGCCTCCCGCCGCCACGCCAGTTGTCAAATTATTGCGAGGCGGCCGGGGCACACAAAATGCTAGGCAGGGCATGAATGAAGTAAGACACTGCTAATGGGGTCTTCATCCCTTACGATGGCACTGCCAAGTGCCTTCATCTCCCTCCACACACCTGACCACAGCCACTCAGCCACCCTCCTCCTCCTCCCCTACCAACCACAGCTCAACCCTTATCTTCTACTCCAGCAAATCATGAAGCTTACGCGTGTGGTTCTCACCGCATCCCTTGCCTCGTCCGTGGCCCTGGCTACCATGCTTCGAGGCGACATTCACCAGCGGGTCCTCATCGAGGACAAGGCGCAGGCCAACAAGGGCACTGCCGCCGTCGTCCCGCACTCGGACACCGAGGGCGACAAGCACTATGGCTACGGCTATGGTGGGGGCGGCGGCCAACAGCAGCAACAGCAGCAGCAGCAAGGCGGCGGGGACTGGGGTGGTGGAGGCCAGCAGCAGCAACAGCAGCAGCAGCAGCAGGGGGGCCGCGGGTGGCGTGTCCTGGCCGAGGACGTCGACCCTGGCAATGACAAAATGGACACGAACGTCGCCAAGGTCGCCGTGCCGATTGAGGAATGGCAGGACAAGCAGCAGCAACAGCAGCAGCAGCAGCAGATGAACGGGCCCTTTGGAACGATGCAGCAGCAGCAGCAGCAACAGCAGCAGGTACGTTTTCGGGTTGAGAAGAAGGCGCTTCCATTTTTCATCTGTATTCACTCACATTTCCTTCCTTTTTAATCTTACAACCGCAGGGCGGCGGGGGTGGGGGAGGCCAGCAGCAGCAGCAGCAGCAACAACAACAGGCGGGTGGCGGTGGCTGGGGCGGGGGAGGTGGGCAGCAGCAGCAGCAGCAACAGCAGCAAGCTGGCAACGGGGGCTGGGGCGGGTGGCGCGGGTGGCGCGGATGGCGCCACCTGGAAGGTGAAGAGCAGGATGATACGACTGTGGACGTGGACAAGAGTGCTGCTGTGACCGTGCCTGCTGCTACTGAGGGAGAAGAGGGAGACAAGCAGTGGAACTTTATCCCGAACATCAACTCGGCGCAGCAGTCGCAGGTGAGCGTTGGCCTTGGCGGTGTCCAGGTGCAGCAGCAGCAGCAGCAGCAGACTGGTCGGGGGTATTAGAGAGATGAGAGAGCGATGAATGAGTGATTTTAGGGGAGTCAGTTGGGATAACACGCACACACACACTCACAAAAAGTACATGTAAAAAAAGATGTAGGACATCCCATTTCGAAAGGCCCTCGTCTTTGTTGCGTGGATTGTCGAAAAAACATAAAGCAGCAGTTTACTGGGGTATTTATTGATTAATGATTTTGAGAGAGGAATGAAGAGGAGCACCATCACGTCGTGCCTCTTTCTTTTTCAGCAGACGGTCATCGCCGCGAGGGTCTCGCAGGCCTTTTCATGCAACAGGCATTCAAAGCATAGTAAAAATCAACAACAAAAAAGAACGATAAAAACAATGGGGGAATATAAGCAAGAAAGCTGCGTCTTCTGTGATCGTCTCGCTTTTTCTCTACTTACTTCCCATCAGTTTCATTCCTTCTCTCCATTCTCTTTTCTCTTCTTTTTGTTGTCCGCACAAGAGGGACCATTACACACACAACGGCGGCCTCTTCTTTTGCTTGGATAATGCTTTATTATATATGCGAAAAAGTGGGCTGTGTTCCTCGCCATTCTCTTGTTTTCTTCCATTTGTGTTATACTCGTCTTTGCTGCCTTTGACTCTCTTACACATACATACCCTTGAAAATCCTCTCCTCTTCCCCTCTACTTTTCTCTTCTCTTTTATACATATAAACATACCCCTCTCTCCCTCCCTCCTTCCCTCCCTTACTTCCAAATTTTATACGCCTTCTGCCCCTGCGCCGTCACACTGATCTCCACCCTCTTCAAATGAATGAGAGATAGCAACACCGTCTTAGACGTATCTCCCTGCGCAATCACCTCCGTCACCCTATCTAAAGGCAAGGCCTCCAACCCCTCCTTCCCTCCCTTCCTTCCCCCCACATAACAATTAAACGCACCTATCGCCCCATTTAACATCTCTCTCGTCACTTGCATCTGAATAAAACTCGGGGTCTTCGCATACTCCTCCACCCCCACCTCCAGAATCGGTCGACAAACCACTTCCTCCCTCCCTCCCTCCTCTACCTCCGCCTCGACCTCAGCAGCAAACAACCCTCCTCTTCCTCCTCCCCCTCCTTCATGTGCACTCCCCACTTCCCTCTCAAGAGTCAAACGGGCGATACGAGGGGACTTACGCGTACTACTCATATTAGTAGTATTCACATTCGCAGTCGAGGAGGTTAAAATCGAGGGAGAGGAAGAGGAAGAAGCAGCAGCAACCTTCATTCCACTGTTCCCAGGACTTTTACTCAAAGAAGCAAGCCTAGGACTCCTCCTCGCTGCAGCCAAAGCACGAGCCGCTGCTGCTCGTCGCGCCGCCTCCTCCTCCTCCATCTTAGCCATTGCCAGCTCCCTCGCCTTCTTCTCCGCACTCCTCAAGTAATACCTCGGCCCGCCCTCCCTCCCTCCCTCCCTCCCGTCCTCGTCCAACTCCAGCCCCAGCATGCGATTCGGTGAAAAGACGAAGCTCGAGTTAGTGGTCAAGTCAGGGTAATTAGCCGTAAAACTCTCATCATCCCCCATCATCATCATATCCTCCCCTTCCTCCCTCCCTCCCTCCCCTCCAGCAGCAGCAGCAGCAGCAGCAGCAGTAGCAGCCGCCGCCGCTCCAGAAGGCGTCCGACTCATAGATTTGCTTCGTCCAGCACTGCTCCTCCCTCCCTCTCTCCCTCCCTCCCCTCCTCGCACCGTCCCCCCCACGCTCAAAGGCGGAAACTGCAACAATCGAATACACCTAGCCGTGGTCGGCGTCCCTCCCCCTCCACTCCCTCCCTCCCTCCCTCCCTCCTCCCCCAAGGGGAGCACACGGAAAGGAGTCTTAGCAGGCGAGGTCAGTTCTGGAGTTGGGTCATCGGAGCGAGCAGAAGCAGCAGAGTAGGAAGGGGAGGAGGCAGACACTCCTCCAGCCCCTCGAATAAGGGCAAGGGAACGATTGATGTTGCTGCTGCTCATACTATTGCTGCTGCTGCTGCTGCTGGTGGCTGTTGAAGCGTGTCGTTGGAGGAGGGAGGGACTGTGCATGGCGGGAGTAGCAGCAGAGGAGGAAGCGAATGAGGTCTGGTGCCGCTCGTGATGGTGCTGCCGGGCGGCACTACCCATCACCATGGGAGAGGAGGAAGAGGAGGAGGAGGAAGGGAAGAGGGGCGCCAGATAAGGTGCGTGCAGTGAGCGACGGCTTCCTTGCTTGTTCACGCTTTGTGGCTCAAAGAGAGCGGGGGAACGACAGGAGGAGGAGGACGAGGACGACGAGGTGGAGGGGCCGCCCGAGGCGTGTGTGTAGGCTGCCTTGCCCGAAGCAGAGGAGGTGGAGGAGGAGAGACGGCGGTGGTGCTCGCTGGGGGGGTGTCGTAGTTTCACACCGGTTCGAAAGATGGGGGAGGGAAATTCACGCATGCCATCAGCAGTGGGCATAGTGATAGTAGGGGTCCCTGGAGGCGCTGCTGCAGCTGCTGCTGCTGCTGCTGCTGGGCTTTTCTCCCTAGGCAAAACAGGCGAGGCGGGGCTGGCGGTCACGAAGGAGGAGGAGGGATCGTTCCCTCCTCCCAGCATGGTCTTATTATTACCTTCCTCCCCCCCTTCCCCCCCCGCTTCCTTCTCCTCCTTCGCTGCCTCAATAAAACGACGGGTGAAATGAGAGAGGCCCAAATCAGACATACTAGGAGGGCTATCCGGATCCAGTGGACGAGTGCTCTCCTCTTCCTCCTTCACCTCTTCCTCCTCTTCCTCCACCACTTCGACAATAAGTGCTGCTGCTGCTGCTGCTGCTGCTGCTGCTGCCTCCTCTTCCTCCCCCTCCTCCTCCTTCTCATTCTCCTCTTCCGTCACCTCCACACTCGCCGGCGCCGCATCCGCATCAACAGGAGCAGCCTCAGCACGAGCAGCGCCAACAGTAGTAGCAACATCATCCTCCCTCACTCCCTCCTCCTTCTCCTCCGCCTTCTTGTCGTCCTCCCCCTCCTCCTCCTCCTCCTCCTCCTCCACCTCGCCCTCCTCCAACTGCTGCCCCACCTCCTCCACCAAACCACGCAACTCCTCCGACTCTGCCTCCGCTGCTGCTGCTGCTGCTGCTGCTGCTGGCGTGCCAGCCACCGACCTAAAACCACCAGCCGACGCCCGACGCTTGGGCGTGTGCGTCTCCTCCCGTATCTCCCCCTCCTCCAGACTCTCCTCATCGTCCTCCTCCTCCTCTTCCTCCCCCGCTCCTCCCTCCTCGTCTTCCTCCTCCTCCTCCGCAACAAGAGAAGGACGGCCACCAGTCGCCACAGCAGTCACACCCACCGCCGCAAGCATCAATGCCTTCCCCTGCTCGCTCTCCATCTCCATCTTCTCACCCTCCTTCCCTTCCTCCCTCCCTCCCTCCTCCTCGACCTCCACCACAACATGAGGGAACAACACCTGTAGATTCTTGACTGCTGACTCCGTAGCCGCCACCAGTCTTCGGCACATATCCAAGACTTCAGCAGAAGGACGAGGAGGAGGAGCAGCAGCACCAGCAGCAGCACCACGTGCCTTCAATCGTGGTTGCTGCGCAATGGTCGACAAGCGTTGGCTCTCCCCCTGTGCTCTCGCCAAGGCCTGCCTTAAGCGGGTTAACATGGTGCTGGCATCTTGCTGCAGTCGTTGAGGGGTCGCGGTAGAGATTTTGGTGGCCGTGCCCCCGAGCTTGGCAGGGGTTTTAGGTTTGCGTGCGGGGGTGGTGGGATTGGGAGCGACAGAAGAGAGGGTGGAGGCAGCGGCGTAGATGGTTGAGGCCACGGGCTTGACGAGGTAGCTGCTGCTGCTGCTTCTGCTCGTGATACTGGTGTTGAGTGCATTGGCGACGTTCTCCTCGTCACCGGTGGCGGCTGGGTCGGGGGCCGGCTTGCGGTGCTGTTGGCGGGAGGAACGATGGAAGGGCAGACGTGGCTCCTCCCGAGCAGGAGGAGGGCCATGGTTCTCGTCGTTGTTGCCATGCCGCTTTTGGTGGGCCGTCAGCCGAGACATGACGCCCAGGGACTCCCGGCGTTGCTGTGGCTGGAAGGGCTTGAGGATGCTCTTGGTCGTGGTGGTAGTGGTGCTCGTGCTCGTGCTCGTGATTGGCATCAGGCCACCTCCTCGCGACGAAGAGGAGGAGGAAGAGACGGAGGCCCCTGGTGCCATGGACGCTCTCCGCCGGGGCGCGCCACCGATGCTGGGGCGCATGGCGGGTGGGTCCGTGCTTACTGACGAAGGGCGTGAGGGTGTCCCTGTGTTGGTGTGTTGTGTAGTGTGGCATGGTTGATGAGGTGGAGGCGGGGACCTTAGCTTTTGGTGTTGGTGTTGGGGAGACGAGGCTTGTGCTTTACAGCAAGAGCGAGCGGAAGTTGTGCCAACGCCCAGAGCAGCACTAAAGAGAGATTGTGCGTTTGCGTGTGGCTGTGGTGAGAGGGCTGGTGCGTTGGTTTAGTGGTGAAGAGTGGTTGTTTTGAGGGAGGGAGCAGGCAGCAACGGGCCAGGCACATTTGAAATCGAGCGTTCAGTAAATTGGCGGGAAAATGCTCTCAAAAATCTCAAGAAACACCGTCCTCACACAAACCCTCAACCCGCCTTTCCTACAGATGCACACAGCCACCGCGACCACATCCATGCCGCTCAGCATCTTTGTCGAGGCCGCGTTCATGTCGTCGAGGCTGCAAGTGACTCGCAGGTCATTCACCAGTCTCATTTGATCGACCTCCCCACCCGACCTCCCACAGGCAAGGAAAAGAAGAAGCGCAAAGCAAGCCATGCCCGGCGGCGGCAAGAAAGCGGCAGCATTGGCGGCCTTGGGCGAGGACGAGGCGCTGCCGGTATGTAGTTTGACGTGTGGTGTTTGTGTGACGGGGGAAGGAGGGAAGGAGTGCGTGATGGTGCGTGGAATAGGGCCTGCCGGGGTGGAGGAGGCGTTGTCTTCCGTCCCCGTTGCAAGGATGCTCAGAGGCAAGCTTGGTTTGTGGAAGATACGCGTGTTGAGCTAGTTGTATTGATCGAAAAGATGCTTGATGCCATGGAGCTGCCTCAGCATATGCCTTCACCCGCTCACGCCATCCCCTCCTCCCCTCCTCTCTCCCTTCCTCCCCTCCCACCCCCTACTCCCACGAAACACACAGGAAGTCTACGTCAAGGCCGCCACCTCCTACCACCCCGACATCAAATCCACCCTCTCGCAATCCAGCACCAGTAGCAGCACCGCTCCAAAAGGCAGCAAAAAAACAGCAGCCATCCCTCCTCCTCCCTCCCTCCCTACCGACGTCTCCGCCCTGCAACAAGCCTTGCTAACCGCCGAAGGCCGGCTAGTAGGGTTCCAAACCCGTGAACAAGCGTACCTCCGCATCCTCACCGAGAAAGAAAAAGAGACGGCCGACTTGCAGAAGCACTTACGAGAGCTCGCTGTCTTTCAAAGCCCGCCCGAGACGTGGGCACGTAAAGCCTTGGTTGATCCAGGTAGGTAATTTTCCTCTTTCACCTTCCCATTCGTGTTTACTTCTTTTCTTCCTTTTTCACATTTTTTACCTTCTCTCTGCTTTTTAATGTTCGACTCTTTTTGCATCAAATTTCTTCTTTTCTTCCTCTTTCTTATCCTTCCGTCTGCTCCTTCCCCCCCTTTCCTCTTCATCACACTACTACCAGGGGTAGCAATGGAACTCCGTCTCTTACGCGACAAGATCTCCGAGCTAGAAGCCTCTGAAAAAACGCTAAAAGAAGACGCACAAGCCCGTCATTTCTCCGTGGAAAGCGCGACAGGCGAGGCCCTCCTGAACAAGTGCCGAAAACTCCAGCAGGAAAACGAAGCGCTGGCCAAGCGGTTGGGGGAGGGCGGGAAGGAGGTAGGGGTGGAGGAAGGGTTGAAGGCGCAGGTGGGCGAGTTGCAGAGGAAGTTGAGGGAGAGTCAGGCGAGAGTTGAGACGCTGGATGAGGAGAGGGGACTGATAACTACGATGGTGTATGCATTGAGGAAGCAGCTGGCGGCGGCATCGTCTGCGTCTGCGATGATGGCTGGGGGAGGAGGAGGGGAGGAAGAAGGAGGGGAAGGAATGGAGGTGGGTGCGGAGTGAGAGAGCGAAAGCGTAGGATGTAGACACAAATATGCGGACGAAAGAGAAGAAAAAATGGCGAGTTATACTTTTCTTGATGAGTTCCTACGTAAATACGTTTTGTTTAACTTCTTTATTAGTCGAGTTTCCCCAAAACAAAAAGAGAAACCCACAAACCAAATAGGCAGACGCGGCTTCTCGCTCCTCCTTAAACCTTATAACTATCTCAAGCACGAAGCATCTCCGACCCCGCACAAGGGACAAAATAACGCAATTCGCTCAGACCGACACTTGCTTCCGTTCAACTTAAAATAAATAAATACACTCAAAAATAGACATGACGCTCATCCCCCTTCCCTTCCATCCTCAAGCAAAAAGCATCTCGGACGCTGTATCCCTGCACATGGGACATGATAACGGCACCTGCTTTGACTTGCAATGATCACGCCAATCACTCACACACCGACGGTGGTAACTGTGAAAGCACAACAAATCCATCACCACCTGGTCAGGAGGGTCAACCATCGAGATAAAACACAGCGCGCACTCATCGTCCCAGTCCTCCATTCCTCCCTCCGGCCCCTGCTCCTGCTTCTGCTTCTCGTTCTCCGCGTCTTCTTCCTCTTCTTCTCTCACAAAAGTACCAGGGCGTGCGCCTGCCCCACTCTCCTCCTCTTCCACCACCTCCTCCTCCTCCTCCTCCTCTTCCTCTTCTCGTGCCACTGCAGGTGCCACTGGAGCCCTAGGCGTACTTCCTCCTCCTCCTCCTCCTCCTCCTCCTCCTCTCCCTGCTACTGCTGCTGCTGCTGCTGCTAGTACTGCTGCTCCCCGTCCTACAACCACTAACCCCGGCAGCCGCGACACCACCAGTTTGGATAGTATTGCGGCCTCTCCCTCAACCCCTCCTCTTGTTCTTCTTCTTCTTCTTGCTTCCACCTCCACCACCACCACCACCAGCCCCACCACCCGCGGGCAAAGGCTGCCCGTCCCAGTTCTAACGCGCCGCCGCCGTCGCCGCTTGCATCTGTGCTAGTTCAGTCGTCCGCCGTCCCCCCTGCGCCTGTCGGACAACGTTCTCAAAATGTGCCGCCATATTCGAACGCACGCCCTGGTCGGCCTCATGCTCCGTCAGCCGGGCCAAAGCACGCGCTCTTGCCTCTCTCTCCAAGAGCTTCAAATACATCTCCCGTTCACTTAAGTCCATGTGAATCAAGGCACTCGCGCGCCCATCGACCAAAGTCCGCTGCATTTCCTCGTCCACCATTTGAGAATAAAGCCGATCGCGTGGATTCGCTCTACGATTCTGCCGTTGCTGGTGCTGCAACCAAGTCGGAGGCGGGCCAGAGGCAGAAGCAGCAGTGTTTGCCGGTGCGTCCACGGGGCGCAACAGTCAGCGCAGAACCGCTTGCCGGCGCAGTCACGGGCCCTCCATTCGTAATAGCCAGCCGTCGTTCCTCCCGCGCCAACCGAGCCACCGCACGATTCCTCGCCCCCGAATCCAAACGGGGCCCTAACTCCGCCAGCACGCGCGCTTGCGCCGCTCGCCTGCTCTCGAGCAACGGCCTGCCGAACAAATCCGTATGCAGAGCGAGCGCAGCGTCGACAAAAGTGTCTTCTCCATAATCAGCAACATCAGCGGTGTCAGTAATCTCGTCGCGGGCATAGGCGTTCATCCCCCGAAAGTCGCAGCAGCAGATTTGACAGTGCTCCAGACGGTGGAGCCCGCAGTAACATTGCCCGTCCTCGGCCTCGTACATGTGCATGGCTCAGCAAGGAGGAACGAGGTGCTGGTGGAGTAGGTCTATGATTGTTGGTGGCGGCGGCGCGGGTTCTAAGACGACGTGAATGTCCCAGGGGAACGGCAGGCACGGACAGGCGATTCCTGTGGAAGTGTGTGTGTGGTGGTGGTAATATGAGCCTTAAGCCTTGGGATTCATCTTATCCGCCAGTGATTCTCGCTTCACGAATATGAGCCTTAAGCCTTGGGATTCATCTTATCCGCCAGTGATTCTCGCTTCACGTTTTCTTGCGTAAGCACAGCCAAACAAAAAAATGATTGATTCATTGGCATCTTCTTGGCCATGCTCACGCCTTTCCTAGGCCTACACACGCATACCACATAGGCAGCTAAAAATACATATCATTTATTCACTGCTGCTGCTGCTGCTGCTGCAAATACCTTTTCTTTTATGTTCCTCTCAATGCTCATTCACGCCCACCATCATCACCGTCATCCCCCTCCTCCTCCCTCTCCACCTCTGCTCTGCCCAGTAGCAGACACACACACCCTCCCTCCCCCACCTCCCAGCGCTCCTCTTCTTCTTCTGCTTGTTCTATCCTTCACCGCCATCATCATCACCAGGGTGCGGACCCCAAGCCATCATGCGCGGGTTCCCCTCCTTTCTCCTCTTCCTCCTCTTCCATCTCCACCCTCCCCAGCAGCAGAAACGCCATCAGACTCCCTTACTTTCGACGATGAATATCGATCCCACCAACTCACCCTAGCCCTCTTCTTATTCTTAGTTCTTGCCTCCTCTACGTTTGCACGTCCTCTAGCCGCCGCCGCCATCGTTGTCGCCCGTCTTTCCTCCCGTTCAGCCGCTTCAGCCGCTGCCTGTTCCTCTTTCGTCAGCCGCGCCAGGACACGTACTATTGCCTCCCTTTGCATGTCATCAAAGTACCTATTCAGTGTCCGTGTGGACATTCCTTGCAGGTCCATAGGCCTTTCCTTCGAGATGCGTCCCCTTTTTTCAATCACCAATATTACACGATCAAGTGCGGCAAGGGCGGCGGGGTCCAGGACAGGGGGAGGACTGCTCGCCACCATATTTGCCCGCGCAACAACCACCTGTGGCTCCAGCCACGGCACTTGGGCCTGAGCATGCCTACTAGCCCCCGGGTGCTCGCGCACTCGGACCACCGCCCGAGACGCTCTGACCAACGTCCCCTGTGCCGCTCGCTATTCTGGCACTCCTAGCCGGGCACGTGCGCGTGCCACCACATCCACGTTCTTCAATAGCACCCCTCGTTCCCCTTCCTTCATTCTCATCAGATAATTTAAGTTCAAATTCCGCTCGTACATCAATTCCTGCCTTTCCTCCTGTATTGCGTGGTCAACGGCTGCCTGCACTGCCAACCGTTCCTCCTTCCAAAGCAGGGCAGAGAGAGCAGGAGTGCCTGTCGCCATGTTCACGGGCACATGAGTCATTTGTGGCCCCAGCTGTGCCCGATTAGGCTCCGGTCTCACGCACACTCGGCCAACCGCCCTAGACGCTCTAGCCAACGCCTCCCCCGTCTCATCTCCCGCCGCTCGCTCTGCTGGTAGCCCCTAGCCGGGCAAGGGCACGCGCACGTGCCACCATATCCACGTTCTTCAATAGCATATCTCGCTCTCTTTCCTTCATTCTCATAAAATAAGTCAAGCTCAAGTCCCGCTCGTACACCAATTCCTGCCTTTCCTCCTGTATTTGTAGGTCAATGCGTGCCTCCCGGGCCTCGGCATTCATGCGCCGAAAATCGCAGCAGCAAATGTGGCAGTGCTTCAGATGGTGGGGGGCGCAGTAGCATTGCCCGTCGTCGGCCTCGTACGTGTCCATGGCTCAGCGAGTGGGTAGGGAGATAGCGGGAGACATGGAGGCCTGGAAGGCCAAGTAAACAGGTGATGGTGGAGGGATAGGTGGGTGGTTGATGAGGCGGGCGGGTGTGCTGGGTGGGCTGGTCTTGCGCTGGGAGAGAGGCCTAGCGCTCAGAGAGGACAAGCACGGGCCGACGTTTTCCTGTAGGTGTGTGTGGAATATGTGTACTTTGTTTTGATTTCTTTTGTTTTGGTGTTCAATTTTAGACGGCGTCTGCCGTGTGCATGCGCGACACGGTCTTCTTCCTTCTCCTGTGGTTCTCTTTTCACACTCTCTCCTCAAGTGCAGCCCTTTGGCCATTTCAATGAGTGTTTTCCACGCTTACACACGCATACTACTTAGGTAGCTGAAAATGCACATGGTCCACTGCTGCTGCTGCAGCTGCTGGTACCGGCTCTCCTCCTTCTTATCGTACTCCTAATGCTCCTCATTCCCCTTCACATATCCTCCCGCCCACCATTCATCATCATCGTCGTCGTTCCCCTCCTCCTCCTTCCTACCCTTCCCAGCACCAGACACGCCGATTCCACCCCCTCCCCCTCCTCCTCCTCACCCTCCGCTTCTTCTTCTAATTGATCCAACGTTCCACCATCACCACCATCACCACCAGGGCGCGGATCCTAAGCCACCATGCCCGGGCACCGCCGTCTGCCTCTCGCGCTCGGTGAGTCCGGCCGTCCGCTCCTCCTCCTGTCTCGCCAGCCGGGCCCGGACGCGCATGATGGCCAGCCTCTCCAAGAACGCTACCATATTCTTCTCTTCAATTTCGATCATTTGCGCAATTGCATCCCTATCATACCGCCCTCCATCAAATAAGTTCCCCCTTTCCTCATGCATCATCTCATTCCAAACGCGCTCGCTCACCGTCCCGTCCACACGCGCTCCGCCCTCCCTCCCTCCTCCCTGGGCCATGTTCACGGACACATGAGTCATCTGTGGTCCGGGCTGCGGCAGTCGAGCTCGTCTACGATCGCTTGCCTCCACTTTTACACGTTCTCTCTTCACCGCAATCAACGCCCTACCCCGCTCCTCCTGCGTCTCATTTCCCATCGCTGGTGCTTCTGGCAACCCGTACCGGGCGCGGGCCCGCGCACGTGCCTCGACATTCGATTCCACTATCAACATCGCCCCTTCCCTGGCCGCCATTCCCAGCACCTGATCCCGGCTTAAGCCCCGCCGATACATCAATCTATGCCTTTCCTCCTGTATTACTTGATCAATGAGTGCCAGGCGTGCCAACCGTTCCTCCTCCCCCGGAGGCAGGGCTGCCGTGACTGCAGGCACCGCATTCCCGCGCGGAAGAATGACTTGGGCCCACAGCTGCGCCCCGTGCGCCTGCTGCGCGGGTTCGATAAACGTCTCGTCCTCCTCTCCGTCTTCCGTAATGTCATCGATACTGATAGCGTCGCTCGACTCGTCAACGTCGTCGCGGTCGCGGGTGGCATCATTCATGTCCCGAAAGTCGCAGCAGCAAATGTGGCAGTGCTCCAAGCGGTGCGGCTCGCAGTAGCAGAGGTCGTCGTCGTCGGTGTGCATTCCGTACATGGCGCTGAGGCAGGGGTGGTGTTGAAGGGGGGTTTGTGAGGGAAGGCTCTTGCTTGATGATGCTCGGATCGGGGTGTGCAGGGCGGGGGTGCGGCTTCAGAACGACGGCCTTGCTGCGCTTGCGCTGAGAAGAGAGGGCCCAAAAGAGCAGCCGAGCGTTTGCAGTAGACGTGTGTGTGGGGTGTGTGTAGTGGTGTAATGAAAAGACGGCGCTTGGCGTGGCGATATGACGGGCGAGAGGGTTTCGGGCGTTGTGCGGGGTTGGGGGCTGATCTTGAGAACGACGGCCTTTTGGGCTTGCGCTAAGAAGAGCGACCAATAGAGCAGCCAAGCTTTGTACTGTAAAGTTGGGTAGGGTGTGTAGCAGTAGTAAAGTGAGCGTAAATCTCCTTGGGTTGCATCTTCACAGCCACATGGGCCGTCGTGTTTGGCACCGAATTCGGCCTTCGCTCGCCACCACTGCTTGATGACAACAGCGACTTGAATTGAATTTGCCTTGCCCTTTGCCATGCCACGCTTCCCAACCCCCCTCACGCATACCACACATAGGCTTAGGGCATTCCTCTTCACATTGCTGCTGCGAGTGCTTCTTGTCGTCGTTTCCACGTGCTCATTCCCCTTCCCTTCCCGCCCACCACCATCATCACCATCATCAACACAGGATCAGGGAGGGCGGGCTGGGGTTGGTTGCCTTGCCTTAACGCCTTCACCACCCACCCAGCAGCCATCCTTTAAGGCAGCAGCAGCAAGCAGCAGCAGCGTTATGATGCCCACTACGCGGTACACGACAAGAAGCAGAATAATGCGGCGCGTCCTCCCCCTGGTCCTCCTCCTCCTCCTCCCCACCGCCGCCGTCTTTGGCCTCAAGTTCCGCAGCACCACACACAACCCCTTTGTCGCCCCACCACCAGGAGGCCCGCAATGGGTTGCCGTCAACCGGCTCTTGATGAAAAGCAGCGGCGTGGCCCTCTTGCCCCGAAGCAGCGCAGCAGCCGCCGCAGCAGCAACGGCAACGGCAGCTGCCTTAGGGGCGCCTTCGTCTTTGGTGCCCGTCGCGAGCATTTTGAGCAGCGGCAGCAATTTGTATCACCATAGCAGCGGCGGCGGGGGAAGTAGACGGATGAGCAGCGCGCGGTTGTTGGTCTGCAATGCGGCGGCCTCGTCGGGGGCAGAGGGAAGCGCCAAGGGCGGGTGGCGTGGTCTCTTTTCCGCCTTTCGCCGTGGAGGCGTGAGCGCTGCTGGTACAGGCGCAGCAGGAGGAGCAGCAGCAGCGACGCCTTCGAATACTTATACTATTTTGTCGTCTACGTACGCGGCGTGGGCGTCAGGTGGGACCTTGGCACAGGAAGGAGGGATTCTGTCGTTTCTGCCTCCGGGCATACCGACTGATACCAAGGGGATGGAGGTGGCGTTGGATGGGGGAGGGGCACGAGGAGAGCCGATGCGCTCGACGCTGATGGCGGGGGCGGGGGGGAAGAGGAAGAAGAAGGTGTTGATTTTGATGTCGGACACGGGGGGAGGGCACAGGGCGTCGGCGCAGGCGTTGGAGGCTGCGTTTAATGAGTTGTTCCCGAATCAGGTGGAGTGCTCGACGGTTGACATTTGGACGGATTTTGCCCCGTGGCCTTATAATCGGTTTGTGCCTGCGTATCAATTTATGGCGAAAAATCCATTGTATTGGAAGGCGTTTTGGGAGTATGGCAAGTTTCCGCCGTCAAAGTGGGGGACGGAGGAGTTGAGTAATTTGGCGTGTCATCATCGGTTTAAGGACTGTATCGAGTCACAAGACCCGGATTTGATTATTAGCGTGCATCCGCTTTGTCAAGACGTACCTTTACGTGTTCTCAATGCGATGGGCAGTGGTCGAAGGCAGATTCCGTTTGTGACTGTAGTCACAGATTTGGGAGGGGCGCATCCGACCTGGTTTCATAAGGAAGTGGATTTGTGTTTTGTCCCTTCGGACCCGGTGAGGAAGATTGCTTTGAGCATGGGCTTGAAGAATGATCAGATTCGACAGCATGGCTTGCCGATCCGCCCGGGGTTCTGGAGGGCAGGCAAGGATAAAGTGAGTCTGAGGAAGGAACTTGGTCTATTAACAGGGGCGAGGACAGCGTTAGTGGTGGGGGGAGGCGATGGGATTGGAAATCTGTTGGAGATCACGGAGAATCTGGCCAAGGCCCTGGCGGCGGCGGCGAGGGGAGCGGGGGGAGGAGGGGGGGAGGGAGGGAAGAAGAGTCAGGTGGTGGTGGTGTGTGGGAAGAATGAGGAGATGCGACGGGATTTGGAGAGGAAGACGTGGCCGGCGAGTGTTAGTGTGGTGGTGAAGGGGTTTGTGAACAATATGGATGCGTGGATGGGGGCGTCGGATTGTATTGTGACTAAGGCGGGGCCGGGAACGATTGCCGAGGCGAGCACGAGGGGGTTGCCTGTTATGTTGTTTAATTATTTGCCCGGGCAGGAGGAGGGGAATGTGCCTTTTGTTGTTGAGAATGGGTTTGGGGATTATAAGAAGGATTCGAAGGCGATTGGGAAGGTGGTGTCGGGGTGGATGATGAGTGAGGAGGTCAGGGGGAGGTTGAGTAAGAAGGCCTTGGAGGCTAGTAGGCCGAGTAGTACGACGGATATTGCGAAGGAGATTGGAGATTTGTTGTTTGGAAATTGGCAGTTGCCACGGAGGAAGGATACGGAGGATAAGTTTAATGTGTTGCTGAAAAAGTTGATGGAGCCGGTGACGATGTGAGTGAGGGGGAGGGAGGAAGGGAAGGAGGGAGGGAGGGGAAGGAAAGAACTGTATAGATAGATAGGTTGGTGGGTAAGGGGATAACTGAGTGAGGGGGAGGAGGAGCAGGAGGAGGGGGGAAGTCCAAGGAGGAGGAGGCGATGATGAGATGTGTGTCGTGGTGGGAGATTACATACATACGGACACACAGTAGAGTAGGCCTGGCCATGCATGGAATTGCGGTTCAAGCCTGTAGCAGCAAACAGCAAGCAGGTTCTAGTAGAGGATTGATGAAAGAGAGCAACAAGGAAAGAAGAAGGCGCGGCAAGCACAAGCCTCCCCACAAAAACACACACACCATTTAATGCACCACCTTAATGCGGACCCCCCGCGAGACGAAGGAGGGGAAGAGGAGAAAAAAGAAGAAACGAAAAGAAAGGAAAAAAAAAAGAGATACAGGTTAGAAAGAGAAGGGATTTGCGATTGCCTGTTTTTTTAAATAACAGAAGTTGTTAGAAACGAGAAGGGGTTTCTGCATTTTTGTTGCTGTTGAATACAAAAACCAAGAGATCGGTGCGCTTGCGCTTTTCCTCCTGGGTGTAGTAAGCCTAGGAAACCTGACGTTTGGACGAAGAAATTCATTCGTTTTGGCATCAAATTCAACGAAAGTTTGCCATATGGTGTATAGTTGCGCCTCATAGATGTTTTTGTTCTTGCTTTTTGAATAAATGGCTGCTGGCGAATCCTGCCTCGGCACAAACCGATTTTTGAGTGAAAACATGTATATATATATGATGGATATGGCACAACAAACAACAACAACAACGACACAACGAACGCAACGCAACGCGACGACGCACGCACGACGACCACGACCACTCCCTGGTTTGAGCATCAAACGCAACCAAACCTCCACATACTGTGTGTGGTAACATGCCACACGTGTGTATCCCTTCAGGTTTGGCTTTGGTGCTTTGTGTTGTAGACCTGCACTAGTCTTGTCTGTCTTGTTTCTTTAGAGTGGCGCCTCGGTCGGTGGATGATGACGAGGCACACACTTTTAAATTGGCGTGTAATTTTACCTGTCTCACTCAGACACACACACGCCTGCAAATCTTTCCTTACCGAACGAGAAGAATAGAACACACTCAAACTCAACGCAAAGCTCCCCGGATGAAGCCTGGGTGATGGAGTTCGCTATACAGCTGTCTTGCCAGCAAGGCGTTCTCCGCGTGATGAATCACGTAGCCGTTGAAAAACTCAAGGCACTGCAAGGCCGGCCAATCCATTTCCCAATGCCCACGACCACTTGTGCAAAATGGCGGTCCCTTGACCCTCCAAATGGCCCTCGGCCGGCGGCGGTGGTGGTGTCAGTGCGACCGCAGCTCACGCCAAATTCAACCACACATGCCTGGGAGCGCGCAAGCAGGAGGCTTGTTCGCTTGTTCCTCGTCAGCCGGGCTTCGTCGCCAGCACGACCAGCAACCTCTCATATTTCTCCTTGTTATTTCCGGCGCAAGCTTTTCTCTTCTGAACAACTACTGTCTTGCTCCGGCCTGGAATATGTCAATCTCCTCCTATAGCGCATGGTGTTTTTGTGCCTGCCCTACTCTGAGCCCAGCTTAGAGAGCCAGCCACGTAAGCAAGCGGAACAAAGCACATAGGATCGCCCCTTCTTGCGAGCATGTCCCCCGAAGCAAGCAATGAATCCAGATGGCTTTCCTCCTCACGCAAACGTACAGCTCAGTGTCTGACACGCCCCTCTCCACCCTACGTAACACAGACGCACCCTCCACCCACCGAGCCAAACTATGGGACGCGGCGGCGAGAAGACAGTGACCCCCCCTCCCCAAAAGACCCTCCTGGATGCTGCTTCCACGATCAGCAGCACGGTCAGACCAAGCAAGGCCGTGGAGGCCATGCCCACTGAGGTGCTCCGCAAGAAGGCCGTGCAGTACGGCATCGACACTTCGGCCGACAGGGCAACCCTGCTGAGGGAGCTGGTAAGTTTGTGTGTTGGTTGAGGGGTGAACATGTGTGTATGTGCTCATTAGACGGATGAAGAAAGAAAGGACATGCAATGCCCTGGGACATTATGACCTCCACGCCCTCTCTTCCCTTCGAACTCAAATAGCAAGCGGTGTGTATATAGAGACGTGCCGGCCTGTCCTCTCCAGCCCCGCTCTCCCTCCCTCTCTCCCTCGCTCCCTCCCTCACTCCCTCCCTCACCTGCAACCTCA
>Ga0209390_10005509_pt1 | contig 17840 bp, 13 predicted proteins | sample BON01_FD_187212 | JGI IMG/M metagenome (GOLD analysis project Ga0209390, IMG submission 187212) | Freshwater microbial communities from Lake Bonney liftoff mats and glacier meltwater in Antarctica - BON-01 (SPAdes) (version 2) | ecosystem: Environmental > Aquatic > Freshwater > Ice > Glacier...
AATAAAAATCATAGCGTAAAAATAAGAAAAAATGCAGTAAAACCAATGGTTACAGCATTAAAGCTATCCACATCTTTTGCTTAATAAACCCAAAAAACGATCTAGTAATTAGACAGTTTGACGGTTTGCGGCTACAAGAAGTTGGCGATTTCGAAGCACTAAACTGTCTGCCAGCACTGAACTTGATACGAAGAACAAAACTTCATTTAACCACTGAACCGCCAATTTCTTGTAGGTGTTGATACCTGCTGCCCTTTGTTCTGTCAGATAACGGTCTACCCGAAGTCCAAAGTGAAAGTTGTTGAAAGTGTTTTTTGTCATTAGTTTATTTTGCTTTGAACGAATTGAATTGTTACTTCCATAACATTCTCTTTTGTATATTGAAGAACATTAAACTCGTCACCGCCTGTTAATACTTGCAAATATTCTTGTGTTGTTTGAATTGGTGGATGAACACCAAAAAGATTAAGCCATGATTCGCTAAAGCTGTCTGCAAAATATTGTATTGTCTGTTTAACTCTATCTGTTGTAATAAAATCTTTTAAAAGTTGTTTACGTCTGTCATTTTGAAAGATTTTCACTACAAACTGTTCTTCTTTGTAGTTGATTAGCTCATTATAATTTTGCTCCGTTGTCAAGCCATAGAAATTAAAAAACTTTATAGCGTTCGAATCTTCATAGAATTGAATTACAAAGTCATTCATTATAATCAGGTTCGGATTTCTGTCACTTGTATAGCCCACATAGTTGGTAGTGTATTCAGCTTCATCTCCAATTGATTGAAGATATGTGATAGCAAGTGGATAATGGTTTAACTCATTTGCGTTAAATGTTTTATGGTTGAGAATAATTTGTCTAAGATTTTCAGCTATATCGGATGAAATTTTCAAAGTGTCATCACAAACAGCAGTTCGCCAAACTTGTATGTAAAAAAACAGCCGAACAGTTTTAATGTCTGTCAAGTTAGTCTTGTCCTTGTCTGTTAAGTTGGTATTGCGAAAACTTGGTAGAATTTCGTTTATGAACTTGTTTTCAATTTCCGTGAAGTAGCTTTCGCAAATACTACAAAATACATTGTCAACCGAAAATGGGATTGCTTTAGCTTTCTCTATTTCTTCTTCTGTTACTTCTCTGCCAAGTGAAGTTTCAAGTTTTTCAACAGAAGTTCCTCTCTGAAAATTAAACTCTATAAAAGCATTGTCATTTGATAAATCAAAGTAAAAGCCTTTCTCTCGTTCCTTACTTCCGTCAATATTTAAACAACTGCGGATAATTCCGTCAGTCAAAGAGTGTGTGTTCTTTTTGTTAGCTTCTCTTTCTTTACAAAGTGCACAAATCATTGCCTTTTTAATTGTTTTTTGGATTATTTAGAAAGCGATAAATAATGAAAATTAACCAAGGAATAAGTCCATAAACGGAAAATTCTGAAAAGTCATAGTCTGTTTTTATCCTAGGGTCTTTGTCAAAGGGCCAAAAATATTCTGTACTGCCATTTGAAATTACAAGCAGAATTAAATGTAAAATTGTCCAACCCGATAGAAATGCAACTATTTTTCTTTCCTTTTCACTAAGTTTTTTGATTTCGTCTTGAAGTTTCATTTTTTTGATTTTATGTTGAATATATGATGTGTCGTTGTTTAGGGTTGCAGGTAACATACAAATATACGCAATACAATCAAATCACCAAATTTATTTTTTTATCTTAAAAGCCATGCTAATCAACAGATTGAAATTAATCATATTTCAAATACGCATTGCGTGTTTTTTGGCTTATGTTTGCAACAATGCAATATGCGCAGACTTAATTTATGACCATAGATACTAAAATATTTTCTAAATCCCCTTTTACCGCGGAGCTAGGCAAGCACAATAATAACACTGTTATTTGGGTAAGTTTTCCTAAAGAGGATAATCTTATTCTAAAATTTAAAACCCTCAAAGGGGCACATTGGAGCAATACTCAAAAAAAATGGTATGTAAGAGATGTTGCATATTATAGAGAACTGTTTGCTCTGCCTTTAGGTAATTTTGAAATACCAATTCCAGCATTTATTCATCCCAATAATCATCAGGCGTATATAGATTATATAAACACTATTCGCCTAAAGGGATTTAGTCCCAATACACTCAAATCTTATAGCAATGAGTTTGGTATATATTTAAAAACGTTAAAACAACACAGTGCTCAAGAAATAGAAGCAGAAAAATTGAGAAGCTATTTCTTATATTGTATAAATATTCTTCACCTTTCAGAAAATACCATACACTCTCGTTTGAATGCACTTAAATTTTATTATGAAAAAGTACTTCACAGAGAAAAATTTTTTTTCGAGATTCCCCGTCCTGTTAGACAAACCATTCTGCCTAAAGTGTTAAGTACCAAAGATATTTCTAAAATGATATTGTTAACCGAGAATACTAAGCATCAGTTGATTCTTAAAATTTGCTATGGCATGGGTTTGCGTGTCAGCGAAATTGTAAATTTAAAAATCACAGATATCGATAGCCAAAGAATGCAAGTATTAATAGAAGCAGCAAAAGGCAAAAAAGACAGATACGTAAACCTGCCAGAGACCGTAATTGAGCATCTGCGGTCGTATTATATGCTATATAAACCCGAAAAATATTTGTTTGAAGGCCAATATGGCGGACAATATTCCATTAGAAGTGCGCAAGCTGTATTTAAACAAGCCTTAAAAAGAGCAAAAATAAACAAAATAATAGGCATTCATGGCCTGCGGCATAGCTACGCTACTCATTTGATGGAAAGTGGTGTGGATACCGTATTTATTCAACAATTACTTGGACATAGTGACATTAAAACCACTCAAATATACACCCATGTTAGCAAAAAAATAATAGAAAATGTAAAAAGCCCTTTGGATAATTTACCCCCTAATTCGCACTAGAAATGCGCAATCTAAAAAGTGATCAATGGTATAAATCATTTTTTTTGTTCCTCTGTTATGTCTATAATTGCTTTAAGCAGCTTGTGATGTAGCTTTTATATGCGTAACTCTTTTTGCAGCAACTTTGTATCGGACGGAAGTTGTTCCAGTTCTTTATTTTTAATGACTGGTTTTGATTTTCGCATTGGTTTGCCTTTAAATTTCGAAACCTACTAAAGTATGATTCTAAAATCAATTTCATGCTTTAAACCTAATTTTCGATAACTTATCAAACCTAATAAATACTCGGCCATTATTGCCGCTTTTTCTTTTTGTCCATATTGTTTGCATTTTACTGTAAACCTATTTTAGGACGAAACATTGTGTGGCGTATAAAATTCATATCCATGTTAACAATACATGTATTTTTTTGAAGTAATGGAAATTTATCAAGATATTTAGGTAAATACATTCTTAGTCGCTAAAAACGTTGGCCAAAAAAAGGGCATCAAATTTATATTTTGCAAACAATTTGATCATTTTTTTACTACACAACTACATAAGCAGTTTCTATAAGTTAAAAAAAAAGCAGATAAAAAAAATTATCTGCTTTTTAATAGTACCCGGAGCCGGGGTCGAACCGGCACGGTTGCCCACAGGTGTTTGAGACCAGCGCGTCTACCAATTCCGCCATCCGGGCAGTCCAAAATTGGGAATGCAAATGTATCTCCTTAATTTTGATTTTACAAAGCTATTTTTAAATTTTTCTTTTGATTACTTTTTCAGCTGCCAACACTACATCAGGGGTATCTATTTTATATTTAGCCATCAACTCATCGGGGGTGCCACTTTCGCCAAAACTATCGTTTACAGCAACCATTTCTACAGGCATCGGAAAATTTTCTGCCAATAATTGGCAAATACTGTCACCTAATCCACCATTTTTTTGGTGTTCTTCTGCTGTTACCACACAGCGTGTTTTAGCCACAGATTTCAAAATCATCTCCCTATCTAATGGTTTAATGGTGTGAATATTTATTATTTCGGCACTAATACCTCTTTCTGCCAAAATATATGCCGCTTCTATACTTTTCCATACCAAGTGGCCTGTACAAAAAATACTTACATCACTGCCTTCGCTTAACATCAAGCCTTTGCCTATTTCAAATAGTTGATTCTCTGGAGTAAAAATTGGCACTTTTGGCCTGCCAAATCTAAGATAAACAGGGCCAACATGATTGGCAATAGCAATAGTGGCTGCCTTAGTTTGATTATAATCACAAGGATTAATTACAGTTAGATGTGGCAACATTTTCATCATTCCCAAATCTTCTAAAATTTGATGTGTGGCGCCATCTTCGCCTAGGGTTAAACCAGCATGCGATGCACAAATTTTTACATTTTTACCACTGTAGGCAATGCTTTGTCTTATTTGATCGTATACCCGGCCTGTGCTAAAGTTTGCAAAAGTACCTGTAAAAGGTATTTTTCCGGCAGAGGCCAAACCGGCTGCCATTCCCATCATATTAGCTTCTGCAATACCCGCTTGAAAAAAACGCTCTGGAAAAGCTTTTTGGAAAGCATCCATTTTTAAAGACCCAGTTAAATCTGCACATAGTGCCACAATTTTATCATTGCTTTGCGCCACCTCCAAAAGGCCTGCACCAAAACCAGATCTTGTATCTGCATTCCCCAGTATTTCTATTTTTTTCATTCTATTTTATAAGTTAACCATTGTAATTTCTGCAGTTTTTATAATAAACTCTTGTGTAAATGAGTATATAGTGCGCGTTTCTGCTGTTGCTCTTGCCACTGCAATATAATTGCCCGGCTGCATTTTAATAAGTTGTTGTCTTGTGTTCTCATTCATATCCATCACCCATACCATTTGATTATTTTGCATATAAAAAATTGAAACCACCATATCTCTAGTTGTATTAAAATTTAAGATACCCGGTTGTGGAATTTCTACAGTAGTTGTATTATTTTGTTTTACTTCGATATTATTATAATAGATTCTAGGGATGCTTAATATCTCAATATCATATATGCCTACCAAATATTCTTGTGTGGTGTTAAAAGTTTGAGCAAAAATAGTTTGAGTGCTGTCTTTTTTTCTTACAATACATTTTAAATCAGGATAATTTGTAACGCCCTGACATTTAAAATTAATTTTTCCTTGTGCAGCATCAATTGCTATAATGTTATGCCTGCCAGCTTGCAATTCAAAATTGTTTTTAAAAATCGGAGGCACAGTGTGAATCATTAAATTATAGCTGTATAAAGGGTCTAAATACAACGTGTCTGGTATCCCCTTTCCATTTAAAGTATGCACATAATTAAACAATATTTTCCCATTTCGGCTATCCGTGATTGTGATTGGGACATTGGTTTCTAAAGGCCTGCCAGAATTTTCTAATAAATTAATTTGAGCAGAAGTGGTATTGAGTGCTTGCGAAATAATTACATTAAATACATTTTCGAATTCTGCTTGAGTATTTGCATTGTAATACTTACCAACACACTCATAGGTTTTTCTAAACAACTCTTCTTTATTTCCTATGCCTATGATAAAAGGTTGAAGAACGATTCCCTTTTTTAACAAAGCCGCAGCAATAGCGCATGGGTCTCCATAGCACTCTTCTACCCCATCTGTAATAAGAATAATAATATTTCGTCCAGGAGTGGAAGGAAAATCCTCTGCAGCATTTAGAATACTATTGGCAATTAGCGTATAACCTTTTGGAGTTAAAGAACTAATTTTCTCTATTAATGCTGTTTTATTTCCGGGTTTAAAAGGCACTTCTAACCTTGTATCTTGGCAATTTTTTGCAACAATTGGAAATTGATGACCAAAAACCCTAAGCGCCAATTCAATATTTTGCAACTTATAAAGGCTGTCCACCATTTTTGTAAGCAATTTCTTAGCCACTTCCATTCTGCTGCTGCCATCCATATATTGCACCATGCTATTGCTTGCGTCTAAAACAAAGAGTATTCGTGTTTTCTGTTTTGGAGAAGCAAACGCAGTATTCTGCGATAAGCAAGGTCTTACACTCATGCTAAAAAGCAGTGTAGTGCAAATAATATATATATAGTTTGTTTTTATCATTTTAATAATCACCTAATGTTTCAGGTAATTGAGCCAAAGCCTGTTCCAATTGTGCATCATTGGGAGCAATACCATGCCAAGCATGCGAACCCATCATAAAGTCTACCCCTTGCCCCATCTCTGTTTTCATGATAATTACAGTAGGTTTTTTTAAACTTTCTAATTGCATTTTCAACTTTTTAAAAGTGTCCATTATTTCACTCATCTTATTGCCATTCATAGACAGTACATTCCAGCCAAAAGCTTCAAACTTATTATTTAATTGATCAAAGCCCATAATATCAACGGTAGATCCATCAATTTGTTGTTTGTTTTCATCAACAGTAAGAATTAATTTATTTAGTTTCTGATTTGCGGCATACATGATTGCTTCCCAATTTTGTCCTTCTTGCAATTCACCATCTCCCGTATTGCAATAAACTATTCCGCTATCCTTGTCAAGTCGTTTTTGCAGGGCATAACCTATTGCAACGCTTAATCCTTGTCCTAAACTGCCCGTAGCTATCCGTATACCTGGCAAACCCTCTTCTGTGGCAGGATGCCCTTGCAGCCTACTGTTCAATTTTCTAAAAGTAGCCAATTCTGAAACATCAAAATAACCAGATCTAGCCAAAACGCTATAAAAAACAGGTGAAATATGTCCATTAGATAAAATAAACACATCTTCGTTTTTGGCTTCCATAGTAAAATTGGCAGGATTGTGTTTCATTATATCAAAATATAATGCAGTAAGTAAATCAGCACAACCAAGCGAACCACCCGGATGACCGCTCTGGCAAACATGCACCATTCTAACAATATCGCGTCTAACTTGATGCGCTATTTTTTCTAAATCTACTACTTCTGCCATGATTAAAAATTATTTCTGCAAAGTTGTAATTTATTGCGCATTTTTTTTGACATTTGAACCAACAATATCCCACATCTTTTGCCCAAGTTAATAGAAATACAATTAAAACCACATCAAGTAATTGATAGTCAAATGATTTGCAACGAAATTAGGCAACAATTTGGCTTAAAAAATGAAAATATAACGATTTTAAAAAAGTCGCTTGACGCACGCAGTAAGCGGAATATTCATTACCTTATAAAAGCAGAAATAAATGATGACACAGCATCTATAAATCCCACAGAGGTATATAAACCCTCAAAAATAGGTCAAAAGAGCTGCCATGTAATTGGATTTGGCCCTGCTGGTATTTATGCAGCTTTAGAATTATTGGCCGCTGGTATTAAACCCATTATCATAGAACGTGGAAAACCAGTAAAAGAGCGCAGAAGAGATTTAGCAAAGCTAAATAAAGAACTGTTGGTCAATGATGAATCTAATTATTGTTTTGGAGAAGGTGGTGCAGGTACATATTCTGATGGTAAATTATATACCCGTAGTAAAAAAAGAGGAGATGTAGCGAAAGTATTGGCAGCTTTTGTGCAATTTGGTGCTATTTCAGACATAAATTTTGAAGCTCATCCGCATATAGGTACCAATAAATTACCCGCAATTATAGAAAAAATGCGCAAATACATTATTGAAAATGGGGGTGAAATACTTTTTAATACTTGCTTAACAGACCTTACCATCATTGGAAATAAAGTGCAGTCTATTACGGTTAATAATATTGATAAGCATTCTGTTGAAAATATTATTCTTGCCACAGGACATTCTGCAAGAGATATTTATTATCTATTGGAACGCAAAAAAATTGCATTGGAGTTAAAAGCATTTGCACTTGGAGTGCGGGTAGAACATCCCCAACTAATGGTAGACGAAATGCAATATCATTGTAAACTAAGGGGCGATTATTTACCAGCCGCAAGCTATAGTTTGGTTAATCAAGTGGGCAAAAGAGGTGTTTTTTCTTTTTGTATGTGTCCAGGAGGGATCATTGCCCCTGCGGCTACAGGACAAAATCAAGTGGTAGTAAATGGTTGGAGCCCAAGTAAAAGAAATGGTCAATTTGCGAATAGCGGCATGGTTGTTCAACTTTTTGAAGACGATTTTAAACAGTTTAATAAAATGGGATCATTAGCAGGCTTAGGTTTTCAAAAAAGTGTAGAAGAGCGCTGCTATGAAGCTACTGGCTCTATAAAAGCACCTGCACAAAGAATCGGAGATTTCTTAAATGGCAGATTTTCTGCAGCAATTAATGCCAATAGTTATATTCCAGGTGTAGATTCTGCACAATTAAGCGATGTATTAAATCCATTTATAACCCAAGCATTGAAAGAAGGCATCCTTAATTTCGGAAAAAAACTACACGGTTTTGATAGCAACGAAGGGATTATGGTGGCAACAGAGAGCCGCACTAGCAGTCCTGTAAAAATACCAAGAGATACTGAAACATTGCAACACACACAACTAACAAACCTTTACCCTTGTGGAGAAGGAGCAGGATATGCTGGTGGTATTGTGAGTGCAGCATTAGATGGCATGGCATGTGCAAATGCAATTATTAAAAAAAACTAATATGAATTTGAATGAAAAAATACTGGTAATAGGTGCAAGTGAAAATATAGAAAGGTACAGTAATAAAGCAATTCACTTATTTAAAAAAAAGCAATTTAACCATATATTTGCTTTTGGCCTAAAAAAAGGAAATGTTGCATCAATAGAAATTGATACCGAATGGAATTACGCGCCTAAATCCATTGATACAATTAGCTTATATGTGGGTGCAGCAAATCAAGCCTTTTACATTGATAAAATATTAAGCCTACAGCCAAAGCGTGTTATTTTTAATCCAGGAACTGAAAATCAAGATTTTGAAGCGCAATTGATTGCACAAAACACAATTGCAGAAGAGGCCTGCACGCTGGTATTGCTAAATTTAGGGATTTTTTAATTAAATTACCTAAATTTAATGGCCCGCTTTTTATGCCACAATGCTAGAATATGACCAACAAGAGGAAACATAATTTTTAACCACTTTAATGTTTCAAAAATCTGTTTAGTGAAGTAACTATTTTACTTTTTCTTACAGCAACCTTTTGTTTCTGGTTTTCCTATATACGCGCCAGATTCGTTATACATAGCCATGCAATTGGCTTTTTGCGCATCATTGCAGCCCATTTTTTCGCAATGCAAAGCACACTCTTCCTTAGTCATTGTAGCACATTGTTTGATATCGCAAGCACCATATTGCGCTTCAGATTTATCTTCACAACAAGGCGTGTTGTTAGAAATCTCTGTAGTTAGATTATTTTTAAAACCCTTTCCGTTAGCTGCTGATGAATTAGAAGCAATAGGCAAATAAGGAGCAATTACTAAGGCTACAATTGACATTAATTTTATCAAAATATTCATAGAAGGGCCAGATGTATCTTTAAAAGGATCGCCCACAGTATCTCCAGTTACAGATGCTTTATGAGGCTCAGATTTTTTATAAAAAGTTTCTCCATTAATAACAACTCCTTTCTCAAAAGATTTTTTTGCATTATCCCAAGCACCACCAGCATTAGACTGAAAAATACCCATTAACACACCAGAAACGGTAACACCAGCTAACAAACCACCTAGCACCTCGGCACCAAAAATAAATCCAATTATTACAGGAGTAATTAGGGCTATTGCACCCGGCAACATCATTTCTCTAATAGATGCTTTGGTTGAAATTTCAACACATTTCTCATATTCTGGTTTTGCGGTGTAATCCATTATGCCAGGAATTTCTCTAAATTGTCTTCTAACCTCATTTACCATTTGCATGGCTGCTTTTCCTACTGCCTGAATACACAGTGCAGAAAAAATAAAGGGAATCATTGCGCCAACAAATAAACCGGCTAATACAGGCGCTTTATAAATATCAATGGCATCAATACCAGCAATGCCAACAAAAGCTGCAAACAAAGCCAATGAAGTTAATGCCGCAGAAGCAATAGCAAAACCTTTGCCAGTGGCAGCCGTAGTATTACCAACAGCATCTAAAATATCTGTTCGCCCCCTAACCTCTTCTGGCAATTGACTCATCTCGGCAATACCACCTGCATTGTCAGCAATAGGTCCAAAAGCATCAATGGCTAATTGCATAGCAGTAGTAGCCATCATACCGGCTGCTGCTATTGCTACACCATACAATCCAGCAAAATGATAAGAAGCCATAATACCTCCTGCAAGTGCAAGAATAGGAATAACAGTAGATTTCATACCTACGGCTAATCCTGCAATAATGTTAGTGGCATGTCCTGTAGACGATTGCTGAATAATAGACAAAACAGGCTTTTTTCCCATTGCGGTATAATATTCTGTAACTATACTCATAATAGCTCCAACAACAGTACCCACCAAAATGGCATAAAAAACATTCATTTTAGAAAATTCATATCCTCTTAAATTCATTGTTTCTGGCAACATCCAATTAACGATAAAGAAAGATGCTATTACTGTAATTATCATTGAAGACCAATTTCCAATATTTAAAGCCTTTTGCACATCTCCATCTTCTCCTTTAATTTTAACAAACCATGTGCCTACTATAGAAAACAAAATGCCTAAACCACAGATTAGCATTGGCAATAAAATAGGAGACATTCCGCCAAAAGCATCGCTAGAATCGTTTAGCGCTTGCCCATTTACTGTTAATTCCTGACCTAAAATCATGGTGGCCAAAATAGTGGCTACATAAGAACCGAATAAATCAGCTCCCATACCCGCCACATCGCCCACATTGTCGCCAACATTATCTGCTATGGTAGCAGGATTTCTAATATCATCTTCTGGTATTCCAGCTTCTACTTTTCCAACTAAATCAGCACCTACGTCTGCCGCCTTGGTATAAATACCGCCTCCCACTCTTGCAAATAATGCTATACTCTCTGCACCTAAAGAAAAACCAGTTAATACTTCAATTGAGGTTTTTATAGTATCAGCACCTAGATGCGCAAAAATTGATAAAAATACAATAAATAACCCACCAAGACCCAACACTGCCAATCCTGCTACTCCAAGGCCCATTACTGTGCCACCCGTAAAAGACACTTTAAGTGCCTTAGCTAAACTTGTTCTTGCTGCTTGTGTAGTCCTTACGTTTGCTTTAGTAGCCACATTCATTCCTATGTAGCCAGCAGTTGCAGAAAATACTGCACCAATAATAAAGGCAATAGAAATAATCCAACTTGAATGAATTACTTTTCCATTAACCTCGTGAATTGAGCCAGAATATGCCAGCAATGCAGCAGCTACTACTACAAAAATGCTCAACACTTTCCATTCTGCTTTTAAAAAAGCCATAGCACCTTTGGCAATATGACCTGCCAATTCTTGCATATTTTCATCGCCAGCATCTTGCTTAGCTACCCATGCACTTTTAATTGCCATTACTAACAATCCGAAAATCCCTAAAGCAGGGACTAGATAAATAATATATGAATTCATTCTTTTTTTGTTTTGTATTTTAGGGGCGCAAAAATAATTTTTAATTTCGCAAATGCCAAATTTGATTTTAGATGGTCAAAATGCTTTCTATGATGCAGATTTTAGTGTAAAATAAAAGACACTGCCATATCCTTCTTTGCTTTCTGCCCACATTCTTCCGCCTTGAGCTTCGGCAAATTCTTTACATAGTATTAGTCCTAAACCACTTCCTGTCTCATTTCTTGTACCAGGTTCTGATAAACTTTCTAAATCAAATAGTTTACCCAATTTTTCTGCAGTCATTCCTTTTCCATTATCAGTAACCTTAATTCTTACTTCTTCTTTGCTAAAATCGTACTCAGTATCTAATATTATTTTATCGCCTGTGTCTGTATATTTAATCGCATTTTGCACTAGGTTTCTAACAATAATATTTAGCATTTCTTTATCTCCATTTGCCTCCATTTTTTCTGAACTATTATTGCTTATCTCCACTCCTTTTGCATCGGCAAATGATTTTAATAAACTTATATTACTGTCAAAAATTTCTCTCAAATCTATTTTTTCAATCCTAGGTTGGGGGTTTAAAATTTGTCCTTTTGCCCAGCCCAATAAATTATTGAGCATTGCACTGCTATTAGACAATTCTACGCGTAATTTTTTGAGCATTTCTTTCTTTTTTTTCTCATCCACCAAATCGCTGTTAATTACATCTAACATTCCTGTCAGTGAATTTACGGGCGCTCTTAGATCGTGCGCAAGCACTGCAAAGAGTTTATCTTTAATTTGATTGCTTTTTAGCAATTCCCCATTTATGTCTTTATTTTCTTGAAAAATTTTAGTGGTCTTTTTTGAAGAATCTTTAAAAATAAAGAAATAGCCTAAAAGCAGAATAATCATGATGGCGATAAATACTGCCATAATTATGGCAATATTATTTTTCAAAATCTCATAAAAACCATTTCCAAAACCTTTTTTATCCATCAACATTGAATTTAACTTATCGGTGTGAAAAATAGAGAGGGTTGGCAGATTCATTTCAGCATACAAATTAGAAAGCATTAGGTGACATTTTGCTTTTAGGGCAAGGTTATTATCCAATTCTGCTGATTGTATAGCCATCTCTGCCGCTTGCACAGCCGATTTTAGCTTATTTTCTAAAGCCAATATCCAAGCACTATAATAATAAGAATAAGCTATTTTTTGATTGTTTTCATCAATGTGATTTAGGGCATCTTTCCATAAAAATTGAATTAACCGCGGACTTAATTGAGTAGAATCTGCAGCAGATAAAAGTAATTTTTTTGCTTTTTCAATTTCTCCTTCCTGCAGATATCTTGCTACTATTTTATTGCGGTGTTGTGTAGCTTGTTCAATGGTTTTGCCATTTTCAAAAACGGGAAACTTGCTGTTATTTACTAATTTTTGAGCTGCTAAAATTTCAGCCTCATCTAAAGTTTTCTCATTGGGCTGTGCTTCTAAATTGTCTACATTATTTTTGACAGCAGCATTAGATGCGCCAACTTGGGCAATACTTGATGTAAATTGCAGAAAATAATATAACAATATAAATATACGCATGCAAAGGCTCTATGCAAACATAAGTGAATAGTAATGAAAAGTAATCCACAACAAATGAGCAATTACATCATTTGCTGATTGGCAATTAAAATGCCCTGTTTACGCCTACTACAAACCTGAAATCAAAGTATTGCGCATTAGAAATTGCAGGTAAACGGTTTACAAAAAAGGGAAAATCGATTCTAAAGGTAACAGGTTTTGCCTTAGAGAAGCGTCCCCAACTTTTTACAGTATATGCCGTGCCAATGCCAGCATCGGCAGTAATTCCGCTATTGATAATGTCGTTAATAACACCTCTGCCAAAAAGCAAACCAGCATCGGCAAAGCCATACAGATCTATTTTTAACCAATTTCTAAACATCCTTGGCCTTAAATTAATAAACTGATCAAAATCTATTTCTGCAGAAACAGAAAACCCTCTGTTACCTGCAAAAAGCGGAGTGCCAAAAATAGAATCTTGCACTGGTGCTGCATAATTTGCAAATCCTCTCAAATTTAGCCCTCCTCCTAATAATTGATAATGATTAATATCAGGACCAAAGCCTACAAAATTTGACATAAAATTGGTGCTGGTGAATTTATTATCCATCATTTCTTCCAAATTAGCGCCCTGCAAAAATATCCTAGATTCTAGTGGAATATTATTTCCTGTTTGATATGCTCCAAAAATCCTACCGCGAATTGGCAGGCTTTTAATTTGCTTATACAAAACATAATTTAAACCAATTTCAGAAAAATTATAGTCAGAGAATAGTGCACTGTTTTTAGTATTTAAAGTTAAAATACTGTTTCCATCAAAATGAGTAAAATTATGTTTAAAACTCAAGTTTATAGTATTATTCCATAGATTTGTTAGCCACGAACCATCCAAAGGTGCATATTGTGTCGCATATCTGTTCATTCTATACATTGCTTTAAATTTAGCTTCTAGCTCCGAAGCGCCTATTAGTTTTTTTATTCCTGCACTATAGTGCTGTAAACCTTCTTTATTTCTTAAATCAATATTTAAAGTCAAATTTTGCCCTAATTTCTTAAAATGACTGAATTGATATTGAAAAAATTGGATTTGATTGGCAGAAAATTGAATATTATTATTGACTAAAGTGCTGCTATACCAAGCCGAAAGTTTAGTATTGGTAAGTTTGCCGTAGTTTCTCTCTAAGGTTAAGCCTGGTTTAAATCCATCTACCCTACTGTACCATAAATCTGGGCGCAAGCCCACTGTAACTTTTCTAATATCATTGGTAGGATATTTTCCCTTATCTATGTACCAAAAAGGATTTTTGTGCATGATATTATTATTGGGATTATAATCTGCAAGCCTTTGAGTTGGGTCTATTTCTACTTGGTCAATTTTATATTCTCTTGAAATGGTAAAATGATATGTTTTATTAAGTTTGCCCCAACCTGTCCACATAGGAAGTATGCTAGCAGTGCTTGCCTTGGTAAAATAGGTATTTGGGATAATAAATTTTTCTTCAATCCCCCAATTCGTTGTAATAGTAATATCAATAGGGCTTACCATTTCGCCTTTTCGCTTTATCGTAATTGTATGTTCATAAGATTTGGAACCATTTTTTTTAGTTTTTACACTCATTAATTTATAATCCAAGTCTTTTTTACTTTCTAGCCATTGATCAAAAAACCAGTTTAAATCTACCTTTGTGTAATCTATGATACTGTTTCTAAAATCTTCAAAATAAGGATTTGCAAGGCGCCATTGATTAAAATAATGTTTCATTGCACTGGTAAATAATTCGTCACCTAAAACATATTGCAAATTATATAACATTGTAGCAGTTTTATAATAAACTTGTCTATAACCCCCGCCATGTCCAAGTGCAGACTCAAAATCATCACTGTGGGTGTTTAGGCAACTGTGCTCAAATTTTTGAGCATCGCCAAGGTATCCAGAAAATACCATGTCATAATCTGTTTTATTTGGCACAGAAATATCTTTTCTAAAATTTTTTATACTCCATGCGGTTAAAAACTGTGTAAATCCTTCATCAAGCGCTGCCCTATATGTTTCGTTGTTGCCAACATGCCCAAAAAACCAATTGTGCCCTACCTCGTGCGCAATCACATATTGATGATTAGGCCAATTGCCCCCATTTAATGTAATCATAGGATACTCCATGCCATCTCTTGCATCTGCTGCCACGATTTTATTGTATAAATATACCCCAAAATCCTTATTGTATGTTTTTACTACCTCTGCTACAAAAGCGCTAGTTGGCTGCCAATAGGGGGCGTTTTGCTCCTGACAAAGCGCAATACATTCTATTTTACCAAATGGATTTTCTGGCTCGGGTATCACCGTTACCATTCTTCTATAGCTTGGATCGGCCGTAAAAGCAAAATCATGGACATTTATTGCTTGATATTTCCATGTTTTTACACCTTTTCTTTCTATCAAATAGCTGTAATTTTTTTCACCAATATTTTTTGAATAATTGCTAATATCTATTGCTTTTTTTAATCCCTCAGGCAATACTTCATTTTCATTTAACAATACTCCTGTTGCTTCTACAATATAATTGCTAGGCAAGGTTAAAGAAACATTATACTGCCCAAAATTACCATAAAACTCATGCCCCAAATGTTGATCTGTTGTCCAGCCAAATTTTCTGTCATAAACACTGATTCTTGGATACCAATGCACTCCATCAAATTGTTTTACACCATTATGCTCAAAAGTTTTCATTCTTCTGCGCATTGTGCCTTTATTGTCAAAATAGGTTTTAAAGTTTATATCTATTACCATACTCGCGTTTGGCATCAATGGAACACTCAATTGCACAATCATAATGGTATTGTTTATTGTAAAACTGGTCTCTTTTCCTTCTATTTTTAGTGAAGAAATAGTGGTACCTAATTTCTGCTTTTCATATTTTCCATATTTATACTTTACTTTATTCTCCTTGCCCAATTTATCGTAATAAGACTCGGGCTGAAAAGCATTTTGATACAGATGAAAATAAAGGGTGGTAATGGCATGCGGACTGTTATTGCTATAAACCAAATTTTCGCTTCCTGTAATTACTTCTGCAGAATCATCTAATTCTGCTTGTATTGTGTACCAAACATCTTGCTGCCAATACCCTTCAAAAGGTTTTCTAAATTTCCAATAAAATTTGTTTTGTGGGCTGCTATAATCATTGAGCGAAAGTGTATAAACATTGTCATCACTCAATTTATTAATTTGCCTACTATCTGTAGGCTGTGAATTGATTAAAAGTACCCTCACACAAGCAAAAAAAATCATTAACAAACATTTTTTAAATTTCATTGCTGCAAATTTAGCCTAAAAAGGCAATTTTGATAAAAGATTTTAAATATTGTTATTTATCATTACTTCATGCAGTCTTATAAAATTGTATTCTGACGCAAACAAGGGTGTGATTTACTTGATTTTATAAACATAAAGCCCGCAATTTTTGAATAGAGATATTATAAATTTAAAGAAATATTCGCATATTTTTAGCAGAGAATAACTTAAAAACAACCCATAATTTACGTCAAAAACTGTATCAAAAACACTGGATGGCATATGCCAAGCCGCCAATGCGCCACCAAGCAAAGAAACACTTGGCCAATTAAAAAATAAAGCCATGCTTACCAACAGTGATCAATAAGCCGTTTTAAAACGACAAGCCGAAGCCACAAAGTAAAAAAAAGAACCAAAACAAACAAAAAGCTGAGGCGAGTAACAGAAATAAAATTAGAAAGTAATTAACAAGGCACGCAAAGGCATAAATAGCCTAAAAACAGATAAAAAAACGTGCTAAAAACAAAAAAACACAAACCCATTTATTGAAAAACATAAATTTCAAAATCTTTGCGGGGCTGGGTTCAACAGAGGATTAAAACGAAGTAGAACTTCGTTTAATCCTTACTTATTGTAGCGCGTTTTTATATTTTTCAATTGTATTTAGAATTACTTCATTTGAGGAAAAACCGTCAGCTAAAATTTTTAAATAGCAATTAATATTTTCCCATTCTTCTGCAAAAAGAATTAAATATTCACGCACAAACTTATCGTCATCAAAGAATGCATTTGTAATTTCAAATGAATATTTCATTACATTAACTAGGTCTATTTTTTTATAGTTAGATTCTATATTTTGATAAAAATGCTCAATAATGTAAGATATTCTAACTAGTGTATGAGGATGCTTATTTTTTTTTGTATAGAATTTTTCTATTTCTTTTTCTATCAATTTTTCGTCTATTTTGTCATAATAAAAAAGAAGCAAAACAATTATTATACTTGAAATTGATACATAAAATAACTTACTTAAATTTTCAGGGGTTTTATTCTTATCGTTTAGTTTTTTAAAAGTTGTGAATGCATTATCCATAACATACCAAGCACCAAACAAATCAGAATCATATTCATATAGATGTCTGTTAAAATCAAATACTTTACATTCACTTCTTTTTTCCTCAAAATTGAATTCTCTTTCTTCATGTTGTAAAATATGTCTAAACTCATGGTAAAAAATAAAGTTTATTGCCGATTCTAACATTAATTCAGAAAGATCTATTTCTGTAAGCAAGGATTTGTATAGAGTTGAAATTTTTTGATTCTGAAAAATTTTTTTACTTTTGACAAATAAATTGTTGTGTAAGCTTAAAATTAAAGCATTACTTATTTTTATGTAACGATTTCTATTTTTACTTTCTGCGACAGCATTACTTAATTTAGAGTTTTCAAAGAAAAAATAAATAGATGTTAAAGAACTAATTTTACAATTTTCTTCAAGTAGTTTTGAGAATTTATTGTAATATTTCAAGTAAAAATCTTCAGTTTCCAAATCTGTAAAGTCAAAAATATCATTTCTAGAAATATATTCTTTTGTGACTATTAAATTTATGTTTTCTTGATAATTCATCTTTTTAAAAT
>Ga0209390_10005511_pt1 | contig 17838 bp, 16 predicted proteins | sample BON01_FD_187212 | JGI IMG/M metagenome (GOLD analysis project Ga0209390, IMG submission 187212) | Freshwater microbial communities from Lake Bonney liftoff mats and glacier meltwater in Antarctica - BON-01 (SPAdes) (version 2) | ecosystem: Environmental > Aquatic > Freshwater > Ice > Glacier...
CAACACGGTGCCGTCCATCGCCATGTCGCAGGCGTTGTTCAGTGTCCGCAAATTCAGCACAGCTTGTTCTGCAATCAGCCGTTCGGCGCGACTCAATTCTTCAAAATTCATCGGGAGGACTCCATGGAAAAAAAATACGAAGACACCACAGTAACCCATCTTCTCTATTCGCGCAATCGTCTATGAGCGCACCCCTGTTGCCACCAGTGAAGAAGCCCATCATGAATTTTCCTGCAGCCAGAAGTCCCAAGACCACCAGACCAATCAGCTTGCCGAGCCCCCGAGTTCTTACGCGAGTTGAACCGCCGGAAGACTCTGAATTACCAGCCGATTGAGCCAGCATGTTGGATGACAATACCAGCGATGAAATATTATTGTGCTGCATAGAAACCGATTAAGTCGCCTGAGGTGCATTGGCAACGGCTGATTCCGTAGTCGCAAACGTTTCTGCCAGGATCAGCAGCAACATTAGAGACATAGAACGCATCGGATTCGACGTTTCCACCTGACGAGTCTAAATTGCAGAGACCAAGGGCAAAAATGTACACACGCACGGGAAGTCGTCAAGCAATCTAAATTGATGCCTTTGTCTAACCGGGATGATCGGGCAGTTTTCCCTTGTATTGAGTGCAGGTCAAAACAGGCTGGTGCGGATATTTTGGTAACAGCCCGTCCTGTCCAGATGCTAGGCATAACAGGAACTTTGCCCCGGTGCCTGACATGACTTCACGCACGTGATTGCAATCGCAGCACAATGACCTCATGAATGACAATCCTGATGGTTGATGACCTATTCCGATTCTGCCCACACCCGCACATCGCCGTCGTACACCTGCACGTGAATTACACTTGGACTGCAGCAGACCGGACAGTCTTCCACGTATTCCTGATTTGCGCCGGCAGCAAGATCAATCGGTACAACAATTTCTTCGCCGCAGTTATCGCAGACATAGCTTGCTTCTTCTTCCACGTTTTCCCAATCTGTCCTGATATCGTTTTTTACAGGCGTTTTTAAAGTCGTTCTGTCATTGACAATTTTAAAGAACATGTGAGTCAATAGATCGACTGTAACCTGCATGCAGTTTGACGTGCTGAGACGAAAAATGTTCGATCGGTCTATTACAGCCGAATGGTGTTTTAGACCGGACGGTTTTGCCCGGCAAGCCGCAGGCGAGCAAGCGACGTCGCAATTGAGAAAGTTCACGGCTCTTCCGACGATGGAACCCTCCAAAATCCACATTGTCTACGTTATTTTAAGGGCACAAATAAAATTCACGAAGGGCTGATGATTGGCACCCGCGCGTTCCGCGACTGTCTTCTCACGGGTTCAGTTCTCAACCTGCTGTTCAAGAAAAACGGCCTTGGTGTTTCAGATGTAGAGCGCGGAGCTATGTGGCAGTCCCGTGGCTGTCTGATTCTTCGGAAACGATGGCCGATGCTGCAAGAGAACGATTCGTTTGGTGTTGGTATTCGCCAAGCGACTTGATCAGCGTCGTGTGATGGAAAAGCTGTTGAATTCTGACGACAATTGCAAAAAGGTGATCGAATACTACTATTCGTCGCCCTTCGTTCGCCCATTTCCAACAAGAGGTCGTCAAACTGACATTAGACGTCCGAGATTTCATGATTGTGTTGAGGTAGTTAAGATGAGTTTTGACCATTTGGCTCGTGTTGAGGCGTTTTTGCCGAAGATCGTCGCGGCAGACCCAAGCACAAGACACGCTGGCACAACGCCGGGTAGTTTTTCCGCCGCTCCAGCAATCGCTCCGGGAAAAGCGGGGGCGTTGACCTATTCTTCTCCTGACACACCCGGCATGCCGGGGCCGTCCGATAAAACGGCGTGGGATTTCATGCCTGAGGGCTGGATTCTGAAGCCGGGTTTTGAAAACAACTATGAAACTTCGGACGCGTGGCAGGCTCCGGAAGGATTTCAGGCTGTGACTCAGTTGGAATCGGCTCGCGTTGGCATTGTTACGGCTGAAATGCTGCGGGTTGCCGACCGAGAAAACCATCTCACCGCTCAACAGATCTGCGATGAAATCGCCGCCGGCCGCATGGTTATTCCTGCCAACAAAAACCATCTAAAGTTGAACCTCGACCCAATGTGCATTGGCCGAGCGTCCAAGACAAAAATCAACGCCAATATGGGTGCTTCACCGGTATCTTCTGGCCTAGACGAAGAAGTTGAAAAACTGCAATGGGCGGAACGCTGGGGCGCTGACACGGTGATGGACCTGTCGACCGGCGGTGATCTGGACGCCTGCCGTCAAGCGATCATCGAAAACAGCAAGGTTCCCATTGGCACCGTCCCCATCTACTCGATGATTATTGGCCGGAAAATTGAAGCGTTGAACCGCGAAATCATTCTGGACGCACTGCATCATCAGGCACAGCAGGGTGTGGATTACTTCACAATTCACGCAGGTGTTCTTCAGGAACACCTCGAATTGGTGAAAGACCGTCTGATCGGAATCGTCAGTCGCGGTGGCTCTATGCTGGCAAAGTGGATGATTCACCATAGCCAGCAGAATCCAATGTACACGCTGTGGGAAGACATCTGCGACGTGATGCGAGAACACGATGTGACCTTTAGTATCGGCGATGGTCTGCGTCCTGGTGGTCTGGCTGATGCGACAGATCTTGCTCAGCTGGCCGAACTCTCAACGCTGGGAGAACTGACTGAACGAGCTTGGCGAAAGGGTGTGCAGGTAATGATTGAAGGTCCGGGACATGTGCCATTGGACCAGATTGAATTCAATATGAAGCTGCAGCGACGGCTTTGCCATGGAGCTCCGTTTTACGTATTGGGACCACTGGTTACCGATATTTTCCCCGGCTACGACCACATCACCAGCTGTATTGGCGCGACCAGTGCAGCCTGGCACGGTGCCAGCATGCTTTGCTATGTGACGCCTAAAGAACACCTTGGGCTGCCGAAGAAAGATGACGTCAAACAGGGGTGTGTGGCCTATAAAATTGCTGCTCACGCCGCAGACGTCGCCCTCGGCATACCAGGATCGCGAGACCGCGACGATGAACTCACCATGGCACGGGCTGCTCTAAACTGGGAAAAACATTTCCAACTCAGCTTTGATTCCGACGTGGCCCGAGCATACCACGACGAGGATCTTGACGTGGACACCGATTTCTGTGCAATGTGCGGTCATGACTGGTGCAGCGTTCGAATCAGCAAAGAAATTCAGTTGTTTGCGAGCGGGAAATCAGAAGAATATAAGTGGGAAAACGCGAAGGTGACTGACGCGTTGACCGGTGAACAAAAAGAGATTCTCGAAAAACGAGGGGTCCTGAGTCCCGAAGAAGTCCACCGTCTAGCTTCGAAAACTCGCAGAAAAATGGGGGCCGAGGAAACTCAGGCTGCGTGTCACAGCGACATTGCAGACGTTGAAAAAGCTCAATTACTGCAAATTGTGGAATTGGATACAGACACGTAGACTCGCAAACATCCGCGGTTTTTGCAGTCGAAGATCGTGTTTGGACTTTGAAAAGGCCGAACATGTAGGCGTTCGGAGATCGACAACCCGTTGATTTTATATGCTTTTGCGTTATTCTTAGCGGCTTGGCGTCCTGTTCGGATACCCATATTTTTCCGGTCGACTATTGGCTCGACCCAACTCAAAAAAATCAACATTTTTCCGAGATCAACGCGAAATGGCAAAAAGCCGATTAAGCATGCGACGTGAAGTCGAGGCGGCCGAAGCAATCGAAGCAACTCCCAAGAAGAAGGTTGCTAAGAAGAAAGCTGTCAAGAAAAAGGCCACGACGACTCGTACACGTAAGAAAAAGGCAGATACACCTGCTCGCCGTCGACTCATCTGGGTTTTGTACAGCAGTACGATGCGTGAAGAAGGTCGTTTTCTGTATCACGAGCGCGACAAAGCGGAAGAAAAACTTCAGGCTTTGTTGTCGAAGGGGAAGCGTCGTTATTTCCTGCAGCCAATCAAAGAAGCACTGGATTCTGAGGGCAATCCAATGATCCCTGATGATCCGGATTCAATTAGTTCGCTGAAAAAGGCCTCGAAGGGTTCGGATGACAGCGATGATGATGACGACGTTGTCGTTGATGCAGACGCCGATGCGGACGCAGACGCTGAGGTCGATGCTGAAACGGATGCCGACGATGCTGATGAACCTGCAGATGACTAGTATCTGAGCTTGAGGGTTTACTTCGGAGCAGACGCGATCATGGGCGACGAATCAGACGAGCTTATTCGGCAAAACAGATTTCGAGACCTGCTTCGATGCGTGGCAGATGGTAACGAAGACGCGTCTGAACAGATCGTGGACGAGTACGGTAGTCACATACTGCGTGCCGTCCGTCGGCGGATGAACCGAGCCATACGTGACCGCTTTGATTCTGAAGACTTCGCCCAAGCTGTTTGGGCGAGCTTCTTTGGTCACATTTCGGTTGTGGAGCGTATTGGATCAGAAGGCGAGCTGGCTGGTTTTCTATGCAGGATGGCATCCAACAAAGTTATCGATGCCGGACGACGCCAGCAGTCTCGAAACGAGCCAACTTCCAATTCAGAACAGCTTCCAGCTGTAGATAAAGACCATCGCCTTCGCTTCTCTCAGCCAACGCCCAGCCAGTTTGCTGTCGCTAATGAACAGTGGGACAAGTTGACTGGCGACGAACAAGGGCGGGATCTGAGATTGCTCGAACTTCGCCGCGACGGGGCTACACAGGCGGAAATCGCAGCGTCAATGGGAGTTTCTGAACGTCACGTTCGGCGAATTCTGACGAGAATTGCTCGGAAAAACAACAGTGACGTCGAATCGGCAACCTCGTAATGTTGAGGGCACTTACCTATTTCGGTTTCCGGTTTTGCGAACAATGACTTTTCAGTCTATGCTGTCTAGCTGAACATCAGGCGGCTTTTGTGTTGCTCGTTCAACGGTACTTTACGATGAGCGCAACGATCCCAGATTCAAACTTGGAAGACTCAGCTCCTTTACGGCGAGACGAGGCGCGAATTCTCGTTGGCGACATTCTTGATGCCGCCTCTAATGGAGAGTTTTCGGCAAGGCACGTTCTGGAACAGCATCCCTGGCTGAATAACTTTCCGAGCTGTGTGATTGACCTTGCTTACGAAGAGTATTGCCAGTCAAGGGAAAGTGGAAAGCCCATCGCCGCAAGTGTGTTTGTCGCGCAATTTGCTGGTGTTGAACAGTCACTGTATCGCGTGATCGAGTTCGATCAGGTTCTCCACGATCACCCAAGTCTGGTTGAAGAAGTTCCGGAAAACCGCTGGCCGCGAGTCGGGACCGACTTCTGTGGGTTCCATCTTCTGGAACAAATCGGACGAGGAGCGTTTTCTCGAGTTTTTATTGCCCGACAGGCCGAGTTAGGCAACCGCTACGTCGTCGTGAAAATTTGTATTCGCGGCGAACGGGAAGCAGACCTACTTGGAATGCTGGAATTCGAGGGAATCGCCAAGGTCTATTCCATGCATCCAGACGCCGCGACAGGACTGGTGACAATTTGCATGCCTCTGGAAACTCGAGTCACCATGCACCATTTGGCCGAATGGGTAACGACGCGACCGGCGTCAGGCACTGGAAGTCGCCTTCGCGGTCGTGAGTTGCGTAAATTTGTCGCCGAGTGCAATGTCGACTTTTCAAAGAAAAAGGGAAGCAGCACTGAATCGAACGAACGACGAATCAGCAGGTTTCTGATTGTCGATGAGGACACATTTTCCACGGCCGTCCTGAAGTGGGGAATCCAGCTCAGCCACGCCCTGCAGCACGCTCACGGAAACAAGGTACTTCATTGCGACGTCAAGCCAGGTAATGTGCTGCTAATGCCTGATCTTTCTGGAGCGTTGCTGGACTTCAATCTGGCAGCGTCAGAAAAAGATGCCGTGCGTCTGGCGGGTGGCACCTTACCGTATATGGCCTCGGAGCAGTTGTTGCTTTTGCTCAACACCGGTGCTGCGCCGCAGCGAGCCAACCCGGACAAAACATCCCCGACAGTACCCGATCTTTCCGGTGCAACGGATGTCTTTGGCCTCTGTGCCACGCTTTGGCATCTTGCCACGGGAACCCCCCCCTTTGGAGCAACCATTGATGTGAAAAGTAGATCTTCCGCCGCTAATCTGCTTCTGGCGCGGCAAACCGAAGGCGTTTCGCAAGAGCAATGTGCTCGAATCGCCAACGTGTTGCCCGCGAAATTGATAAGTGTGTTATTGAAGGGGCTTTCCTTCAATGCTGGGGATCGCCAGGCGACGGCAGCTGTGCTGGCCAGTGAACTTGAAAATCTGTTGCCGCGGCGGCGCCTTTTTAGGGGGCCGTTGGCATATTGCCTGCTGATGCTTTGCGTCGGAGTGCTCGCGGTTGCTGGCGGCGCTGTCCAGTCGTATCGGATCGATAGTGAGGCCCGCTTTCAGACTGCGGAATCGGTAGCAGCCGAAGCGCGGACGTTCCTGCTGAATGAAGACTTCATTGGTGCAGAGGTTCTGCTGGAGCCGTTCAAATCCAATAGCTCAGAATGTCGGTTCCTGCATCTCTACTGCAGGACATGCGAACTACGAAGTCCGGTTTATGAGGTGCCGGGCCGTGTCACAGCTGAACAGCATTCGCTCATTGCCGAATGGCGGAGCGTTGAGGCTGAATGGGTGGCGATGACAGAGCTAAGTCAAAACGTTGTAGAAGCGTGGGTCAACTGTTTTTACGTCCGACTGGAGCTGGCGGATTTCGACGGTGCCCTTGAGGCGTTTCGAAAGGCGGAACAATCCGGCATGAAACGCGCTGAGATGCCGCGGCTTTCCTGTGTCTTCGACTCGCTATCACGAATGCCCGATTCTCCGCAAACGTCCATAGAACATCTTGCTGCAGTTGAACGGCAACTGCGGCAAGACGGTACACGTGGTGAACTGCTCGCCTTCTTACATGCTACAGCCAAGGAACTCGATCTCAACTCCAGCCTGACAGACGGGCAGTCGCGGCAAATGGTTAATAGTGTTCTATCATTTCTGGATGGTGTTCATTCGTTCATTGCTGAGCCCTCCGTTGCTTTTCTATTTACTAAAAGCCGGTTTTTTCTACGCGAGAAATCTTTGTGCAACGAAGTAGTTGCGTTCTCGAGAAACGAGAGTGATCGTGAGTTCAATCACCTGAATCACGTGTTTTTGCTGCCAACTGGCGAAAATGTGGATTCCCCGAAAAAATGACGTCCTCATCTACGCGTCGCTTGCGATATTTCTCCGACGGCATTGGTCACTTCTGCCTGTGCCAGAAGATAAGTGTAGCAAAGTAACCTATTGGGCGGGGGCTGGTTATGGACATCAGAGAGACGCAACATTGTATATCGACCCGGTTTCCGTCCGGAGCGAAAGTTCAGGAACGATCAAGAGACGCATTACGTTCTGTTCGACATGCTTCCGTGGTAATAAATCGCGCGCTCCGTTCCTCAGGAGAGTGCGATCAGATTCTTCAGGAGCGTCTGTTTAGAGCTGTGAGTATTCTGGAAAAGACAGACTCCACTGAAACAGCGTTGCTGCAAAGTCGTCCCGGCGACGTGATTTTTCGTCTGGCGGCACGCGTAGCCAGAGCGCTGTGTAGTACTTCGCTTAGTGCCTTTCCTGATCAGGCGTGACGTCTACTGCCGAATGGTCGTCTGTTGTGCTTGAGGTGGAGCGACATAGAGAAGGTTTACCTGTCCTATCATACGGGCTGTCGATGTTAAGGTCAGTCCGTCGCGAATATCGCGTCCTCGAATACGACAATTTGCGGACGAATCCGCGCACAACGAGAGTAGCTATTGTTCACTACGAGTTTGATCTCAGATTCTCAGTGGTGCGTCGCCTTCCTAACAATGTGCGACCGCAGTAGATTGCAACGACCGTTCGAGGCCTGACAAATCGCCATATATTCTTTCTGGCATTGGCTAATTCTGGTCGTCATCCTTAAATCGACGATACCGCATCTTTCGGTCGATACTCAGTATTGGTGCAGCTTCAGTAATACTGCCTCTCATGCTGTACAGCACGCGTGGAAGGATTCTGGTGTTACTCTTCCATAGTCTGAGATATCCTCTGTGCCAACATGCGTCAGACAACTTGAGGTGACATCACTTCACCGCCGGTCACCGGTCCTCCAATCGTCAGTCTTAACGGCGCCGATGAGGTTGTCGCGGCCGGAGAAATAGGAATCGGCATGCGTTATACACGGCAGCTTGAAAACAGTTCCGAAATCTTTTTCCAGGGCACTCGGCAGGGGCAACTAGGGACAAAAGCGGGCGCACCGACTCTGACATTTGGGGGGGGCTTTATGCTGGGCGTTGGAATGCAATATTAAGCGATTCAGCATTAATCAGCCTGAAGAAAGCTTACATCGAGTACGTAGTCCGAGGACCAAAAACGCGGCACATTATGGCTGGTCCCTTTTTCTGAGTACTCTGCGTAATGTTGTTTCCCATTCCGGCAGGCTGAATTTTCCGGGGGGCGAGTCAATCGAGGCTGACTGGCGTCAAACTCCGGACTTTCCTTTACCGTTGTACGGCCCATGGACTACAGCTCCAATGCCAGTGGTTGCCCTACAAGATCTGACAGTGCCCGTTTGTCGCCTGAGATGTCGGAAGGGATCGCCGTCGTCTATCTGGCTGGTCCTTGCAACGTGCCGTGACAGGAATTCAGAACAAGCGGAATGGCAGCTTGAAGCCTGCGGCTGGTGGTTTTTCCTCGGGCCCGTTCGCTTCTGGGGGAGCAGACTTCGGGGGCGATTCTGCTGATGAGCCGATGGCCTCAGTGTTCGTTTCAACAGTGTCTGTGCCGGTTACTTCGACTTCGTCTGTTGTTGGAGCGTCGGGGATTTCTTCTGCTGGCGTGACCGACATTCCCCAGCTGTGCAGCATACCGAAGCGGTCGCTGCGAGTGCCACGAATTACCAGTTGCCACACTCCCTCAGTACGGGTTCCATTGAATGTCTTCAAACCGGGCTGCCCCTTATCCAATGCCTGAGGACGATAACTTTGGTTAAACGGAGAACGCCCCTTACTAACTGGGTTTGACGATTCGTCATCGAAAACCGTTTGATCAAAATGGTCACCTCCCCCACCGACTTCTGCAAACAATTCGATGCGTTGTCCGGCGGGACCTGTCAGATAGCCGTCCAGATACGCCGAATGCGAATGCGTAATTGAAATCTGAACATTTAGGTCGCGGATCACAAAGTCGTCTGCCACTTCGATCTCGGAAATCACAGTTCGATGCGGTGCCAGCACTTCTGCCGTTTCATTGCGGTACGTTCCGCCAACAACTGATTTCGCTCGCAGCACTTCAGTCGAGGTCAGCAAACCATCGCCGTTCAGGTCCAGAGTATCAAACTGTTCGTGGCGAGCGATCGTCCATTCTGTAGCGAACTCGTACATCGCGATCTGGCCATCTTTGTCGAGGTCCAGTTCGTAAAACCAGCCCGGCAGACCTTCCGTAAGATCGCCCGCCTGTTCCTGCATTTCTAAAAGCAGTGCGTGTAGTTCGTCCTTCGTGACTTCTCCGTCACGGTCAACATCCATCAGGCCCAATGGAAAGCCCATCTGCTGAGCCTCCTGGAATTCAAGCCGACCGTTCTTATTCAGATCGAAACGACTCATCATGCTGGCCGTCAGCCAATGGCTGCTTCCGCCCTGTCTCCACCACTGCGATTCGTCTCGACTTGGCGACTCTTTTGTGGAAGGGCGAATATCGTTGCCCGTTCTCACAGCTTTCTTCCCCAGTTCTCCGGCGACGTTCGACATCAATCTGCGACGAGCATACCGCTGAGCAAGTTCCAGGCGGCTCAGGCGATCATCTTTATTGAGATCCGCGTTAAACGGATTTCGGTGTGTCCATTTGGCATTGTCAGCTTCCGACCGGTCTATGTAATCATCTTTGTTACGATCGTAACGCCTTAGGGTTTGTTCGGCTTCGTCGATGTCGGCCTGAGTGTACGGATACCTGACTTCGGCAAGTCCGAATTCAGGGACAACCGGCTGACCGTTATCAGCTCCGAACGACATGACCGTGCTTTTGCTTTCCGCAATCACCCGAGTACCGGCGACACCGTTTTGCAAAGCGTAATAGATACGAGCCGCTTCCTGCAGCTTGTCGATGGGCATCGGTCGGTCCATCGGCATTCGGCGTGCCTGAGTGATACGTTCCAGATACGGCCGAGCCAGTGATGTGATTTCTTCGAGATCGATGCTGCCATTTTCATTAACGTCAAGGCGTTCCAGCGACTCACGAAGCCCCGACTGCGCTTGAGCGTCAGAAATCAAAACTCCAGAAAACAGCAGCACGCTGATCAGCTTTGTAAATAGCCTTCGTGATATTGAACGACTTAGAATCATGGAAATCTTTTCTTTGGTCACAACCGGTTCCATGTTGTGCAGCGAACGTAAATGAAATGTGCAGACACCGTTGTGCAGACACAGTTGAACGTGAATCATCGACTTTTTGCTGAAGCAGCTGATGCTCGCGAAGTGCCCGTTTTGCCGTTGCTGATACTCGCGCCGCCGGAAAACATTTCTAGCAGAGTTTCGTATGGCACACCTTCAGGAACCTTGATGATTTCTACCGACTGACGGCTGCGTGTATCAATCTGCAAAACCAGTTGCTCCACCTCTCTGAACAGTTGTTCGGGAGCCGTCACAATCAGAGAATTACTGCGCTCATGAACGGCCAGTGTCATTTTCGGCTCAAGATCTTTCGCCGGCTGCGACGCTCCAGGCTTGACACCACCTTTGGCGGCAGCAGCCTTCGCAATTACGGCTGCCTTGGCGGCATCCTGTAACTGCCGAGCCTGCTGTTCGGGCGAATCGGATTGACCGCCTCCAGCATCACCTTTTGCTCCGCCGGATACACGCCCCGCATAGGCTTCTCGAACTGCGCTGGCAACTTCACTGGCTCGAGTATACGAAAGTTCAATCACGTGTGATCGACCGTAGGTTTCGATTTCGGTAATGCTGGTATCCTTGTCGATGATCTTCAGATAGCCTTCAATCTTGTCGATGTCGCTGGTCGTCCCTTGAGCGATCAATCGATTCAACCGTGAATCTGCAACAACCGTAATTGAACCGGACATCATAGTGATGGTGCCTTCGTTGGAACTAACCAGGCTGTTCATGAACGAACCGGAAGAACTGCTTACGTATCCGTTCACCAGCGAACCTGCCTCGCCTTCCCTTGCTGCCTCGCCGCCATCAAGCAGTTCGGCCAGCATTCGAACAGCGTCGCCAGGGCGAGTGTACTTCAGGTAGAAAACGATCGGCGGCGAAGGCATTGTGTCGCCGGGGCCAGCCACAGTTCGCAGATGTATCTCAAAGCGATCCAGTGCCACTGTGTCTTCAGACTGCAGTAGCACGCCTCGTGCAGTCACCTGGCAGCGAATCGCAGGTTCTTCACTGACAGGGCCGGTGGTCAGCAGCCTGGCACTGGGCGATTCTTTCTCGCTGACAACACTTCGGCCACCCGCTTTAGAAAAGAAAGCATCGGCCGAAAGATCTTCGTTGACGATTCGTTCTGTCGGCTGAATCGCAGTGGCATCGATTGACGGATAGAAGATAATCGGATTGGCTGAACGCCAGAATTTCGCGGCACTTTCCAGCAGTTGTTCTGCCTGAGCCGGGTTCACCGGAAAAACGCGAACGCCTTCGCTATGGGCTTCTGTTCCGATGTCCAGCCCGGCCACAATGTTTTTGATTTGCTCTATTTCGTGTTTCCTGCCACGAACAAATAATCTCATATTTCCAGGGTCAGCATCAATTTTTGGCCCCTTCAGCTTTTCTCCGCTGGCTGGCACCGCCAATGGATCGGGCAGGTCCAGCATCTGTTCTATTAACGTGATCGCAAAATAAGGGTCAACAGTCTTCAGTGGGATCACTTCAAACTCGGCTTCTGCGGCTTGTAACTGAGTCACCGTGTCAGCGATTTCTACTTGAACTTCTGAACTTGCCAGTGCGACAATTGTTCCAGCGGCTTTATCCGTCGACAGACGAACCGACTTTCCGGCCAGCAGTGTCTGCAAAACGTTATAAACAGTTTCTACGTTGCCGGATTCAACCAGATGAGCTCGAAGTTCGGCATCTCCGTCCGTCAGCGAATCAGTCTGCACGGGAATATCGATGGCAGTGACGAGGCTTTCAATCAGCTTGACTTTGTCTTCAACGCCCGTCACAAAAATGTGGCGGCCCTGCAGGTCTGCTGAAAGGCTAACGTCGATGCCAATCATTTCGTCTGTAGCCAGTCCAAGATGGGGACGAGCAACAACCAGAATGTCTTCGGCATCAACATGCTGCAGCAAAAACGTTTTGACAACGGTGCCGTTGTTTAGGGTTCTCGGCTGAAAAGCATTCAGGATTGCCCGAACGCTTTTCAGTTTTCCAGCGGTGTCCGTGATCAGCAGTTGATTGGTTCTGGAGAACACCGACGGCGTAGAAAGCAGTTGCAGGGCGGACAGTTCCTCCACAGCTTCTTCGGCATTAAGTTCCCCGAGCGGAAAAATGCATTTCACAACATCGTGATCACTTAGAGTGACCAGCTGTTCGACCGTAACAAGTCGCGCCAGCGAATCCAGCTGCTTCATGCTGCGAGGATCGCTGAGATCAATCACTGACAGCAACTGCCCGCTGCGGATCATGGTAAAACCCTCTGGCAGCAGAAACAGGTTGATGCGATCTAAAGCTTCCTGAGGCGTGAACGAACTTGTGTCGTGATACGTGAAGCTGCCGGTTGGAAGCTGGCCTACATGCAAAGCCAGATTCGAAGACGTTGCCAACCAGTCGATCACGTCTCGCCAAGGCATGCGATCAAACGAAAACTGCAACGTGCGTTCTTCGACCTTGGTGGCAGCCATCGACGACGTTGCCAATGTGGTGCTTTGATCAAGCCCCGTTTCCACCTGAGCGTGGCACGGCGCGATTTGCATCGATGCGCCTAACAACGATCCGGCAATCAGAAAACGAAAACAGCTCGTGAAGGCTAAACTTGGCATAATAGCGTGTTGATAAACTTGCGAACACACGTAGACGGCGATAAACGGCCGGCGAGTGCGACGCAGATAGTGGCAGGAAGTTAAGGCGGGGCAATCGCGTTCGATAGCGACTGAGGAAAACAGAACAGTTTCGCAGAAGTTGAAGAATACCCGATTTTGAACGCAAAGAACAACGCATTTCCGGGTGCTGAGGTATCAATACGAAAATGAGCCGGTTGGACGATTCTGAGGATAAAAACGCCGGAAAGAGCTAAGATTTCGCGGTGTTCTGAGAATCTTGCCCTACCGCACATTTCTGCAATGACCGGAATCACACAGCAGGTAATGAAGTGGGATTACATGAGCCACGTAAAGAAATCCCAATCATTAACTCTCTGTTTGCCACAATGTCGTATCAGCACCCCACGTGGTATTTCACAAATTTGGCCAGCGTGTAAGGGAACCGATCATTTTCTGAGTTCACAGATGGTCGAACGGAAGTCAAACGTTTAAGATCGGCCAAGTTGAGGCGTGAATAAGTTCCCTTAACTCTCGTTGGGAAAGAGTGCTCCATGACGAAATCACGATGGTTGTGCCTGCAGTCGTGCGTTTCCTGCTACGCAGACGATGGAACTGCAGTCGACAGTGACGCGGAATAATCGTTCGCCGCCACCCACAAACAGGCCATGGTGATTGAGATCACTCATACAGGCATTAAGACGCCTTTAAACACGTTGGCCGTCGCAGCCAATGGAAACATTCTGGCCTGTATAACGGCGACTGGCTCGGGGACAAAATCCGATTCGACCACAGTTGAAACAGATGGCTACCTGCAGGCCTACAACCCGGAAGGCAAACTGCTTCGCGAAACAGCCGTCAGCTTTGTCCCAACTGCCGTCAACGGCGGACCAAGCCGGGAGGTCGTTCCGAAACGATTTCAGTTGATCCGGAATCATCTGTGCCTCGGATTACCGTACTGCAGTACGGTGCGGAATCGTGTGATGAGTTGCTGGATGTCACCGTCGATCGGGTTGCAGAACTTCTCGACCAGAACTCCGTCACGTGGGTGAACGTCGAGGGGCTTGGCGATAAAAACATCATTGAGTCGCTGGGAGATCTGTTCGGCATTCACGGGCTTACCCTGGAAGATATCGTCAACGTACATCAGCCAGCAAACGTTGACGACTTTGAGCATCAACTTTTTATTGATGCTCGCATGGTTAGCCTGGAAAAGAGTCTCGATATAGAACAGATCAGCCTGATCGTCGGCAAGAACTTTGTGGTCACCTTTCAGGAAAGACAAGGAGACTGTCTGGAAGCTGTCCGAGCTCGGATTCGCAAGGGACTTGGCCGCATCAGAATCCAGTAGGCAGACTTTCTGGCGTACGCTATTCTCGACGCCATCGTGGACGGATACTTTCCCGTGCTGGACCGCTATGGCGAACAGCTGGACGAACTGGAAGAACTCATGGCGACTCGCCATGCGCGACACACCATCGCTCGCGTTCATCGTTTGCGCAGCGAATTTTACATGCTGCGGAAGGCCGTCTGGCCACATCGTGAAATGTTCAATTCACTGATTCACGACTTTGAAAATCGCTTTTCCGACGATACTCGTTTGCACCTGCGAAACTGCTATGACCACACCATACAGATATATCGATATCACGGAAGCCTGTCGTGAAATTGCGTCGGATCTGCGCGACTTCCATTTCACTCAGATTAGCATCCGACAAAATGAAATCATGAAGGTGCGGACGATAGTCGCAACCATCTTTATGCCATTGGGATTTGTGGCGGGATTGTCTGGGATAAACTTCGACCCAAACGTATCGCCCTACAATATGCCCGAACTAAAATGGATCTGGGGTTATCCGATGGCCCGGGGAATTATGGCAGCGATCGCGGTCGGAATGCTGGTTTTCTTCTGGAAACGCGGCTGGCTGCCGCGTTAGTTGCGGATCCGAAAACAGCTCCAGCAAAAGTTTCCACTGCAAGAACACCGAGTGAGCGAGTCAGTTTTGCAATGGCTGGATTCCATTGCTCGCGTGAAGTGCCTGTAAATTTACGATTTCAGGTCCGTCTATATTTCAGCAACGCCTTCAGATGTAGCGGATGCCGACACTTAATTGCAGAACCGATTCACGCGAGGAAACTGCTCTTTTCGGTACAGGCAACGACCGACTGACGCCTGTTTTTCGTTACCAGACATATTCCGGAATGTTCAGGTAAGGCTTCTTGATTGGCCGCAGATAATTCGGCGTTGATACCGGTGCAATGATGCCTTGGCCACAACTCTGGCAGGGCTGTAAATGTGTTCCATGGAAGGTCGAAAGCTGTTGTTCTTCCGACAGTGTGAGGCCCGTTGTGGAGGAAGGCCATTCACTGATTCGCATTCCACGAATTCCCGTTTGCAGCTCAACGGATGAGTTTCGATAACCGCCATAAGCCCCATCAGAGCCACGACCGCTGAATCCACCGGAGTAAGCTCGCCCCTGATAGCCAGTTGAGCCGCCCAGCGTGTGCAGTTCAGTACCGTTGTCGCTATAACAGTTGGCGTGTTGACCGCTGCGATCTTTGTGTGATTCCAACATCTGATGCTGGCCCCACGGCACCGCACAACGCTCGCATGGTGCCTCAAAATCATCGCCACTAAAAACGCTCGGACTGGTTATATCTAGATCATTAGCAACGGGAACCAGTCTCTGCGCAACAACTTCCGACTCGTCGCCAGCAGCGTACGAAGGATTTACCAGCAGTGGTAACACGGTCGCTAAGACAATGGCTGACTGAACGATCAATGCCCGGCTGACATTATTCGCAAACGCACTCATTATTGATTCCGATCTTCGTCGCAATTAATTTCCCGAAAATGTCGATCGGCAGGGAGATCGCCGATGCGGAAAAGGAGTCGAAACTCCTTTCCGCATCGGACAATTAACGAATCAGCAAACTGATTCCGCCACAGCTTTTTGAAAAACCGCCTGCTCCTTACTCTCTTGCTGCAGACTGTTCACGATCAGCCCGGGCGACAATGTCTCTTCGAAACCAACGTGCTGCGAACGGGCTCAATCGTCCACAAAAATCGGAATCGCAAAATCACCTGAGCGTCCACGATCGTTCTGTCACAACAGTTTGATATAACCGGCACAATCCGTGCCAACGGTATAACCGCCAGACCCGGATTTACAGCATAAACTATTACAGTCAAACACTTTACGATATTTTAGATCAATAGTTCAGGGGAAAGATCGGCGATTTGCGTGTTCAGCAGCCGTCGAAAAACGATCGGGACATCGTTAATGAATCTGAACAATCGGCATTCGCAGTCGACGGTCAAATGTCGTAATAAGATGCGTGCGACGCTTCGATCCGTTGATGATATGGAAACGATTGCGATGCCTGATATGCTGTAAAATTTCATACGCCTCAATGCTGATCGCGACAGCGACGACAGGCGAACCGTTCCGAATCAACGAAAGAATCAGCAATGGCGAAATGCCTTGTGACCGGCGGAGCCGGATTTATTGGAAGTTATCTAACTGAGTTATTGTTGAGCCAGGGCCACGAGGTCCTTGTGCTGGACAATCTGAGTACCGGCCGAGCAACAAATCTTGATGCCGTTGCCGATCATCCGCGGCTAACGATTCGTACGGGCTCAATTACGGATTCGGTATTGCTGAGCGAAGTAGTTCACGGCGTCGAAGTAATCTACCACCTTGCAGCGGCTGTCGGAGTAAAGCTTGTTGCTGACGACCCACTGCGGACGATTGAAACCAACATCTATCCTACAGAACAACTTCTACGGTTTGCGGCTCAGGGAAATGTCCGCAAGTTCTTTCTAGCGTCGACCAGCGAAGTGTACGGAAAGCATCCGGGCGAAGCATGGGTTGAAGACGACGACCTGCATCTTGGCCCAACAAGCCGGCCCCGCTGGGCTTATGGTTGCTCAAAGGCAATCGACGAATTTCTGGCTCTGGCGTATTTTCAGAAGTACGGCCTGGGAGTGACTATCGGTCGTTTCTTTAATGTAGTCGGTCCTCGACAGGTCGGTAACTATGGCATGGTAGTGCCACGTTTTGTCGAAGCAGCATTAAAAGGCGGGCCGGTGACCATCTACGACGATGGATCGCAGGTTCGCTGCTTTGGCCACGTCAACGAAGTCGTCAATTGCGTGAACGCTTTGGTGGAAGAAGATGCTTCAGCTGGGCGAGTCTTCAACATCGGAAGCAATCAGGCGATTTCGATTTTGGATCTTGCGAAGATGATCATCAATAAAGTAGACCCCCAAGTCGAATTGAATTTTGTTCCCTACCGCGAAGCCTACGGTGACGACTTTGAAGACGTACAGCGCCGCGTACCCAATACCGACCGCCTGTGGGAAACAATCGGACAGCGACCCACAATGACGCTCGACCATATTCTGGACGACATTATTGCCTGGAAGAAAAAAGCCCTTGCGAAGTAACTTCGGCAGCACCTGCGGCAGAACGGCGGCTGACAGAAGCGGTCGCCGTTCTTCCGAGTTGCACGTTGACGTCCCTTTTTAAACACTGCGGCGAATCGTTTCAAACACCTGCCCAAGCGGTCCGTTGATAACCAAGTCTGCAAATGAATCCAGTGGCGTCGGGTCTCGGTTAATGATGACTAGTTTCGCACCGCGTTCATGAGCAATTCGAGGTAGACCGGCGGCGGGTTCAACAACTAGCTAGTGCGCGTCCGTAAATAGACTTGAGTAATAAAAACGCAGAGTGAGAAACGAAAAAACTCCACGAAGATAACGACTGAAATTTACGTAGATGGTTTAACAGGGCCAAAAACGGAAATCGTGGTGTCATCTTCGAGGAGTGAATCGATGCGTAAAGGGTACTCAAA
>Ga0209390_10005512_pt1 | contig 17838 bp, 15 predicted proteins | sample BON01_FD_187212 | JGI IMG/M metagenome (GOLD analysis project Ga0209390, IMG submission 187212) | Freshwater microbial communities from Lake Bonney liftoff mats and glacier meltwater in Antarctica - BON-01 (SPAdes) (version 2) | ecosystem: Environmental > Aquatic > Freshwater > Ice > Glacier...
GCATCATGATAGCTTGCGCTAAGTACAAATGTGCCAAGCATGATTCTTCGCTTTACTTCTTCTCCAAATCCTTCGCTTCTAGTCAGCTTATACATGCTTTCTAAGTTGTGAGCATTTGGAGTTCTGTAACCATATTTCACACCATCAAAGCGGGACAAGTTAGAACTTGCTTCTGCAGTAGTGAGAATGTAATAAGTAGGAAGAACAAAGTCAAGTAGAGGGAAATTCACTTCTTCTACCGTATGTCCTTCGGACTTCAGTTTTTCTAATACGGCTAGGGTATTTGCTTTAATCTCCGGCTGCAGTGCAGGGGATTCTAACGTTTCTTTTAAGTATGCTACCTTCGCTTTCTTATCGAAATGTAAGAGTTGGCTATAAGATAAAACCGATTTCCTTGAAGATGTGCTGTCAAACTCATCGTGCCCAGCCATGATTTCCATCACCAGAGCATTGTCTTTTACTGTATGAGAAAATACGCCAATACAATCAAATGAAGATGCATAAGCAATTAATCCCCAGCGAGAAACGCGCGAATAGGTTGGCTTCATGCCTACCAAACCAGTAAATGCAGCAGGCTGCCTAACTGATCCACCGGTATCAGTTCCTAGAGAAGTTGTACAGAGATTTGCTTGAACTGCAACTGCTGAACCTCCAGATGATCCTCCGGGAACGCGTGATTCATCTATGGCATTCAATACATTTCCATGTGTCGAATTCTCATTTGAGCTCCCCATACCGAATTCATCACAATTGAGTCTACCGATAATAATAGCATCCTCATCCAGCAATCGTTGGATCGCTGTAGCGGTGAATTGAGATTCGAAACCTTTTAGAATTTTAGAGGAAGCATTTGCCTCATGGCCTGTGTAGCACAGAACGTCTTTGATACCGATCACCATGCCGGCAAGTTTACCAGCATTACCCATAACCAGTTTTTGATCTATCAGATCAGCTTGTTCTAAAGCGGAATGCTCATAAACTTCGACGAAGGCGTTTAGATGCGCCTTCGTCTGAATGTTTTTTAGATAATGTTGGACTATCGATCGACAGTCTGTTTCCTTCTTTTCGAGCGATTTTTTGATTTCGTCGAATGAGATGAATTTTTCCAATGCTATTGGCTTAAGAAATTATTTTTTTTTGTCTTTCAGCCCCTCTTCAAGGTCATTCTGAATGTCCTTGGTAGCATCTTTAAATTCTCTGATGCCACGTCCTAGGCCACGAGCCAATTCAGGTATTCTTTTAGCACCAAACAATAGAAGGACAACTAATACGATCAGTACGATCGAGCCACCTCCCATATTTTGAATGAAACCTAATGTAGTCATGATGGTGTGTGTTTATAAGGTAAATGAGATTACAAAGATATAACTGTGATCCGCTTACACAAAGTTGTGGAGGAAAGCAGTCCATCTTTTTTATGAATATACGCATTTAAGTGTTACTTGGATGTCAACCATGTCAAAGGATTCATTACTGTCAATCCTTTCCAAGTTTGAAAATGCACTTCTGCTTGTCCGTCTGCTCCTGTAGCGACCTGACCAATTACGTCTTTTGCACTTACAGTTTGACCTGATTTTACAGTAATGGTTTTCAACTTACTATACATGGTATAATATTCTCCATGTTTGATGATCACTGTGCCTCCAAATCCAGGCATTGTTGTGATTTTGGTGACAGTTCCGTCGAATACTGCTCTTACATTGGAATTAGGCTGGGTTCGGATATCCAATCCATCGCTTTCCATGGTAATTCCTTTTAACGTAGGATGGGGGTAAGTACCGAATCCCTGAGCTACAAAACCCGTTTCCACTGGCCAAGGTAACCTGCCTTTATTTCCTGCAAATGAATTGGATAAAGCGGCTACTTCAGGAGTCATTGGCATACTGCTTCCGGATGATTTGGTAGCAGTGCTGTTTTCTTTTTTTGCGGCAGCTTCCGCACGGCGAATCTCATCTTCGATCACCTTCTTGATCATTCTATTCAACTGATCCTGTTGCTTTTTGGTCGCAGTAATTTGCTTTTTGATGTCTTTTTCCTTGCTGGTAAGTGTGTTTACAATGCCTTGTTGCTCACGCTTCATCTTATCAAGCTGTGCTCGCTCTTTTTGTTCCTCGACAAGTACTTTTTCTTTTTCGTCTTTTTTATCATCTAGTAAAACGCGCTGATCAGTAAGCTCTAGGCTTAATTTTTCGATTTGAGCTGCTTGTTGTTTGCGGCTGTCCGTGTATTGCTTTAAATACATCAGCCTAGAATAAAGCTGGTTAAAATTGGCTGAGCTAAAGACGAAGGAGACAATTGAAAGTCCGCGATTTAGCTTGGATGCATTGTAGATCATTCGACCGTATTCGGCTTTCAGTTCTATCAGTTGACTTTCCAAATTTGTAATTTTACTTTCAGTTTCTTTTATCTCTTGATTGATGAGCTTTACTTCTCTATCAAGTGTGCTGACCAGCCTGTTTTGAGTCTGAAACTGTCTGGTGACGGCATTTAATTCGCCTATGGTATTTTTCTTTGTCGCTGTGGTTTGCTTTAGGATTTTATCAAATTCCAACAAACGTGCCTGTACTTCGGCTTTCTGTTTCTCAAGTTCCTCACGTGTAATACTTGTTTGCGCAGCAAGATCAACTGCAGAAAAAAATATCAATCCAATCAGAAAGCTGAATGGAATAAGGTATTTGCGGATCATGCAATTCAAAATTTGAAGGGAAAGCTTAGTGGTTCTGAATGAGCATTAACTGAAGTCCACTCCAAATGGATGATGGTATTCTGCCCGCCTTCTGGAAGTTGATAAGCTAGTTTGTAGAGGACTTCCAAGGGGAAGGGTTTGGAGTCTATTTCCTGAAATGTAGCATAACTGGCAAGTAAAGATCCTCGGTCATCCAGAGAATTACTCACTAGTTCGGAGACCTTTCTGTAATTAACATCGACTTTGGAGAAGTATCGGACTTTGTCGCGAACCTGAGTCAATTCGAATGATTTGCCTACTCGAACCAAACGGTCTTTGTAATCCACCTCATGTGGAGGGTTTGCAAAAAGAACGTTTTGGAAAATATCCAGGGATAATTTTAGTCCATAAATTGACTCAAATTCTTTGAAGGTCAAGTTTACATTTTCCTTGCCTATCCTATCTTGAATTTGGATTTTCTCTTGGGTGATCAATCCGCGTACCGCTTCCATTCCCATGCCTGGGGAAATAATAAACCAAAGCACCGAGTCTTTCTTCGATCGGAGATTCATAGTGCCACGGGTGATTTTGCCTGATTCCTCTTCAATTACCACTTTCGCTTTGGCACTCATGTATTCATAATCGGTATAAACTGGAGAAAAATCTTCCATTTTCCCGTCTGCCTGATAGACTATAGTCTTTTTGGAGCAGGAGAAAAGAAGGCTTAAGCCTATAACGAGCACAATTCCTGCAAAAAATTTATTCATGGTATTTTCCTTCTTTTATTTTCTGTGAAAGTTTTTCTGATGCTTCAGGGCTACCTTCTGCTTTTTTCCAATAACTGAGGGCTTCAGTCTTTTTGCCAAGATGGAATAAAATATCACCGTAGTGCTCAAGCATCACCCCACTTGGTTCAGCATCATGCTTCATGGCTAAATCCATGTATTTCTTTGCGCCTTCATAATCTTCCAGCTGAAAAAGAACCCATGCATGCTTATCAAGGAAAGTGCCATTATCTGGAAAACGCTTAATAACTTTATCAGACATTGTCTTTGCCTTTTCCAAATTCTTCTTCTCCAGCGAAAGAAAATAGGAATAATTGTTCAAGACCTGCTCGTCATTTGGATTGAGCTCCAGAGCTTTATCGAAGTTGTTGAAAGCTTCTTCTTTTTCTCCCAAATTATAAAGTGAATTTCCCAAAGACCCAAAAGCTACTTGATCTAATTGTGGGTTTTTGTTCGCATTTAGTTCGATTGCTTTTTTGAGAGATATCACTGCTTCCTCATCTTTCTTTTGAGCTGATTTCACTACGCCATCATAAAACCAGAATTCTGGATTTTGCGGAAATTCGTCAATGCCTAGAACAGTGAATTTTTCCAATTCATTAAAATTTGCATCTTCTCCGAAAGAACTCAAAATTACTTGCTCTAGCATTTTTGTGTTTTTAGGATTGAGCAACAGTGATTTTTTGTAGTACTCTATACCTTCCTCCACCTTTTGCTCCTGTATTCTACGCTCGCCTAGAGCGGCAAAAATATCTGCATTTTCAGGACTTGAAGTGGACATCAACGTCTCGAGACTATCCAATAGAATCTCCCGTTCTTGGGTTTTTATCTCTGCTAGCTGGCTGATGAATGCCTTTGATTTGACTTCAGGATCAAGATCGGGACTGGCAAATGCTGCATAAAGGTGATGATTTGACACCTCGATTTCTCCCTTATCTTTTAATAGGGTGTGAGCCGCCATTTGCAACTCAGGCTGATTAGGATACTTGTTGATTTCTTTAAAAACCAGCTCTAAAGCCGGGTCTACTAAATTGTTGTTGTATAAGATCTCAACGAGATTCATCACATAAGCAGGGTTGCCTGGACGTGCTTCTACCAGTTTTTCACCTTCTTCTATAGCTTGGCTTAGCTTATTGTTGTTTAAATAAATCCGCTGCTTTTGTAGGGTAATTTGCTCCATTACACCATAGTAATCTTCTGCTCGATCTAACACTACCAACGCTTTGTCGAGTTCAGAGGCATTCAGGTATATAGAAGCAAGATCGAGGTTGTATTGCTGATTATTTTCACCATCCTTAGTCAGATTTTCTAAAATATCCGCCGCTTTAAGTGGCTGTTTCAGATTCGTATAAATCTCCGCGAGCATCAAGGAGTAGTATTTGTTCTCACCATCTAGCTCCGTCGCTTTGGAAGCATAGGGCATTGCTTTTTCAGCTTGATTTGCTTTCACCATTACCTCAGCAATCTTATAATGAATGGCAGGTTCTTCTGGAGAAAATTCCAGTGCTTTTTGGAAATAGAAAAAGGCTTTTTCTAAATCGTTGAGCACTAGGTTTTTTTCGCCTTCAATGAAATATCGCGTGCCTTGAGATTCATTTAGCTGTGCGGCGCGCTCTTTCTTAGAAAGCTTATCTTGAGCAAAACTTGCGGTAGAGCCTAAAGCGACTACTAGAAATATGAGGAGTGTTTTTTTGAAATTCACGGGAAATCTGGAATGCAGCTTGAGTCCACAAACATAATGCCTTTTATGCAATTAGACTTTGTTTGCAAGTATGATTGAAATAAGTAAAGTTTTTTGGGCTATTTGGCTTGTTAACGATAGTTAGCTCAAAAATGATCCGAGGTTTAAATAAATTAAGATTATAGCCTTTTGCTTTTAGGTAAATAAGACATGATCTGTTCTTTTTCTAGCATGAATATAAAAACAAGATAAAGTAGAATCAGACTGTTTTTCACCAAGAAATTCAATACTGGAATCCCTAAATCTAAATAAAAACCCAAGTAACTTATTGTAAATGAGATAAGTAGGTAAAAGAGACCTTTTGCTGTTTGGTAGGGGATAGGGTAATTTTTTTGACCATACACATAGCAAAGCAAACACATCGCAAAATAACAAGCAAGTGAACTGAGCGCTCCGCCCATGTATCCCCAAATCGGTACAAATATGAATACAATTGCAATGGTGATTATCGCTCCAACCAATGTAATCCAAAAACTGTATTTGGTTTGGTCGGTGATTTTGAACCAAATCGATAGATTGAAATATACACCCAGAAGCAAGTAGCCCATCAAAAGTGTGGGGACTATAAATAGCCCCTCTCCATATCCAGACTGTCTCAGGAACAATGGCCCCATCCAACCTAAGTTCACCGATATGGCAATCATTAATAGGGAGCAAAATATAATAAATGCATGCATCACCTTGGCATACAGTAGTGGTGAGTTCTTATCGGTTGATTGCTTGAAAAAGAAAGGCTCAGCGGCGTATTTGAATGCCTGAATTACCAAATTCATCAGAATAGCAAGCTTAAAATTGGCGCCAAAAACCCCACCCGCCTCTCGTGCGGTAAGTCCTGCGTAGAAATTGGGAGGCAGTACGTACTCAAATAAGAATCTGGAAAGTAATTCGTTGGTTACACCAGCAAATCCCATAAATAACAGTGGAATGGAATACTTCCACATGGGTTTGATGATAGCGCTTTCCAGTTGGAATTTGAAAAAACCAGCTTTCCACCATACAAAAGGAATAATCAGACCATTTGCCAATAGATTTGAAAGAAGAATGTATTCCACTCCCCAATCTGATCGGTAACCTATAATTCCTTCTGAAATGGCTCCAGTGGAGATCAGATAGGGTAAAACTATGATAAATAGAAGATTGAAAAATATGTTAAGGAGAATATTGAAAATTTTTGCTCCTGCGAAGACCAAAGCTTTATTTTCTAGGCGGAGTTTGGCAAAAGGAATTGCTAGAATCGCATCGAAAGAAAGGATTAAAGCAGTCCATCTGAATAAATACGCTTGTCCTGGATAATCCAATAATTCTGCAAGCCAAGGAGCAAGGAGGTACAACCCTGACCCGAGCACTAGTGTACTTGTGATGAGTAAAGATTGGGTGGAATTATAAACTTTAGCAGGGTCTAGATTTTTCCCTGTAGTGTATCTGAAAAAAGTAGTCTCCATTCCATAAGTGAAGACGATATTCATAAATCCGATCAACGCATAGATACTGGTGAACGAGCCTAATGCCTCTTTGGTGAGGTATTCGGTGTACACAATGATCATTAAAAAATTAATCGATCGACCGAGGATACTACTCAGTCCATAAACTGCGGTTTGTCCGGCTAGTTTTTTGAAATTACTCATTAAATATAAAGGAGCTTATTCTCCTTTGAAATGGGGCTGTCTTTTTTCCAGAAAAGCAGAAGTTCCTTCTTTGTAGTCCCCGGATTTCACGCATCTGGCAAAGCTATTCGCTTCAGTTTGAAATCCATTTTCATCAGGCAAATAAGCAGAATTGACACAGTCAATGATCATACCAATCGCAAGTGGTGCTTTGCTGAGGATTTTGCCAATGATTTCTTCAGCTTTTGCCAATGCTTCCTCTTTGGTTGGCAGTATATGATTGACCAAGCCTAGAGATTTTGCCTCTTCTGCTCCGATCATATCCCCAGTCATCATCAGTTCGTTAGCTTTACCTCTTCCTATTAATATAGTAAGACGCTGAGTTCCTCCGTAGCCAGGGATAATTCCTAGGTTGACTTCAGGTTGACCGAATTTCGCATTTGCGGTAGCAATCCTAAGATGACAAGCCATCGCTAATTCACAGCCTCCTCCAAGTGTGTAACCATTGGTAACGGCGATCACTGGCTTATGACAATTTTCTATCATGCTAAAGATCTCTTGCCCGTTTTCCGCAAATTTTCTTGCATTAACTTCATTCAACGTAGCGATCTCACTTATGTCAGCACCAGCGATGAAGGCTTTTTCACCTGAACCAGTGATAATCACTGCTTTGATCTCCTTATTATCCGATACTTCTTCAAAAACCGCCCTTAATTCCTCCAAAGTCTCAAAATTCAGCGCGTTCATTTTGTCTTCTCGGTTGACAGTTAGATAGAGCACTCCACCCTTCACATCAGTTAGGATATTTTTGAATTCAGCCATAGTTCATCGTTGCGTATAAAAAACAAATATACAAGCAGGGCATACAATCCCAAACTGTGTACCTATAAAATGCTAAGCCTAAGGTAAAGGATTATTACCCCTTTTGTAATTTAACCTTAGATATATGTGGTTTTTGTCCTTGGTCAAAAACCTGCTTCCACATTTTTATTTACTTTTGTTCAAAATCGAATTTTAACTAAATCCGCTATATTAAAATGTCTTCTAAAAGAAAAATTACGGTTGCCTATGGTGACGGGATTGGTCCCGAAATCATGAAAGCTACTTTGGCGATCCTCGAAGCAGCTGGTGCCCAGCTTGAATACGATGTAATCGAAATCGGAGAGCAAGTTTACCTTAAAGGAATCAGCTCTGGTATGGAGCGGAATGCTTTTGAATCGCTCAGAGAAACAAAAATTTTCTTGAAGTCACCTATTACTACTCCTCAGGGTGGTGGTTTTAAATCGCTTAACGTGACTACACGAACCTCTTTTGGTTTGTATGCAAACGTGAGACCGTGTAAAGCATTTTCTCCTTTTATCCATACGCATTTCCCCAAGACTGATTTGGTGATTATACGTGAAAATGAGGAGGATTTATATGCAGGAATCGAACACAGACAGACGCAGGAAGTTTGCCAGTCTTTGAAATTGATTTCTAAGCCAGGTTCTGAGAAAATTATCCGATATGCATTTGAGTATGCGAAAAAATACGGTCGCAAGAAAGTGACTTGTATGACTAAGGATAACATCATGAAGATTGCAGATGGATTGTTCCACAAGACATTCAATGAAATAGCTGAAGAATATCCTGAAATTGAAAATGATCACAAGATAATCGACATCGGAACAGCTTTAGTTGCTGATAGACCAGAGTCATTTGACGTAATCGTGACATTGAACCTTTACGGAGATATTATATCCGACGTGGCAGCTCAGGTGACCGGTTCTGTTGGACTGGGTGGTTCTGCAAATGTGGGTGAGGAAGTAGCAATGTTTGAAGCTATCCACGGTTCTGCGCCTGATATCACAGGAATGGGTATTGCGAATCCATCTGGCTTGCTAAATGGAGCAATCATGATGCTGGTTCATATCGGTCAGCCAGAAATTGCAGAGAAAATCTCCAATGCTTGGATGAAAACGTTGGAAGATGGAATTCATACGGGTGACATCTATCAGGAAGGGCTTTCTACGAAAAAAGCTAGTACTGATGAGTTTGCGAGTGCAGTAATTGAAAGATTAGGCCAATTACCTGCGACAATGGTTCCAGCTTCATTTGACAAGGATACTACTCCGATGAATGTATTCGTGTCCCCAGTAGTTAAGGCCAAAAAGGAATTGATAGGCGTTGACGTGTTTGTAGATTGGGATGAGCAAGGAAGAGATCCTCAGATATTAGGTGAAAAACTTCGTCAGACAAATGCTGATGGATTGCTATTGACTTTGATCACTAACAGAGGAATTAAAGTGTTCCCTGATGGAATGCGGGAGTCATTCTGTACGGATCATTGGAGATGTAGATTCCAAAATTCGGAGCAATCCACGATTTCACATGCTCAAATCCGTGAACTTCTGAAGCAAGTAGAAGAATTAGGATTTGACTTCATCAAAACGGAAAATCTGTATTCTTTCGACGGTGTGAGAGGTTATTCTCTAGCACAGGGAGAGTAAGGGAATTTATAATTTATAATTTTTGAATTTAAAATTTGAAAAGGGAGTGGGGTGACCTGCTTCCGTTTTTTATTTTAACCGCGGTGGACGCAGAGCTTTTCGCAGAGGTCGCAAGAGAAATACAATCTTAGTAAAAGAATAAGGGCAGAATGCTCAGAGCATACTTAATATTGAGTTTGCGACTGTGACTGAACACTGAGACTGCTGCTGAATGTTCTCCCCAAATTTGATATTTTGGCCAGCTACTTGGTTCTTTGTCACTAGGAATTGGTACACTTATGAAAAAACGAGTTCTAATCATCACCTATTATTGGCCACCAAGTGGAGGTTCTGGCGTTCAGCGTTGGCTGAAATTCGCCAAATACCTGCCTGAAGCTGGCTGGGAACCAGTAATTTTCACACCAGAGCATCCAGATTTTGATCTGAAAGATGAAAGCCTTGAAAAGGAAATCTCGAAAGATTTGGAGGTAATGAAATTCCCGATTTGGGAACCCTACCAGCTTTTGGATAGAATTCGTGGGAAAAAAGAGTCACATCCTGGAAGAGTTCTAGAGCAAAAAGAGCAAAGTTTTATAGAAAAGGCTGCCATTTGGCTAAGAGCAAATTTGATGATTCCTGATCCACGTGTTTTCTGGGTAAAACCTTCAGTGAAATTTTTAACGGAGTTAATTGAAAAAGGGCAGTTTCAGGCGATAATCACAACAGGGCCACCACATTCCATGCATTTGATTGGAAGAGATCTGAAAAGAAAAACAAACATATTCTGGCTTGCAGATTTTCGAGACCCTTGGTCACAATGGGAGTTTCTGGATAAGCTTCCCATGCAGAATATCGTGCGAGACAAGCATAAGAAAATGGAGCTTACGGTACTAAGGGAGGCAGATGTTGTGACCACCATTTCTCCTACTTTTCAGTATGATTTAGAGCAATTAGCCAATCGGAAAATTGATCTACTAACCAATGGATATGATCCATCAGATATACCTGAAGGGTTTTCTGTGGGAGAAAAAAAGGCTGGAAGTTTACATCTAGTATATACGGGCATTATTGATTCTATCAGAAATCCCATGCCTTTGCTGAAAGCTATGCGAGAGGAGTTTTCTATGGAGAAAGGTAAGGTCCAGTTTACATTCGTGGGAAGAGTAAGTGGCCAAGTTCGGGAAGAAATTGCTTCTGATTCCTGGCTTTCGACTCATGTGAATTTTGCAGGATATGTATCGCATCAAGAGGTGTTCGAATATTATGAAAAGGCCGATGCCTTGGCTTTGATTCTTACGAACACTAAAAATGCGAAGGGGAACATACCCGGGAAGTTATTTGAATACATGGCAACTACTTTACCAATTTTGGCCTTGGGAGATCCTGAAGGGGATTCTGGTAAAATATTGATAGAATCTGGCGCAGGGAAAGTATTGGCACATTCTGATCATGTGGCCATCCAAGTCACTTTGAGGAAATTGTTTGAGCACAGTGGCAAAGCCTATCCTGCGAAAGGAATTGATCAGTATTCCAGAAAAAACTTAAGTTTTCAACTAGCAAACTTCTTGGATGAAGATTCCATTTCTTGATTTGAAGAGAATGGATTCAGCCCTGAAAAATTCGTTGAAATCCAAGTTTGAATTGATGCTAGATAACGGAATTTTTTCTGGAGGAGTAGAAGTACAAGCATTAGAATCACATATTTCAACATACCTCAATTCTCCATTTTCCATTTCTTGCGCCAATGGAACCGATGCCCTTGAACTTGCTTTGAGAGCGCTGGAAATCGGCTCTGGTGATGAGGTGATTGTTCCAGCTCTGACGTGGGTTTCTACCGCCGAAGTGGTAGTGATAGTGGGAGCAAAGCCAGTTTTTTGGGATACGGATACCGATGGACTGCTAGCTACTGATTGGGAAAAAGCCATCACATCAAAAACTAAAGCGGTAATGCCTGTCCATCTTTATGGAAAAATGGTTGGCATGGAGGTACTGATGGCTCAAGCTAAGAAACACAAGCTCTATGTAATAGAAGATGGAGCGCAATCTTTTGGGGCTTTTCAAGTAGGTAAAGCAGCAGGGACTTTTGGAGATGTAGGCTGTTTGAGTTTTTACCCTACTAAAAACCTTGGCGCATTGGGAGAAGCGGGGATGTGTTTGACCAATTCAGTTGAACTGAATTCGCGAATTCAAATGCTTCTCAACCATGGGCAGTTGGTTCGCGATGAACATGAATTGGTAGGGAGAAATAGCCGAATTGATTCTTTACAGGCGGGATTTTTAAATGTCTTTTTAGAACGCTTTAATTCATTTCAAACCTTCAGGAAGAGGTTTGCTAAAATGTACATAGAAGGTTTGACTGGAATAGAGGAGTTACAACTTCCATCAGGTATTTTGGAAGAAGATCATAATGCTCATCTTTTTGTAATTCAAACAGCTAGAAGAAATGAGCTGAAAAGGTTTCTTTTGGAAAAAGGGATTGGTACAGCTGTTCATTACCCCAATATTTTGCCTGATACGAAGCCTTTTCGCTGTGGAGGAGATTTTCAAAATGCGAGAAATCTCAGCCAGCGTGGGCTTTCCCTGCCGCTGAATCCTTGGATGAATGAGCGAGAAATAGAATGTATAGTCAAAACTATTAAAGAGTTTTTCGCTTAATTCGGTCATGACTTGGACTCAAGACCCGATTTATGTCAGTGGAATGCTTTGCATGTTTGTTTTGCTTTCTGTGTGGCTTGCCAAATTCAAGGGATGGAAAACGCTCGGCACGCCAATTTTGGTGATTCTTATTGCGGCGTTTGCAGCTAACTTCGGGATCATTCCAACGGCAACAAATGGGAATTCAGTTTACACCGGCGTGTTTGTATATCTAGCGCCAATGGGAATTTTTATCACCTTGCTGGAGGTAGATCTTAGAAGTCTCAAAAAGGCAGGTGGGCAGATTTTGTTTATGTTCGGTGTAGGAGGACTGGGAACGATAATCGGGGTGCTAGTTGCTTGGTTTTTGGTGAAGCCAGCTATGGAAATTGGTTCTATGGCCAATGCTGTCGCTGGAATGTACACGGGGACATATATCGGCGGAAGTATCAATTTCAACGCGATAGCATTGAGTTATCATGTCAATGAAAATGCAGATTTGTACGCGGCGACTACAGTGGTGGATAACCTGATAGGAACGCCTTGGATTATCGCTACACTGATTTTGCCAAAGTATTTGCAGATCTTTTTTCCTAGGAAAAAACTACTTCCTCTGAACAGTAAAACTCAAAAAATAAAGAAGGAAGAATCAATCAGCATTGCTGGTTTGGCTACAGTTCTGGGGTTAGCATTTTTAGCTATGGCAGCTTCAAAGTTTATCTTTCAGATTTTTCCACAAGTACCCGAGATACTCACATTAACTACACTAGCGCTGATTTTGGCGCAAATGCCTTTTGTAAAGAAACTTTCAGGAACACACACAATTGGGTTTTTTATCATCCTTATTTTCCTTGCAACCATTGGGACACTTTGCGATTTGAGTACGCTCGCTGAGGTAGGTGATCTGGCAGGAACACTCATTCTTTTTGTCACCATACTCGTATTGATTCATGGTCTGGTGATTTTTGGGGTTGGAGCACTATTCAAAATTGATTGGGATGTGATAGCAGTGGCATCCCAGGCAAACGTAGGGGGAAATACAACAGCACTAGCGTCAGCCGAAAGTTTGAATCGGCCCGATCTGCTTATTCCAGGTGTGCTGGTGGGAAGTTTGGGGAATGCGTTGGGGACATATGCTGGATTTTTTATTGCAGGGGTGTTGGGGTGATACTACTTATAGAATAGTTTGTAGTTTATCTGTATTTTTGGCTCTATATGGAATACGGTTGGTAATCGAATTTGAGTTTCCCTGCAATAAAGTAAACCATTTTGATGAAGTTATTTATGTTCCGGTATCCACGAGCTCTTTTTTTCGCAAGTTGAATTTTTGAATTGATCCCTTCTAAGATTCCATTGTTTAGGTTTGTTTCCGAATAATTTAGAACTCCAAACCAATGTGCTTTCAGGGTTTTTGCAGCCTTGATAAATGGGTGGATTTTTGATTCTTCTACCAAGTCACACCAATAGGATAAGTATGCCCCTGCTGCTTCTTTTGCCTTGAATGTCCAAAATTCGGCAAATAGCTCCTTGAGTCTATAGGCGTTGGCAATACAGGGCATTAATGTAAGAATATGGTATTTGTCTTCCTTTCCCTTTTCACTGAGCTTGTTGTCATTTTTGAGGAATGTGTATTTATAGCCTTTCAACATCGTAAATCCCCTTCTTTCCAGCATCCTGACTTTGTTCATGGCATCATTAATGATTTTCACTGCATGAAATTTATCAAACGTAATGGAGGCACTCTTGAAATTATGTAGGATACCGGATATAAATGCAGGTGACATATCTATGCAGGTTTGTTTGATCTGCATTTATGCTGAAAAAAGTTAAGGTGCTGCCAGGTTCGCTCAACTGTATCATGGGTTTTTCCTCCCGAAAACTTAAACCCCTTTTCAAAATCAAGATAGGTATCGATCTGACAATGAAGCCTATTCTCAGGCTTGATCATGTCAATCTTTTTTACATGCCAGGGCTTCTCTAAGCCCAAAGCCATCTCGAAAATTTGCTCGCTGTTCATCCAACAAATTTAAAACCTTTTGCTAAATTAGTTATCAGCTACCCCCTACAATTCACCTAGAGCCAAAAAAGAACACACTAAAAAAACTACCGAGTGAAAACACCCGGTAGTTTTGAAAATGTAACTAGTGGCGTGAGGCTCATCGCAAGCCTATGCACCATTTCTGCGCCTTGCAACTTTACTCTAGTTGGATACGCTTCCTATTGCTTTTAGAGGATCAAAGGATATTCTGAGTTTGACTTCTTCTGTCACCCGTCTTCTGTCTTTCAGCTTTATTTTCTAATTCTTTCCAACTTCACCCACTCCAATAAATGGAATTGCACCAGCACCGGTAACTTCAGGCAAAATACCGTTCCATTTTTCTATGGCTTTTAGGTTTGCTTCGATCTTTCTTAGCTCAATCAAATCAGGTGAAATATTCATTTTCTGTAGTCTCAACGCCTCTGCTTCTGCTGTAGCAGCTGCGATCGTTTGCTCTGCTTCTACTTTTATTCTGTCTAGATCTCTCTTTGCCTTGAGTGCATTTTGCTCTGCAGTCTGCTTCGCTTCAATTGCATCTGTAAAGGTTTTAGAAAAACTAAAACTGATAATCGAAAAAGCGTCAACAGCTATATTCGACTCAAGTAATCGAGAAGTTAATTCATCTTTCATTTCAGAACTTACTGCAGGTCTTTTGGTAATCAATTCCTCAGCTGTGTATCGTGCTGATACAGCTTTCATTACTTCTTGAATAGCTGGATCGATGATTCGCTCTTTAAATTGTAGACCAATAGTTTGATAGACCAAATTTGCTTCATTTGGCATGATATGATAGTTAAGTGCTACTGACATATCTACATCCTGAAGGTCAGAGGATGAGGAAGCAGCGTCCGTCATTGCTTTTTGGATTTTTACGTCCATTAAGATTACCGTTTGAACAATAGGTATTTTAAAATGAATTCCCTCATTCAAAACTTTATCTTGAACAGCCCCGAAATTCTGAACTATACCCCTTTGTCCTGCTCCAACCTGAACCCATGGTTTAAAAGCAAAAAGCACTATCAATATAATACCTAAAATGATCAAACTCCTTAAGGAACCGTTTTCCCATACTCTCTTAATGTCACTCATATTTTGATCATTCATAGTAATTTGATTTTGCTCCGAATATGGAGTTTCCCATACTTCATTGCGTTAAATTGAATAAAACCCTTCTCTCACCTGCCTAGTTACATGTGTTAAGAATCGGAGTGATTAGAGGCAAAGTTACGATTATGATTAGGTTCCTCTGCCAAAATGGCAATTGATTCGCAAATTGAGGATTGCAAATACGCTATGAAAGGCCTAGTACGTATCGCCGGAGCTGATAATTATCAACCTATTTATCGACGAAATTGACAACCTAAACCAATCTGATAGTCGATTGAAATCAAACACGCTATTTTTCAGTAATCAACTGAAAGTCTGTGTCGTGTTAACTATTGAATCTCAGACTTTAGAATACTTGAATCATCTCAATCTTTTTCCAACTCGACAATAATATCATTTCTCCGATTCAACATTTCATATGGAGCATTATAACCCAAATAACCAAATCGATTGGTGTACTTGATTCCTTGCTCTTCTAACGCTGCTACTAATTTCTGCTTATACTCCTCTATTTTTTCATCCGAAGCCCAACCTCCAAATGTGATGGACGCAACAGTTTTTGCAGGTTCTTCCCGAAATTCGATCTCGGATTGGTTAGGCTGAGGAAGGGTTTCTTTGTTGAATTTCTTCGGCACCATGAACATCATCGTCATTGAATCTTCCAAAGACATGGACACTGGTGAAGTCATCGCTATTTTTTCATTCCGATCATTTCCACCGAATATGTATCCTGCCAAAATTGAAAACCCTTTGCGTGAAGATTCTCTATACTTATTGCCAGAAAGCTGTACGGAAGTAAACAAAGTGGCCTCGTAATTGCGTATTTCAAATGTGTCGTATTTCTTCTTGACCACATAAGGATAAGTTTCTATATTCCTTTGTCCACTCATAGCAAAAAGTTGTATCGTGATGAATGCTAAGATGATAATTCCGAATAAGATTAGTACAATTTTCATACGTAAGGAGTAAAAACTATTCGCTGGCATAAGCCAAATTTGGCACTATTTGTTTCATTTATTTTTTGCAGCAATCATTAGCGAAAGCTAACCGCGGCTAGCTTACTTAGCCGAATTGATCAGCTAGCTGATTCCTAAATTGGAGCAACTTTACATCTGAATTTGTAAGTATATTTTTTTTAAGTTAGAATCCAGTTCGGTGGTCAGTAGTTCTAATCTGGTACTTGTTGGTCAGGAGAACCAAAAGTCACAGAGAAAATGGCAACGGTCAGTCAGTACTTGGATTAATTTACCAATCAATCCCCCTTTTACCTTTATTTTTCATTTCCTTTCGGATCAAGACATAAGAAAGACTGAGATTTATAAAATTCCTTGGGTAATTTTAGCGAAAAGCCCTAAAGGCTGGCGCACAATATCAGAAGCCAGCAAAGCCCATAGTCTCTGCATCTCCCAACCTCTATTCCTACTCTTTGAATCTCCTTATCCCGAGATTTCAACGATGGTATGTTCTTTGCACATTTCCCCCCAAATGCAACACAAACACAAAGTACTGGCGGGAACGATGATACTGGTGTTTTTAGGAGTGATCACCTTCAAATCTCTACAGACACCTGCCCTAGTCACAGAATCTCCGACCTTTTCACCAACTATCAAATCCAACATCAGAACAGCTTTCCTAGACGTTTGGCAACAATACAAGTCACTGCATCGCTATGGCTTCGATGTGATTCAAAGCAACTTAAGCTCATCGACCATGCAAGCTCAACCCGTGATAGATCTGAGTGATATATTTGGAAAAAACCGAAGTTATAAATTAGACGTGGCTGAAAAAGTTCTTGACTCGGGAGATCTCAACGTAGCTGATTTACCTGATGAGGTGTTGAGGGGTTGGTTTGCTCATGAACTGGGACATATTGTAGATTATGAAAACCACTCAAATGCCGGTATGATCGCATACGGGTTACGGTATTATTTCTCTAATGAATACAAACGCGAGCGCGAACATGAAGCAGATAGCATTGCGATCAGACTTGGCTTTAGAAAAGAAATTATCGTGGCCAAAAAGTACCTGTTGGAAAACGACTTTATTTCCCCAGCTTATCAGAGTCAGATCAAGAAGTACTACATGTCTGTACGTGGAGCAGAACTTTGCCCTGATGGCCGCATTCCAGTAGTACCTAAGCTCGATCTATAAACTCCAGAAGTGACTTCATTTTATCATCCTTCATGACTTTTGGCGTTTTGGTCTGTCCACCTTTCTTATTGGATTGTGCCAAAAAAGTGGTGTACTGCTCTTTAGAGATCACTTTTACCGAAATTCCTTTGAGGGCTTTTGATCTTGCAACGCTGTAATTCGAGTTCGCTGTCTTGAGTAGTTCGTCTAGTTTCCCCGCTAAACCATCCGAGTCTACCTCGGAAACTAGGATCCATTGATGGATGTATTCTCCCTGCTCATTTTTCACTGCTGCCACCATGTATTCATTGATGGTGGTCTTGTGAAATTCAGCTAATTCTAAAATTGCTTTATCCATCTTTTCCTCTGAAAGCTGAGACCCAACGACATTCAAAAAGAATTTGGTGCGTCCTGTAATCTTAATTTGAGGCGGATTGAGACTTTCAAATCGTATCACATCTCCAATTGCATAACGCCAAGAACCTGCACAGGAGCTCAGCAAGAGCACAAATTCCTCCCCTACTTCTACCTCATTTATTCCCATTACAAGCGGGTCCCTCAGAAGCTCTCCCGATTCGTCAATCCCTCGCTCATCGAAGGGGATAAACTCGAAAAAATAGCCATGATTCAATGCCAATTTCATAGCCATAGAATGCGGTGAACAGC
>Ga0209390_10005513_pt1 | contig 17835 bp, 11 predicted proteins | sample BON01_FD_187212 | JGI IMG/M metagenome (GOLD analysis project Ga0209390, IMG submission 187212) | Freshwater microbial communities from Lake Bonney liftoff mats and glacier meltwater in Antarctica - BON-01 (SPAdes) (version 2) | ecosystem: Environmental > Aquatic > Freshwater > Ice > Glacier...
GACCAGATACAAACCAGATGGCTACAATATCGGCATTAACAACGGAGTCGCAGCCGGGCAAACCATTAACCACATGCATATTCATCTGATTCCACGATACACCGGCGACATGCCCGACCCGCGGGGCGGCGTCCGGTGGATAATGCCCGATAAAGCCGACTACTGGAGTTGATTACTTGAGCCTGAGTCATTATGAGAAGCGATTTTCCCATCTGAATCTCAACAGAAGTGGTAGCGGAGGCGGGTCTAGCGGAAATGGGCCTAAAGCGAGTCCTCATAAAGTCGCCATGTTAACAGCAGTGATAGACCTTATCGAAAACGGAACCATTACGGACAATCGCATAGCTTTCGATTCAACCCTTATTGCCGCATATACAATTCGCTTCAATGAACTTAGGTCAGGATCAGACACAAATAATCCTCACCTTCCCTTCTATCATCTTGGATCAGAGGGTTTCTGGCATTTTAAACTTGTTCCAGGAAAATTGGATTCATGGGAGAGATTAAAAACTTCTCCTACTGCTGGTGTTATACGATCGCATGTCATGTATGTCTCTCTTGATGACGAGTTATATGAACTGCTGAGAATTGCTACCGTTCGCAATCATTTAAAAAATGCTTTACAACAAAATTTGATTATCACGGCTCAAAGCCGAAAAATTTCCTTACAGATCGACACTCAAAACGATTCAGAAGTGTGGAATTGGCTGGAGTATGAGGTCTGCGCAGCAGAATATTTCTCGATGCTCACTAAGGAAATGCATAGCATAAAATACAAGAAATCAGCTCAAGAAAAGGCGCTATTAAAAGCTTTAAACAATCACAGCGCTGCTGCAATTGATCTTCAACTCCGGCGTATCAGCGCAATTCTGCTGCAGATGGGTTTCCCCTACATATCCAAATACAAACCAGACTTCAAATACAATGTCGAATTAAAGGACGCCGTTCTTGCTCAGCTTGCTGCACAACAGTCGACCATGGATGATCTAATGCCTTTGGACGAAAGCATCAGTCCGCCTTATACGACAAACTGGGAGAACATCTTTGACCCGGATTTACCTGAGCGAATAGCGGCTGTTGTTCGCCCCGACAGAAAATTCATTGCGCGCATTCAAGACTACGCCAAACGAGAATCGATGAATCGCCATCTCGGGAAGTCCGGAGAAAATCTGATCTATGAGTATGAGAAAAAGAGGTTAGCTCGAGCGGGAAGAGATGATCTCGCCAATGAAGTTGAATGGAGCAGCGAAGAAAAAGGCGATGGGCTGGGTTATGATCTTAAATCATTTGCAGTGAATGATGAGACATCGGAAGTCAACGAACATTTTATAGAAGTTAAAACGACCGTAAGTGGCAAGTACCAACCCTTTTTTGTCACAGACAATGAATTGGCTTTCTCAAAAAAGGAAGAGCATTACAGTCTCTTCAGAGTGTATGATTTTCCGAAAACTCCGAGGTTCTTTTTGCTCCCTGGGCCCATTGATAGGAACGTGGATTTAAGCTCAGAACTATACAAAGCTACCTTTACCGTCAGCTCGTGAGGTCGAGCAGATGCAGGCACTAAGGACGCTAATGCTTCGGCCTTGTCCTCGGAAGAAAACACCAAAAACTGAATATCATTGTTGTACAAAAAGATAGAAGGAAACAGGCAAGCGTTATGGCTATCAAAAAATCCGAACTTTACTCCTCCCTTTGGGCCTCCTGCGACGAACTGCGCGGCGGCATGGATGCCAGTCAGTACAAGGACTATGTGCTGTTCATGCTGTTCATCAAATACATCTCCGACAAGTACGCCGACTATGATGGTTTTGCCGCGCCGGTAGCCATCCCCAAGGGCAGCAGCTTCAAGGACATGATCCAGCTCAAGGGCAAGAGTGATATCGGCGACAAGATCAACACCCAGATCATCCAGCCCTTGATCGACGCCAACCAGCGGCTAGCGCGCAGCGACTTCCCTGACTTCAACGACCCTAACAAGCTCGGCGAAGGCAAGGACATGGTGGAAAAGCTCACCAACCTAGTCAGCATCTTTCAAAAGCCCGAGCTGGATTTCTCCCAAAACCGCGCCGACCACGACGACATTCTGGGAGATGCCTACGAATACCTCATGCGCCACTTCGCCACCGAAAGTGGCAAGAGCAAGGGCCAGTTCTATACCCCCTCGGAGGTCAGCCGGATCATTGCCCAAGTCATTGGCATTTCACCGAAAACCGCCGTCGCCGCCACCACCGCCTACGACCCCACCTGTGGCTCCGGTTCGCTGCTGTTGAAAGTGGCCGCCGAGGCAGGTAAGCACATCACGCTGGAAGGCCAGGAAAAGGATGTGACCACCGCCGGTCTGGCCCGCATGAACATGATCCTGCACGATTTCCCCACCGCCAATATTCTCAGCGGCAACACCCTTGCATCGCCCAAGTTCAAAGACGGCGAGCAACTGCGCACCTACGATTATGTAGTGGCCAATCCGCCGTTCTCCGACAAAAGCTGGAGCACCGGCCTCACGCCCAGCAACGATCCGCATCAACGCTTTGCCTGGGGCGAACCGCCGGCCAAGCAGGGCGACTACGCCTACCTGTTGCATATCATCCGCTCCATGAAAAACACCGGCAAAGCCGCCTGCATTCTGCCCCACGGTGTGCTCTTTCGCGGCAATGCCGAGGCGGTGATTCGTCAAAAGCTGGTGCGTTCCGGTTACCTGAAAGGCATTATCGGCCTACCCGCCAACCTGTTCTACGGCACTGGCATCCCCGCCTGTATTCTGGTGCTCGATAAAGAAAACGCCCAGGCACGCAAAGGCGTTTTCATGATCGACGCCGCCAAGGGCTTTATCAAAGACGGCAACAAAAACCGCCTTCGTGAGCAGGACATCCACCGCATCGTCGATACCTTCAACAAACTTGCAGATGTGCCGCGTTATGCCCGCATGGTGCCTTTTGATGAAATTGCCGATGCCAAAAACGATTACAACCTCAACCTGCCGCGCTACATCGACAGCACCGCGCCGGAAGACCTTCAAGACATCGACGGCCACCTGCGCGGCGGTATTCCCGAGCGCGACATCGATGCGCTGAACGCCTATTGGCAGGTTATGCCTGCCGTGCGCGCTGCCCTGTTTGAAAACGCAGGTCGCCCCAGTTACAGCCAGCCACGGGTGCCCATTAGCGATGTCAAAACCGCCATTCTGAATCACGCAGAATTTGCCAAATTCAAAGCCGCTGTTACCGGGAGCTTTACCTATTGGAAGGCCACCAACACGCCGCTGCTCAAAGCCTTCGATGTTGACGGACTGCCCAAGGCGCTGATCACCACCGTAGGCGAGAACCTGCTAGAAGCCTTTCGCAGCGCACCGCTGCTGGATGCCTACGATATGTATCAGCACCTAATGGATTACTGGGCCGAAACCCTACAGGACGACGCCTACCTGATTGCCGCCGACGGCTGGGTGGCCAAGCCGCAGCGGATGTTGGAAGAAATCAAAGTTGGCAAGAAAAAAGGCGAGATGAAAGACAAAGGCTGGAGCTGCGATTTGATTCCCAAGTCTTATATCGTCGCGCGCTATTTCGCGAAGGAACAAGTCGCGTTGGATGCTCTGCAAACCGAACTCGAATCCGCCATCGCACTGCAGACTGAGCTGGAGGAGGAACACAGCGGCGAAGACGGCGCGTTTGCCGAGCTGGATAAGATCAACAAGGGTGAAATCAACAAACGCCTGAAGGAGATAAAAGGCGACGCGGATTGCGCCGCTGAAGCAAAAGTGCTCAAGCAGTGGATCAAGCTGGATCAGCAACAGAGCGACTTGAAAACCAAGATCAAAACCGCCGATGCCGCACTCGACCAACTGGCCCATGACCGGTACGCCAAACTCAGCGTGGACAATATCAAAACGCTGGTAGTGGATGACAAGTGGCTGACTGCTTTAGCCACCGCAGTGCAGGGCGAGCTGGATCGTGTATCACAAACCTTGACTGGCCGCATTCGCCAACTCGCCGAACGCTATGCCACGCCGCTGCCGCAACTGGTGGACGATGTTGCCAAGCTATCTGCCAAGGTGGATGAGCATCTGAAAAAGATGGGGGCAGTATGGGTGTAGGCAGCGATGCGATGACTGTGCGGGAAGGGTCGGGAGGGTATGACTTGAAGGCGGAAAGCCCGATTGTGCCTGTTGGGTATAAGCAGACTGAGGTGGGGGTTATTCCGAAGGATTGGGATGTTACTGTCCTAGGAGCGATTTCGATATTAATGACTAACGGATTTGTTGGCACTGCGACAACTCATTATGTTCAAGATGAATCAGGCGTTCTTTACATTCAAGGTTATAACGTTGAGGAAAATTCATTTAACTTTCATGGCATAAAATACGTCAAAAATGCATTTCATCAAGCCCACTTAAAGTCTTGTTTGCGCGGAGGTGATCTACTAACTGTGCAAACTGGTAATGTAGGCCTAACAACTGTCGTTACTGATTCATTAGCTGGTTCAAACTGCCACGCATTGATTATCACCCGGTTAAACCAAAAGTTGGTTAGTCCGCATTTCCTTTCATATTACTTAAATAGTGGTGGTGGACGAGGTCGATTGAAGTTGATTGAAATTGGTACAACGATGAAGCACTTGAACGTTGGTGACATGCTTCAATTTTTTGTGCCATTGCCACCTGACCTTGAAGAACAACGCGCCATCGCCACAGCCCTAAGCGATATGGATGCCCTGCTGGATGGCCTCAACCGGCTCATCGCCAAAAAGCGCGACCTCAAACAAGCCACCATGCAACAACTCCTCACCGGCCAAACCCGCCTGCCGGGGTTTGTGGGGGTGTGGAAGGTGAAACGGTTGGGGGAGCACTTTACATTTTTACGCAACGGAGTTAACTCCCGAGCAGAACTTACTCAGGATGATCCCGTGAAGTATCTACATTACGGTGATATCCACGCCTGTGGCTCAGCTGTCCTTAATCCCCAATCTCTACCTAGCCTGCCATCAGATAAATCAAAAACGCTTGACCGTTTACGTGATGGGGACCTGGTTTTTGCAGATGCATCCGAGGACCTAGATGGTGTAAGTAAATCTGTAGAGATTTTTGGTACATCGAACACCGAGGTTGTTTCAGGACTTCATACAATTGCTGTACGCTTTGACAAAAATGTACTGGCAGATGGTTTCAAATCTTACCTGCAGTTCTGTCCTGCGGTCGCAGGTCACCTTCGGCGCCTTGCGGCAGGGACAAAGGTATATGCAACTAATCGATCACATATCGCCAGCATGGAAATGCGACTTCCCGAGATCCGAGAACAAACTGCCATCGCCACAGGTTTGTCCGATATGGACACCGAAATCAAAGCCCTCGAACAACGCCGCCACAAAACCCGCGGCGTGAAACAGGCCATGATGCAGGAATTGCTGACAGGGAGGACCAGATTGTTATGACTAAAGAACAACCGGCGACGGTTACAAAAGCAAATGCCTCTGAGAAAAAGATTGGGGCGCTGAGTACATTTCTGCAGATGCTCGACAAATTGAAAGTAGGCAGTAAGCCGTTACGCTACTTTCGTGGACACCTAAAAGCAAGTTTTGAGCTTAAACCCTCTGTTTTCCGCAATGATGGTTTGATAAAGAACGAGTCTACGATATTGAGGGAATTGATACTTCGCTGTCCTAACGATTTCGCTGGCGGACTAACAACCTTTCAGTGCTTGGTCAAAATGCAACACTATGGTCTGCCTACTCGCTTGCTTGATGTTACGAGTAATCCATTGGTTGCATTATATTTTGCGACAGAGTCAGTTGGTCAAGATGATGAAGACGGTGAGGTTGTGGTTCTTGATTATGGTGTTGATGAAGTTAAGTATTTTGATAGCGACACAGTTAGTGTGATTGCGAATCTAAGTCGAAGACCGTCAAAATTTGAGGTCCCTGCATCAGTAGATGGGGATTTAGAAAGTTTCGATGATGCGATCAAAACGTTCAACTCTAATAAATTTATTGAGTTGCTTCTCCATGATATCCGTAGCGAGAAGCCGCATTTTGCCTCCAAGATAAGGCCCGATGATATTCATCGCGTAATCTGTGTGAAACCACACTTGGATAATCCTAGGATTATTCGTCAGGAAGGTTCGTTTTTATTGTTTGGTTGTGGCACTAGCAAGACAGAGCCCGCTAAGTTGGAGCAAAGTGCGATTGTCGCTAAGCTGACAATAAATCGTGATGAGAAGAAAAATCTGAGGAATCAATTGCGACTACTTGGTATAAGCCAGGCAACTCTGTTTCCAGAGATTGAACATGTTGCAAAGTATATTAAGGAATCTTATGAGAGCGGGAGTATTGATCTTGCCGAACTCACCGAAATCCAGAAGAAAGTATTTGCAGAGCTTCGGCAAGGGGCCAGTCATGCTGTAGATTCTATTGCTAGTGCCCGAGATATTAATGCTTCATCTGTTACCCGAGCGTTGACAGAACTACAGCGTAGAAAAGCTGTTGAACCAGTTGGCAGCGGAGGAAATCGACAGTGGACGTTAACAGATGGGCTTGAGATTCGAGATACTAATGAGTGATAGAGCAGAACCATATTCCTTGGATGAGTTGTTGCCGATAGGTACTTGCGCCGATCTCCCAATAACACACTATGGGCTTAATCAATGAACAATGCCGACCTACTCCAACTAACCGCCGGCAGCGAAGACAGCCGCCACCAGTTCAAGCGCGACGTCACCAACCCTGACAGCCTCGCCGCCGAACTAACCGCGTTCGCCAATAGCGGCGGGGGGCGGTTGTTTCTAGGCGTGGACGATGACGGTAGTATCGCTGGGTTAGGTTCCGCCGATGTGCGGCGCCTGAATCAACTGCTGAGCAATGTTGCTACCCAGCATGTGCGGCCACCAGTCCATCCTGTGACCGAAAACGTGCAGACCGATCAGGGCATCGTCATTGTTGTTGAAGTTCCCAACGGTCTGGCCAAACCCTACATGGACAATCAGGGCCGCATCTGGGTGAAGCAGGGTGCCGACAAGCGCCATGTCACCTCCCGCGAGGAAATGCAGCGCATGTTCCAAAATGCCGGGCTGGTGTATGCAGATGTGGTGCCAGTGGCGGATACTTCGCTGGCTGATCTGGACGAGAAAGCGTTTCAGGCGTACTTCAACCGCCGTTACGGCCGCGAAGAAGAGAGCAGCGAGTTCTCTGGCCTGACCCTTGAGCAACTGCTGCAGAACCTGGGTCTTGGTGATGGCAAAAAGCTGAACTTGGCGGGGCTGATGCTGTTCGGTCGCAATCCGCAGCGCTGGCGCCCTGCCTTCGAGGTGAAGGCAGTGGCCTTTCCCGGCACCGCCTTGCACGACACGCGTTATCTGGATAGTGAAGACATCAAGGGGACCCTGCTCGAGCAATTTCGTGGCGCCTTCGCATTTATCAAACGCAATCTGCATCATGTGCAGCGCGGTCGCGGCTTCAATACGCTGGGCGAATTGGAAATTCCCGAAGCAGCGCTGGAAGAATTGCTGGTCAACGCGCTGGTCCACCGTGACTACTTCACCAGTGCCTCGATACGCATCATGGTGTTTGCCGACCGGGTGGAGATTGCCAGCCCCGGCCACCTGCCGGATAGCCTGAGCGTGGATGACATCCGTCATGGCAAGACCAATCGCCGCAATCCAACACTGACGGAGCACGCCTCGAAGATATTGCCCTATCGCGGAATGGGCAGCGGCATTCCCCGTGCGCTCAAAGAGTGGCCGCGTATCGAGCTGATTGATGATGTGTCGGGCAATCAGTTCAGTGCGGTAATTTGGCGGCCTGAGGCGGAGTGGGTTGCTACCCCACCAGTAACCCCCGAAGTCACCGACCTAGTAACCGACCCAGTAACCGACCTAGTAACCGACCCAGTAACTGATCCAGTAACTGATCCAGTAACTGACCCAGTAAGCGACCCAGTCGAGCAGGTATTGCGAATGTTGTCGGATGGCCCCTTGCGCACGTCTGAACTACAGACTGGATTGGCTCTAAAACACCGGCCAACATTCCGAAGCAATTACCTGCACCCCGCCTTGGAGCAGGGGCTGATAGAGATGACTAACCCGGAAAGCCCCAACAGTCCTCAGCAAAAATATCGCCTGACCCCCGCTGGCCAGGCATGGTTGCAAAAACAGAATAAAAACGGAAGTCAACCATGACCCAGACATCCCGTGCCGAGCGCCACACCCAGAACCGTGTAGTAGCCTTGCTTACCAACAAGGCCCAACCGCACTGCCTGGGCTATGACTATCTCGGCGATTGGCACCAGCGCGAGCAGAACCGGCCGATTGAGGCAGAGTATCTGCGCGCAAACCTGCAACAGCGCGGCTACTCGCCAGCCCATATTGCTGCCGCACTGCAAAAACTGGAGGCCGCCGCCGATGCCACCGGCATCACGCTGTATCAGGCCAACCTTCGCACCTATCAACTGCTGCGCTTCGGGGTGCCGGTGCAAGTCGCTGCGGGGCAAGCCCACGAAACGGTTCATTTGATCGATTGGGACAAGCCCAACAACAACCAGTTTGCATTGGCAGAAGAGGTGACCCTGAAAGGCGGTTACCAGCGTCGCCCCGATCTGGTTGTGTATCTCAACGGTATCGCCATCGCCGTGATTGAACTCAAACGCAGCTCGGTGGAAGTGGCCGATGGCGTGCGTCAGTTGATAACCAATCAGGAAGAAATTTTCAACAAGGGGTTTTTCAGTACAGTACAAATTGTTTTCGCGGGCAACGATTCCCAAGGCTTGCGGTTTGGCACCACGGGCACGCCGGAAAAGTTCTTTGTGCAATGGAAGGACGAGCACGGCAGCGATAGCGCCATCGATGCCGGAGCCTTACTCGATGTGCCACTGGCGCAGATGTGCAACAAGACGCGCCTGCTCGATGTCATCCGCAACTTCATTATTTTTGATGCCGGCCAGAAGAAAGTGCCCCGGCCACATCAGTTCTTTGGTGTGAAGGCAGCACAGGAGCGCATCAGTAAACGCGAGGGAGGTGTCATCTGGCACACTCAGGGCAGCGGCAAAAGCATCCTGATGGTGTTGATTGCCAAATGGTTGATGGAGCACGATCCGGATGCTCGCGTTCTGGTGATTACCGACCGGGATGAGTTGGACAAGCAGATAGTTGGCGTCATGCGCAACGCGGGTGTCATTGGAGATGAGACGGCGTCACCGCGCATTACATCGCGTGCCGAATTTGTCCAAAAACTTGGTGCTACAACTCCGCGCCTGCTGTGTGCGCTTATCCACAAGTTTGATACGGCGGATCTGACAGGCGACCCGCCCCGAGTGCGCGGCCGCTTTTATGTGTTCGTCGACGAGTGTCATCGCACGCAGGGCGGTGGCATGAATATCCAGATGAAACGCTGGTTGTGCGATGCCATCTTCATTGGCTTTACCGGCACCCCTCTGTTGCGCAAGGACAAGCAAACCACGCGAGCGGTGTTTGGCACCTACATCCATACCTACAAGTTTCATCAGGCAGTGGCAGACAAGGTGGTGCTGGATTTGAAGTACGAAGCCCGCGACGTGCCGCAGCGCCTGACCTCACAAAAGGCCATTGACGCCTGGTTCGAGCAGAAGACCAGGCACCTGAACAACTACCAGAAATCCGTAGTGCGAAAAGCCTGGGCGACAATGGAAAAGCTGATGAGCGCGGGGGAGCGTAAGCAACGCATTATTGCCAGTATCATCGAAGACTTCAGTCTCAAGCCGCGCCTGAATAATGATCGGGGCACGGCCATTCTGGTGGCTGCATCCATCTATGATGCCTGCCATTATTTCCGGCTGTTTCAGCAAACTCAGTTCGGCCAGTACTGCGGCATTATCACCTCGTTTGAGCCCAACCATAATGCGATTTCCCGCGAGCCGGCCAACAGTGATGAGCGCTACAAGTTTGATACCTATACCCAGCATGTTCTGAAGCAGGCACAGACCACTAAGCAATACGAAGATGAAACCAAGCGCCGCTTTATCGAGGAGCCTGCCAACTGCAAATTGCTGATCGTGGTCAGCAAGCTGTTGACGGGGTTTGATGCCCCTTCGTGTTCTTACATTTACTTGGATAACGAGCTGCGCGACCACAATCTGTTCCAGGCGATTTGTCGCACCAATCGCCTGGATGGTGAGGACAAGGATTACGGCTATATCGTCGACTTCAAAGAATTGTTCAGAGACGTGCAGCAGGCCATTTCAGTTTACAGTTCCGATGAACTGGATCTGGACGGTGGCAGCGCAGCCGAGAACAATGTCACCCTGAAAAACTGGTTGGTTGAGGGCAAACAGAAACTCGATGAGGCCCGTGAAGCGTTGAAATACTTGTGCGAGCCCGTGCCACTGCCACGCGAGATGGAGCAGTATCTGCATTACTTCTGCGGGAGTGCGGGCAACCCCGAATCGCTGTTGGAAACCGAGGTGCTGCGCATTGCGTTCTACAAAAACGTTGCAAACTTTGTACGCGCCTTTGCGGCGATCTCACAGAATCTTGAAGAGGCAGGTTACAGCGCAGCCGATGTTACAGCGTTGAATAACGAAGTCATTCTCTACAGCGATATTCGTGGTGCGATCAAGAAATTCTCGGGTGAAGAACTGGACATCAAGCCTTATGAGGCGGACATGCGCCACCTCATCAATACCTATATCCAGGCCGACTCGGCAGACCCACTCGGTACGCTGGACAACTACTCGTTGGTCGAGCTGATTATCGAAACCGGCATTCACGATGCCATCGCCAAGAAGCTCAACGACAAAGGTAAGTTGTCAAAGAACGCGATTGCCGAGGGCATTATCAATAACGTGCGTAAAACCATCATTCGCGAGCAGCTGACCGACCCCCGTTTTTACGAGCAGATGTCGAAGCTGCTGGACGACTTGATAGCACAAAAACGCGATGACACCGTTTCCTATGAAGCATTCCTGCTCCAGGCTGAGGCGCTGGTCAAGCAAATGGCCAGTGGTCGAGGCTCTGACTCTGTGCCGCAAGAGTTGATGAATAAGCGAGAGGCGCTGGTCATTTACAACAATCTGCGCAACTTGCTGCCGCCATTGCGCCAGCCCTATGAGTTGAGGCAAACCCATCCGGGAGAGCTGAGTGAGGATGAGCGTCGATTAAATATTTCTTTACAGATTGATCGCGCCATGCGTGAGCAGGCGCCTGCTGACTGGCGAGGTGACAGTGCCCGTGAAAGCCAAGTGCTCAATGCTTTGTTTCCCCTGCTGGAACGTGACAACGTGGCAACCAAAGCAGTCTTTGATCTGATCAAGAATCTGGCGGGATACAAATGATGGAGTCCATCGAGCTGGGCGACATAGTTATTCAGGTGACACGCAAAGCTGTGCGGAACGTGCACTTGTCTGTGCACCCTCCAGAGGGCCACGTCACACTGGTTGCGCCGCAATCCACAAGGCTGGATGTAGCCAGAGCGTACGCAATTTCCAAGCTGAGTTGGATACGCGACAAGCAGCGAGAACTGCAGGACCAAGCGCGCGAGACACCACGTGGGTTTGTGACACGAGAAAGCCATTATGTCTGGGGGCGGCGCTACAAATTGCTTGTGGAAGAAAAAGCGGTTAAGCCGAGAGTGTCGCTGAATCATAAGAATATCGTTCTGCATGTTCGTCCCGGTGCTGATGCAGTCAAGCGCGCCCAGGTCATGCATGCCTGGCACAAATCACTATTGCATGACTTCATTCCCCCGCTGATCGAACAATGGCAGACGAAGCTAGGGGTATCAGTCAATGCGTATTTTCTCCAGCGCATGAAAACCAAGTGGGGCAGCTGCAATGCCAGTGCCGGCCACATCCGTCTGAACACGGAGTTGGTAAAGAAACCAAAGGATCTGGTGGAGTACGTCCTTGTGCATGAGATGGCGCATCTGCTGGAACCCACCCACAACGAACGTTTTGTGGCGCTGCTGAATCAGCACTATCCGAACTGGCGCGAGGCACGAGCGGAACTGAATGAGTTGCCGCTTGCGGCAGAGAGTTGGAGGTAAGATGGTAATCATCCTTGGCGCGCCATTTGTAAAACGTTTCATTGCTCACTGTCAACGGTAAGTGAAAACTGCGCGAAGCGGCGAAGTTCTTTGCCAAGAAGTCGGCCAAAAATATCCGGCGATTCAACATTGTCTAGAAGAACTATGAGTCACTAACCCCCAGCTCATCCTTATAATCATGAACGACCAATTTCAAACGACTTGATTCCTCAGCATACTGCTTCTGCAATTCGAAAAGTTCCATCAAACCTTTGTCACGCTTCTCACTCAATTTCAGCGCATTAGCATTCGCAACTAAATTATCGGATAGGTATACGAGATATTGGTATTTGGCTAGCGCCTCGGTAACCTTGGTGACAGTCTCTGGGGCGGACCGCAGCATTTCATAACGAGACCCTGTCATGGCCAATATTTTTTGCTGTTCAAACTTCAATCTGACGAGGTATCGTCCCAATAAAATCGCATAATTGGTCTTTATATGCTGAGACAACTCTTCGGTTTCCGCGATTTGACGAAGTGTATCAATGTCCTCGTCGGTCAGCGTACCTTCTTCTATCCGAAGAAACATCCTGTCTAGTAATATGGAGAAAAGTATCGGAACAAAATGATTATCCGGCTCCATAACAAGCGCTTCACGAAAATGACCGAGCGCTGCATTGACAGCTCCCGAATCTTCGTCATACAAACTCGTTGCGGCAAATATAAACGTAGGAACTGAGCTCCTCAGCTGCTCGGTTTCGGCACGGGATATCGCACGAAAGGCATACGTTTTCGCCGTCTGATAATCATTGACGATAAAGTAAAGAATGGACAGCAAAGTCTCATGTCGCAGATGTTCGCCCGCGGTAAAAATTACTGGTCGTTCTTTCCACCAAGACACATCTAATAACTCGCCACGTCGCTCGAGAGTCAATTGCCTGGTCAGATTGGCGATGACACCATGTATTACTGCTACATTAATTGGATGAGATATTGGCGTATCTTCGCCAATTTCGATGTCTCCTAGCTGGACAATCGCATCAGCGTAAACTTTCGACCCATTGACATTCACCGGAAGCATTAGAGTAGGCATTTCTTTACTGGCGGCCACTAGACGATTGTAGTTATAAGAATCCATCGCTCGGCCAATCGAATACTCCAGAACAAGATCAGTGCTGAATGTGAAGACTGCTGCTATGACTGCCACGCCTCCTGCTATACCAAAGCCTCCAGCTGCGATTGCTCCGCCGCCAAGCATCGCCAATCCAGCGTTGGTTGCAGCAATGCCGGACAGGCCCATAGCGCCTCCGATCGAGGTTCCGACCGTTGCAATGACTGCGGGAATCCCGGCGCCCCCCGTGATCGCCACGAACGCCACCCCCCCGACAACTACGGCTGGTACCACGACCCAAGCCCAGGAGATACTAAATTTTTTGCGGTACAAGGATTCAAACGTCGCCTGCTCGGACTCGGCCTGCGCTGGTTGGGTGTATGGCAATGCAAGAATTAAAATAACAAATAAAATTAGAACTTTCATAGTTAGCATCGGGCCTTATTGTGACCTATCCCTTTTATGGGAATTGGAGATTCAGTCTCTGTTTGCTGCATCTTTAGGTTCAGAACCCTTAGTCTCTGCTACTACTACTTCAAGCCTTTTCAATCTAAAGTAACCCCAAGAGCTGATCCCGATTCTGAATAGACCACCTAAAGCAACTAGTACGAGAATCACCTTAATTATGGGCATAGCAAGCGCTAGCAGAGTTCGCTCTACCATCCCTGCTTGCGCTACGTACACTGGATTGCCATCCGCATCCAGGACCATGTCTCCTTCCCCGCCTAATAGACGTTCTGAGTTCGCCAATATTATTACCGTGGCTGAGGACGTAAAAAGAACCTTACCAGGATTGGTCTCAGTAAAGCGGGCAAGGAAAGCGGTGAATTCGTCCATTTTACTTTCGATGCGCTCAACAATCTGAGAGCGTTGTGATGCAGGTAGATTGCCGATGTCAGGGCTGTGGCGCGACAATGCAAGAGCTTGTTCGCGCGTCAAAGAAGGCACAAAACTAACGCCTTCTTGCCCAAGTTCAGAGACAAGTTTGGCACCAATGCCGGGGTGAGCTACCTCCGCTCTCAACGCGACGGCGCCATGTCTGCCCATCACTTCAGCTACTTCTCGACCTTGTGTGCTGGCCAGCCTACGCGCTCCCGCCTCCACTATGTCAGCAGGCAACGAATCCAACACCCTGATCATGGCTGGAATATCTGAGGTGTTTTCAGCTGCACGAATAATGTCAGGGCCATACTGGGTAACTAAACGTCCTAACGCCTGTACGCTTTCATCACCACCTTCCGTAAACGCCCTGGTTGAAACTTGCTGCACTGTCCGCTCACCTCCTGCGCGCAGAATTGAGGAAGCCAGGTCATCGCTTCCACCTCTGCTCACATAGCGGCCAATAGCTTCCATGACTTCGCTTCCAACGGTACGAACTAGCGTCCCGGTCTGGGCACCAGCGTGTCCGCTAGCAGTCAATAGAGCGATTGTGACTAGCGGCAAAAAAAATGAGGAAATCGTTCTTATAAACAGCATCATTTCATCCTTGTAAATTCCCGATGCAATATGTCGGTATGCGCTATTTTTAAGACCTCTGTGAACTGGGAGATCTCAGTTCTAAGGCCCAGATTTATCTCATTATTTTCACTAAGCGTATTAACATCAAGAAGGTTTTCCTGGATGCTATCGATGTATGTAATGAGGGCGCGTTCAAGTTCGTCCTTAAATCTGTCGGTCATCCAATAGTCAACCATGACCCCTATAACCAACCCCACCGCAGCGCCCGGAGGCCCAAGGGATGAGGCAGAGGCGGTCATTGCCGCTGTTCTTCCTACTAGCCCGAATGCAAGTTGTGAAGCACTCCCGGCGGCTGCACTCACCACTAATGTGGCTACACCATGAAGGGCAGACTCACGGCCTTTATCACCACCAAAATTAATCAGTCTGCGTTCCAGTTCTTCTTCAAATATGGCGTAATCCGGCACTATCAATTCTGGAAACTTTCTTTCCGCTACAGCTAGTCTAGCGTCCGCGAGCATCCGCCGCTGATTGGCCTGAATATTCTCGGTAAAGGCTAAAAGCACTTTCTCCAACTCTTGGGAAAGCTCTCGTTCGTTAAAAAAATAGTCGTCAAATTTATCTGCGATATAGAGATTGACGTCGTCGCTGTCTTTCCACCAATCGCGGGTCATGTCTCTAAGTATGTGAAATCTTGTCCCCAGACTCGTTATCTCCTCAACGAATGGTTTCACACTCGCTCGATACTGAACAAAAATATGCTCAATACTTTGTATGGCCAGTGTCGAAGCTTGCTGGTTTAGCCTAAAAGTACTATCCACCAAAGGCAGAATATCTCGTCTATAAGACTCCTCCTGCGAGTGTAGTTGCTGTTCGGGCGTAACTATGCGGATAGTAGGAGCCACAGGTGCTCGTAGTGACGAATTCGGCACAGAATACATTGCAAAAAGGGCACCTAGTGCAAGCAACACAATGATGCACGGTAGTATGAAACGAATCATTAATGATCTTTGATAAACTGCCTCGTGTTGCGCTTTGATGTCCAGTGATGGTTCGGAACCATTTGGATAAATAATGTCCATCTTTTTGTTTGTCATTCAAAAATCTCTATGTCCTTGTAAGTCCCGGTTCGAAAGCATTTCCCTGCTGATACGAGTATACGACGGATCGCGACACCACTTGTCGCAGCTCTCGATTTATTACCTAAACTTGCAGTCGAAAGGGTCCGAATTAGTCGTTTTCGGGTTTTACTCTTTCAACCCCAGAATCATTTTTAAAAAGGTAAGCTACTCCTTTAACTACTGACCGTCTATCGATGAATATCTGATAACACCATTTTGTCGATAATCCTCACCATCCTGTTCGCAACCAACATAATCAAAAAAATCCCAAGCCAGAAAAAACCAACATGAACATCAACCCGCGCAAACATACCCAGTTCTGCGGCTGCGAGGAAACCCCCACCCCAATCACATCGAGCATTGCCCTTCGGTGCAGAAAAGCCAGGTATCGCTCGGTCATTGAAGTGGGGGATAAAATCTCCGACAGCAATTTATGACGGATAAACACTTTTAAGACTGGCAGGACAATGCCTAAAAAAACGCACCGCTATCTGCTCGCCTTCACCATAGGCGAAGCGGCTGTCGTTGTCGTACTTCTGTAGATCGAAATCTTTCGGACGCTCAAAGCTGAGCGTGGTTGCGCGGGCGCTGATGAAACGATGCATTGCCAAGCTGCTCGGAGCGGAGGAGCCCTTGGCTAGTCATAACTTAACGTCCGCCATACACATTCTAATTCTCTTCAATAGCCGTCAGTAACTTCGGATCAACCCCCTCACCCTGCGGCAAATGCACCAACTCAAGCACCGCCTTCTCCGTAAAGTACTCCGGTAGCTGGTCTTTAATTGCCGGGGCAAGGTTTTTGAAGTCATTCACCTGTTTAACCAGATTGCCAGAACCGCTGACCAGTTGACCCTCGGCTTTTGAGTAGGATTCCTGCGCTTTGTCGAGGCCTTTTTTTACGCCTTCGAAGCTGGTAAGAAAACCTTTCAGTTTCTTGAACACGCCTTCTGCTTTGCGGGCTAATTCCGCTGTGTGTTTATTTTGATCCTCGAAGCGCCATAACTGCCGGACAATGTTCAGACTGGTCAACAGTGTTGTGGGGGTGGCAACTAAAACATTCTGCTCGATGGCTTTTTGAAATAATGTGCTGTCTGCCTTCAGTGCTTCGACGAAGGCAGATTCAATCGGTATGAACATAAAAACTATTTCTGGTGAATTTATGCCATGGAGTTTGTAATAGTCACGATCAGCCAATTCTTTAATGCGCGCAGCAACTGCATCAGCATGTTCTTTCAGCGCCTGGTTGCGCTCGAGCTCATCCTCCGCATTGACATATCGGGTGTAGGCGTTGAGTGACACTTTCGCATCGATGACCAGGTGCTTGCCTTGCGGCAGATATACGACGACATCGGGTCTGCTGCGACCGCCCTCTTCATTGGTAAAACTAACCTCCCGTTTATAATCATGGTTCAGGCGCAGACCGGACAGATCCAATACATTCTCCAGCACTAACTCGCCCCAATTGCCCTGCATCTTTTTCTGGCCTTTGAGCGCCGTTGCCAGATTATGTGCCTCAGTAGTCATTTGCTGATGCATGGTTTGAAGCTGTTTTAACTCAATGCGCACTTCGGCCTGCTGCTTTGTGCCTTCATTGTGAACTGATTCAACCTTGGATTTGAAATCGTTGATCTGCTGCTTGAAGGGGTTTAATAATTCATCTAAAGATTTTCGATTCTGTTCCGTGAATGATTTACCCTTCACCTCGAATATCTGATTCGCAAGATTCTCAAACTCATTCTTCAGTACCACTTTATTTTCTTCAAGTTGCTTCAGTTGCTGGGCAAAGTTCTGCTCCTTCTCCAGCAGCGTGCTTCGCAACACCGCAAACTCTTTTTCTGCTCTTGCAGCCCGGGCTTCCGCGTCGGCAGCATCTTTGCGCTGCTGCTGGAGTTCATCTTTAAGCGACTGCTGACGTACGTCCTGGTCTATGCCCTGCTGAGCAGACCGATCGGACACATTAGTGAGTTGCTGTTTCGTTACCGCAAGCTCAGTTCTAAGCTCGTGCACTGAAGAGGCTGCCCGTAAATGAGCAGCACTTTCCTCGTTAAGTCTGGATTGAAGAAGATCGAATTCTCTCTGCCTCTGGTCGCTCTCTGATTGTAATCGCCCCACTGCAGCGGCCGCCCGGCTTCGCGCCAGCAGCAAGCCGATAAAGAAGGCACCTGTTGC
>Ga0209390_10005514_pt1 | contig 17833 bp, 15 predicted proteins | sample BON01_FD_187212 | JGI IMG/M metagenome (GOLD analysis project Ga0209390, IMG submission 187212) | Freshwater microbial communities from Lake Bonney liftoff mats and glacier meltwater in Antarctica - BON-01 (SPAdes) (version 2) | ecosystem: Environmental > Aquatic > Freshwater > Ice > Glacier...
AAAAAACCGGGCGCTTGGTGGGATCCCTCTCATGCCGATGCCATCGCCAGCCTTCGTGTCCTCCGCGCCAACGGCCAATGGCTCTCCCTCTGGCGCAACTAATCACCCATCACTTCTAATTACACCCCTTTGGGTTGCGGGTTCGAATTCGCCGTTGCAGGGGTTGGGGAGAGGAGGAAGATTCGCCTGGATGCACCGTTTGCTCAATACCCTAACCCTCACGTTTCTACTCGCGAGTGCTGCGGCACTCGTGGCGGATGACCGGCCCAACATCGTCTTCATCTTTACTGATGACCATGCTCCCCACGCGATCGGGGCTTATGACGGATGGCTAAAATCGGTTAATCCGACACCTCAAATCGATAAGCTTGCCCGCGACGGCATGTTGTTTGTGAACAGCTTTTGCACGAACTCCATCTGTGGCCCGAGTCGCGCTGTCATTCAGACCGGTAAGCACAGTCATAAGAACGGGTTCATGAATAACGGCAATTCGTTCGACTGGGATCAACGGACGTTTCCCAAGTTGCTGCAAAATGCCGGCTACCAAACCGCAATCTACGGCAAGTCGCACCTGAAGGGTACACCACAGGGTTTCGATAGCTGGGCGGTGTTGCCGGGGCAGGGGCTTTACTACAACCCCGATATGATCACCGAAAACGGCACGGCCATGATTGAGGGTTATTCCACCGATATTGTCACCGATATGGCGGTCGAGTTCATGAAGGAAAAGCGCGATACCGCTAAGCCCTTCATGCTCATGGTGCAGCACAAAGCACCCCACCGGAACTGGATGCCGGCCCTGCGGCACCTCGATCTCTATGACGATATCGAAATCCCCGAACCGGCGACCCTCTTTGACGAATACCGCGACAACGCTCCTCCTGCGCGCCACCAGGAGTTGGAGATCGATCGTCACATGGATCTGAACTTTGACCTCTTCGTTGATCTTATGCCCGATTTCGTTGAGCCGGACGATGGTGGGCTGCGGTCCGACAAGTCGGCGTGGCATAACATGCAGCGCATGACCCCAGACCAGCTCAAAACGTGGCGCGCTGCCTACGGTCCCAAGGACGAGGCCTTCCATGCCGCCAATCTCACCGGCAAAGATCTCGTGCGCTGGAAATTCCAACGCTACGCGAAGAATTACCTGCGTTGCGTGAAGGGGGTGGACGAAAGCGTGGAGACGATTCGTAACACTCTCGATGAGCTCGGTCTCACGGAAAACACCATCGTGATCTACTCATCGGACCAAGGTTTCTATATCGGTGATCACGGTTGGTTTGATAAACGTTGGATGTATGAAGAGTCGCTCAAGATGCCCCTGATCGTGAGCTGGCCGGGCGTGACCAAGCCGGGCTCGAAGACCCTCAAAATGGTGCAAAACCTCGACTACGCGCAGACTTTTCTCGAAATCGCGGGCGCGGTGACGCCGAGCGACATGCAGGGGCTTTCGCTCGTGCCATTGTTGCAAGGCGAGGAGCCCGCCGACTGGCGTAAATCAATTTACTACCACTACTACGAATACCCCAGCGTGCACATGGTGCCGCGCCACAACGGAATCCGCACCAATCGCTACAAGCTCATGCACTTTTACGAGTTTGACGAATGGGAGTTCTATGACCTCAAGGCCGATCCGGATGAATACAATAATCTATATGAAAACTCCAACTACCAAACGTTGATCAAACGGATCAAAAATCAGTTAAAAGGGTTAGAGAAGCACTACGAAGACGATACTGACATGGGGGTGAAATCCCCGGCCTGGCAGGACGAAGTCCGCCCCGGCACGGCGGGCTAGTCCTCAGCATGAGCAGTTCATTTCTTTTAACGTCCCGTGGCCGCGGGGCGTTTTTTTTTTGCAGCCCAAAATTCCACGGCGACAGCGAGTGCTTTGGTTCACTTACGCAGATACTTCACCACGGCTTCGGTGCGGCTGCGCACGTGGAGTTTGCGGTAGATGTGATTGATGTGCGTGCGGACGGTTTCTCCGCTGATGCCCAACTGGTCGGCGATCTCTTTGAAAAAACAACCGGTCACGAGGAGATCGAGGATCTCCAACTCTCGGGCGGACAGATTTTCGGACACTGCTGCAGAAGGGCCGCTGCGATGAAAATACTGCACCACCTTGCGCGCAATTTGGCACGACATCGGAGCCCCGCCGTCACAGACTTCTTGAATGGCTCCCAGCAGTTCTTCGCTGGCCAATCGTTTTACGAGGTAGCCATTGGCGCCGGCCTTGAGGGCGCGGAAAATGCTATCGCCGTCATCGTAAACCGTGAGCATGAGCACGAGTAGGTCGGGCATTTTTGGTTTGAGGCGAACCACACAGTCGATGCCCGAAATACCGGGTAGATTAATATCCATCAGCACCACGTCGGGTCGCCAATGGGGAATTTGCACCAAGGCCTGCTTACCGTCAGAGCAGGCCCCGACGCAGCGGTATCCCGGGGTGGAGTCAAGCAGTGAGACCAAGCCTGCCCGGATGCCTGAGTCATCTTCCACGATGGCAATTTTCCGAGTCACGACCGGAGGATCCACATGGGGGAGTGGGCGGGCCAATTGACGCAAGGGGGGCGGGGGCGGGGCCCGAAACGGTTGCGGTGGCCTGGGGTGAAGGAACAAGGAGGATTCATCGGGCGAGTTGAGGGTCGACCAGCAACAGGTGTCATGCTCCGGGAGGGGCTTCAAACAATCTATCCCTCTCACGTGGGATGCGGGGGGCGATCCATCGCTGCCGGGGCTTGGGCTCTTATTTTTGAGAGGAAGTGTCTACGGTATTCGGATTGCCTAGGAGCTTGTCGGACTTAACCCCTCGAAGCGATCTATAGGCTCAAGGATGACTTCAAAGTTCGCCGCGAAGTGATTGGATTGAGACTGAGGCACCTTCGAGACCGTCTTATTGAGATTCGTTTCTAAGTCCGACAGGCTGCTAGGGGCGGTTCACTCCGCGGTCGCATACAAGCCGACCTCAGCGCACAGCGCGCTCCATTGCTGCATCGTTCGAGCCAGATAGTGCGCCGGAGGTGCGGTGGGTTTGAAGTTAATATAGCCGATTGGACCGTTGAAGCCGGACGCTTTGATGAGGCGCATAAAAGGCCGCAGATCATAGACGCTCTCGTCGAGTGGTTTGATGGTCGACTGGTTCATCGTTTGCACGCTGGTGCGGTCGAGCTCGACCAAAGAGCCCGATAGAATGATGGCGCCGATGTGACCTTGGGCCTGCGCGAAGGTTTCGGCCAATACCTCTCCGTGATCAGACATCAGTTCATGACATAGATTGATCGCGACTTGAAATGACGGGTGATCAATTTTCTGCACGAGACGCAGGGCAGCCTGAGTGGTGGGGTAGTAGGTGTTGTAGTGAGGGTAGAGCACGATTTTCACGTGCTTTGAAACGGCGTATTCTAAGATGCCCCGGAAGAATGCCTCGACTTTTTCGTCGGTGACGCTGCCGTCTTGCGCGACGTCCCGAGCCCACACCCACAACGTGCCTTGCTTGTCCGCGAGTCGATCAATGGCCGCCCGGTGAGCCTCGTCGGAGAAACCATATTTATCGAAGCGATGGGCCATGAATGCCGCGGGGATTACGAAGTCGTTTTCGTGTTCGGTGCGCCAATCGTAATATTGATCGAGTCGCGCCAAACTGGCTTCGCCGCGGGCTTCGGCCGCAATGCCCGCATAACCCAGTTGCTGCAGTAGCGCGGCGGCGGCCGGCACCGCCATGTCCTCCAGGCCGCCGAAGCTGTAGGTATACAAGGGGCGGGGGATGGGCTCCGCTCGAAGCGAACCAACGGCTCCAAGCCCAAGGGCCAACCAGATGAGGGGACGAAATAATCGGAAATTCATGAGACAATTGAGGGTTCGTATCACCGGTTTAGCCAAGGGTAGTTCTGCGTTTTCTTTACGTGAATGTAATCGTCGGGCCAGGGCTCTTCAGCGTAGTCAGGAAACACATACCCAACGGCCTGCTTCTCCGACTGGAAGGTGGCTTCCATGCGCTCGAGGAGGGAACGATGCTGCGGGGAGTAGGCGAGGTTTTGGCGTTCAAAGGGGTCGGTGCGAAGGTCGAACAGTTCCGTCCACGCGGGGTGGTCGGGGTATTTGACGATTTTGGCGTCTTTGGTTCGTAAGGCCAAGATCGTCGGTGTTTCCGCGAATTTATTTTCGAAGAAATACTCGTAGAAGAATGCGGTTCTCACCTCGGCGGATGCATCCGCTAGCAGGGGTTGCCAGCTCTTACCCTGAATCTCATTCGGCACGGTTTCGCCCGCGAGACCAAGCAGAGTTGGAGCGAGGTCGATGTTCAGCACCAGCGCATCCGAAGTGGTTCCGGAGGCGTGGGCGGGAGGATAACGGACGATGAGAGGAATGCGCATCGCTTCTTCGTAGGCGGAACGTTTATCGCCCATGAAATCGCCGAGCCCGTGCTCGCCCATAAAATAGCCGTTGTCGCTGGAGAAAACGACTACGGTGTTTTCGGCGAGACCCTCTGCTTCGAGCACGGCGAGGATTCGTCCCACGTTTTCATCGATCGCAGAGATGCATTGGAAATAGTCCAACGCCCAAAGGGGTTGCTCGGCCCGGGGAGTCGGGTCGGCTCCATCTGCCGGAGGCGGGATGAAGATCGCGGGGTCGTTAAAGTTCGGCGCCAGGCCTACTTTTTTTCCGAGAAATCGGTTTTTGGCCCGGGCTGGGGGGATAAACGGAATATGAGGAGTCTTGAACCCGAGTGCGATGGCGAAGGGCTGAAGGTGATCTCGCTCCAGATACTCGATGGCAAAATCCGTCGAGACGTCGTCCACCCAGCCCGTGGTTGCGGTCCGCACGCCATCGATTTCAAAGAACCAATCCTCGTAACGACCTTGGCCCGTAAAACTGGCGAAGTAGTCGAACCCGGGTCGTTCCTTTTGGTTGCCCATGTGCCATTTGCCGACGTAGGCGGTTGCGTAGCCAGCTGACTTGAGGCCAGTGGCCCAAGTTGCATTTTCCCGGGGGAAATGCGTTTGGTTGCTCGCGACGCCATTAAAGTGGCTGTAGCGCCCGGTCAAAAACTCGGCCCGACTCGGCGAGCACACCGCCGTGGCCGCGAAAGCGTTTCGAAACCGAATGCCCTCGGCCGCCAGACGGTCCAAATTGGGGGTTTTCATCCACGGGAATCGGGCCGCTTCACCTTGCTCGGCTTGCACCACGCTCATGGCATCCCAGCGCATGTCATCCGCGTAGATGAAAATGAAATTGGGTCGGGCAGAATCTGCAGCGCCAGCGCGGAGTAAGATGATGAATGTGAGGAGGCAGAGCAGGGAGCGGTTCATGAGGCAGGGGGTGGGGCGGTGAAATTCATGCTCCACTTTACCCTGCTTTGACCCCGTTTCGATATCCCCTTTAAGGGGGATGGCTGAGGCGGATTATTGACGGGGTAGGCGGGCTTCGGGTTTCTAAATCCCTTCGCTTAATTTTTGAGTTCAAGCGTGAACGTGACCACGGTGCCCTCGGCCAAGGTGCCGTCCACCTGACAGGTTCCAGCGATCGCATGCAGTCGCTGATCCATATTGGAAAGACCATTACCGTCGGAAGTTTGGTCGGGATCGAAACCACGACCGTTGTCGGAAATGCGAATAGTCAGTTTCGGGTCCTCGAAACTCAGTTGCACTTTGAGGGTCGTCGCGGCGGCGTGCTTGAGCGCATTGTTGAGCGCTTCCTTGAGGGCCATCATCAGCTGGTGTCGTTGACCGCTGGATACCGAGCGATCTGGCAACAGCGTAGGAATATCCAACCGGCATCGCACCTTGCTCGCTGCCGCCAACTCGGTCACATACTGACTGACGTAGTTGCCGAGTCCCTCTAGCGTATCGTTGGCCGGGTTTACGGCCCAGACGATTTCATCTAGCGCGATTACGACATCGCGCGTGGCGCGGCTCAAGCTCTGCAATTCGTGATTCAAAGCACTATCGGCCGGCGCGCGGCGGAGGGCTGAGTTACTCAGCAATGAAATTTGAGTCAGTCGAGCGCCCATATCGTCGTGAATATCCTGAGCGATGCGCATGCGTTCCTCTTCGATCGCGCGCCGTTGTTCTGAAGCCTCGATTTGGCGGGAGAGCTTTTTCCACGTGCGGTAACGCACGCCATAGGTCAGCCCGACGGCACCGACCAGGGTGATTCCCACCCAGAACCACCAAGTGGTGTAGGAGGGGGGCACGATGACGAGCGGAAGTTCTACGCCCATGCCGGAGGGGATCCCGTAGACGTCGACGGGGATAGCTCGGAATTGGTAACGTCCCGGGGGCAGCTTTTGGTATTTTGCGGGGGAGTGCCCTCCTTTACCGATGGAGTAAGCTTCGGCGGTCTCCACGCGAAGGGTCATCCCCGGTCGGGCGGCGAAGATCGTGGATCCTTGGCCGGCCCATCTTCCGTTGGTGCTGGTATCATAGTCGAGTAGCGCCAAGGCGCGGCCCGCCGAGTTGGAGTCAAAATACTGGATATTGCCGGCTTCGAAGGTGCTACCCATCCGCCGCCAATTTTCCGACCCGTTTGCCGCGGGATCGGGACCGAGGTCGAAGTTCTCGTCGAGGAGAATGGATCCGCCCTCGAGGCTCATATCACTGATACGCAGGGATTTGATCAGCCACGTCCCGGTGGTCTGGGCGGAGCCGCCGGAACCGAGCACGATTTGGATCCGATCGGTGCCCGGCGGGGTGACGAGCACTTCTGAGGACACGTGAAACTCAGGCGGGTGAGCGTTTCCCGTCCAGCCCTGACTCTGCCCGCTGCGGGGCAGGATGGTGCGGTCAAAGCGTTGCCCGTCCTTGTCCAAAAAATAGACCCAAAGCCACATGGTGCCCTCAGAATCTAGCAACTCCTCATCCCAACCGATCAACTGGTATTTGATGCGGCCGGAGTGGTCGCTGCGGTTGGGATGGGGGCTCGCGATGAAATCAAACGATTGAGTGTCGTCCCCGAGCCGAATCTCATCGTAGGTCCAAGGGCCGGATAGGTCTCCATCGCTCGGAGGGTTTAAGATCAGATCCTGAGGCTGTCCGCCGGCCGTGAATTGATGGATCACCACCCGGGGAAGGGGCGTTTCCGCCGGAATACCAATGACCGCAAGCCCGCTGGAGACGACTAGGAGGCCAAGGTATCGAGAGGTGATAAGACGGGTGAGGGCTGACATGGAGAGGCGGAAGGGCCGGGGGTAAGTATCTCACGCCCCGGGCGTTCGATCTATCACCATTAAGGGGGATACGCTCGATTTAGAAATAGGTTAATCCTTCCCTGCTCCGACTCCTTGCCTCTCAAGCGGAAAGTGAGTCCTCCGCCCGAGAGTTCATTTGTCTATCCACTCACTGGCTCCGTGAGCAAAAAACAATCAAAGTAGGAACGGACATCGTGTTATCGGATGCTTTGCCTGAATAAAGAAACGACTTTCCAGAATATGACCGGAGCGGTTTTGCTTCGGTATGGGAGCACTCCGGTTGCTAACGACGCAGGCATATGGGCTCAGATCCAGGTGCGGACGCCGACGCTCAGGGCTGCAGTGGTTTTTCGCGAAATAGGCGCGGGGGTTAACCTAGGTAATCCCTTCGACCTTCAGCTCCATTCGACAGACGCGGAGGAGGGTTTCCCGTCATGATCTCTCTCGGGCAGCGGGAATGAAGCATATCCGAATTCCTATTACATGGACGGAAGGGTTCGGCGGTGATTCTCTCGCTGATGCCGCTGGTCGGGTCAACTTAACCCACCCTCGGCTCGTTCAATTGGAACGGGGGCTCAACCTATGCGTCGGAGGGGACTTTACGCGGTGATCAACGCGCATCATGAGCAGACGTTTAAGGGCGAATATGATGGTTCGGCACCGTCCCGATCGGTTCTTCACCAATCTTTGGACCGACATTGCTAACCATTTTGCCGACTATCCCCGGAGCTGATCTTCGAGTCACTCAACGAACCGGCAGGGGCGTTGGGGAATTTCCACCGCGGTGCGATCCCGTCGGATCCTCAGGCGATTGCGCTCAACCGCAAAATCAACCTCATGGGGCACCGCGCCGTCCGGAGCAGAAGTTCCTACTTGGTCGAGGTGCTGACCGTTATTTGGTCATTCAAGGGCACCCCTACGACCCTTGGACTTTTTGGGGACGAGACGTCAGCAACGCGGCCTACCCCGGTAGAGAGATTGTGGAGCAAAGTCTTGGGACGGTAGCGAAATATGGGCGCCATTTAAATGTGCCGATCAGCTACGGTGAATTCGGAGTAGGTCGGGAGAGTGATCAATCAGCCCGAGATACGGCGGGGGTAAGAGAGTTTCACCGGACGGTGGTGCGAACCGTTTTGGCCGAAGGCATGTCAGGGGCGGCGTGGGATAATTGGAGCTGGTTCCGGTTGGTGGTCAGAAACGCCGATCGAGACGATGAGTTCGCGCACGATATCATGCCGCCGATGCTCGCCTCTGATCGGCGAGACGTCAGGCCCGGCGCGGTGCGATAGCGTGGTCGCGAGCATCACTATGTGATCCGCTAACCCGACTAGATCCATTGACTTCGGCGGAAAAAATTCACAATTCACGACATGACCCCATTGAGATCCTCCGATCGAGACGATGAGTTCGCGCACGGTATCATGCCGCCGATGCTCGCCTCTGATCGGCGAGACGTCAGGCCCGGCGCGGTGCGATAGGCGTGGTCGCGAGCATCACTATGTGATCCGCTAACCCGACTGGATCTATTGACTTCAGCGGAAAAAATTCACAATTCACGACATGACCCCATTGAGATCGTGACCCCATTGAGATCGACCACGATATCATGCCGCCGATGCTCGCCTCTGATCGGCGAGACGTCAGGCTCGGCGCGGTGCGATAGCGTGGTCGCGAGCATCACTATGTGATCCGTTAACCCGACTGGATCTATTGACTTCAGCGGAAAAAATTCACAATTCACGACATGACCCCATTGAGATCCTACGACATGACCCCATTGAGATCCTACAATTCACGACATGACCCCATTGAGATCCTTGACCCCATTGAGATCCTCATGGGGCACCGCGCCGTCCGGAGCACGGGTGGGAAAACGCTACCCGGACCATCATGCTTTCTACCAATGGACGGGGAAACCAAAGCACGATCGACGACGTGTTTCCGGAGCAGAAGTTCCTACTTGGTCGAGGTGCTGACCGTTATTTGGTCATTCAAGTGCACCCCTGCGTCCCTTGGACTTTTTGGGGACGAGACGTCAGCAACACGGCCTACCCCGGTAGAGAGATTGTGGAGCAAAGTCTTGGGACGGTAGCGAAATATGGGCGCCAGTTAAATGTGCCGATCAACTACGGTGAATTCGGAGTAGGTCGGGAGAGCGATCAATCAGCCCGAGATACGGCGGGGGTAAGAGAGTTTTACCGGACGGTGGTGCGAACCGTTTTGGCCGAAGGCATGTCAGGGGCGGCGTGGGATAATCGGAGCTGGTTCCGGTTGGTGGTCAGAAACGCCGATCGAGACGATGAGTTCGCGCACGATATCATGCCGCCGATGCTCGCCTCTGATCGGCGGGACTTCAGGCCCGAAGCGGTGTGATAGCGTGGTCGCGAGCATCACTATGTGATCAGCCAACCCGACCGCATCCATTTACTTTCGAGGAGAAAATTCACAATTCACGACATGACCCCCTTGGGATCGTGACCCCCTTGGGATCGTGAGCGGGGGGGGAATTGGGCGAGTGGTGGCTTTGTTCGGTTACTGCAAAGGGGCGGCGGGCACGGTGAGGGTGGTGCAGTGAATGAAGCCCATATCGGCAACCAGACTGTCGCAATTGACCCACTGAATGTCGGCTTGGGGCCAAGCGGTTCGATATGCTCTTTCGGTGGTAGCTTCCCAGGCTTGAAGGCGGGCGGTTTCTGCCCGGTCAAGAGAAGTGAAACGGGGCACGATGAAGGTGTGTTGGCCGGATTCGTTGTGCAGAAACACGCTGTTAATATACGACCGGTAGCGGGTAACCGATTCGGCGTGAATGTCGAAATAGTGGCGCATGCTCATTTGGCCGTATTGCTGGAGGACGGCATCGAATCCTTCGAGTGAATCCAAATCACTAAGTCCGGTTTCTGCCTTTACCATTTCGATTACTTTGGCTTCGATTTGAGCGCGTTCGGCGGCCGTTAGGGTGGTGAAACTTGCCTCCGCAATCAGCTTCTGCTCGACCGCCGCGATTCGCACGAATTCAGTTTTAGCTTCCACCAGAATTTCTTCAGGAGTTTTGAACATGATGGGTGGCATGGGAACCTTTAGCACCCGATAGCCGGGAAAGTTTTTGCGAATGTAGCGCTCGTTGTAGTCGAGCGCTCGACGGGTCTTTTTAACGAGTTCGACCCGATAGCGGTTAAGGGGTGGCTCGAGGGCAGTTTGATAGTCGGGTAGTAAAACGGTATCGTCGTTTACGACTTTGAAAATCATATCCAAATGGTGCACGGTGCGGCCGGGCAGGGCTTCGAGGACGTGGAGTTTCTTGGCCTTAAAATAGCGTTTGAACAGCTCTTCGAGTTCCCGGTGGTTACCGCCGTTGCGGGCGAGGGTGCGCGTGGAGACAAATACATTGCCTCGGCCGTCGCTCGCGAAATCGCCGCCGTCCATGGCGAGAGGTGGGCGCACAATTTCGACGGGACGCTCGGTTTGCTGCTGGAGATAGGAAACGAGGTCGGACGGCATGGCGTCTCCCTGCATAGCTAGAGAGTGGCGGTTGGTGTCACTCAGGTCGTGTGTCGCCCCTTCGAGTTCCGCGATGAGGTCGCGATACACAAAATCGATGGCAACAAGTTGATTCTGGCGACCTACCCCGAAGATCGGGCCAAAATCGCGCGTCCATCGCATCAACTCGCGGGAGTCGACAAAGTGAGTCCTGGCTAGAATTGCCTCCGCATCGGGGTGGCGATTGAGCAGCGCTAAAAAATAGGCGAAGGCTTGCTGGTAGTTGTCCTCGCCGAGCACGTAAACATCGATGTAAGGCGTGGCGGCCGCGAGGAGATCAATCTGGTAGCGCGCGACATCAGGGTTATGGCGGCTCTCGGTGAACGACATGCTCAGCACCAGTGCGCGCTGGGGTTCCCATTCGTTTGCGAGGCGTTTGAGCGGGATGGGTTTGCTATAGCGGAAGAACGATTCTGCCGAGGGGAGGTCCATTTCGTCCGGTCTGCCCACTTCGAAACCCAAAGGGCTGCTGGTCATGGTCATGCGTCCGATCCAAAATGCGCCGAGGGTCGCGAGGATGATCGCAGTCACTTTCCAACCTTTCCGGCCGAAAAAAGAAATGGATTTCATAAATGGGGGTAGAGGATGGGGTTTGCCGGCGGAGGGGAGACGTGAGGTCCGGACCCACGTTTCATGGAGAGGGGAGATAAAAGTAGAAACACTTGGCATGATCGCCCTTTGGCAAGCCGGGTTTGACGGTTTCCGTCGGAGACGCATGAAATTCTTTCCTCTCCAAACGGTGGTAACCCTAAAGTCGCTCGCTGGCCCGAGGGTAAGACGGTCAACTCCAATAGGCTCGGGAAAGCGCTGATTGCTTTCGTCGTTGGACCGACGGGGGCGGTGGATCGCGTGGAGATTGTCGAGGAGACAGGGCCTGGTTTTGGTGAAGTAGCCGCTGCCGTGGTCGCCCAGTGGAAGTTTCTGCGAGGTCAGGTGAACGTTCGGACGGTCAGCACGGCGCTTAAGGTGCTGATGGTATTTGATAGTGGTCAGCACGTGATCACTCTCAACTCAGGGTTGGTCGACTGTGATATCACAGGTCCGGTGATTGCCTGGGAGGCTGCGGAAGTGAAGCCAGTGCCGATTTCCCAGACCCGGCCGATCAATCCGACGGACTTGCGCGAGGAAGGCATAGCTGGCGATGTTGGGTTGGGTAGGGCCATTGACCGGGCAGGATTGCCCTGCCGGGTGCGAGCGGTGAAAGCTCCGCAAGGAGCGCTCGGAGAAAGCACGGTGCGGGCAGTGCGTCAGCGGCGATATTGACCGGGCCAAAAAGAAGGTCCGCCAATCACTGTGGGGATGCAGATTGTGAAGATATTTTGCGATTTCGGATTGGGCATAAGAAGCGATGAGGCCGCGGCGTTGCGACAACTTCGGGTCGTGAATCGCTAACTAATTCACGGGGTGGTTGACGGGTAGGATTACTCACGGTGCCGAGCATGAATTCCCGCACCCCATAGGCTTTATCTTTTGGATTCGGCGCCCCTCTCATGCCGTCCCTCCCCGCCGAAACCGGCCTCCCTGCATCCTTTCAAGCGTTCAACCCTCGGAGAGCGGCCGGGCAGCCACGGCGGTGATAATTCCCGCTTGGAACGTAACCGTCGACGGCATCTGTGCCCGGTGTGACGAGTTGGAGCGGAACCGGGGTTAATCAGAAGACCCCTAAGCTCAGGGGCCTCATCGGCTAGACCCGGACGTCGATCGTTCAACGACTGACGTTAAATGGGAGCCCTGGCTCCGGGCTCGTTTGCATGGTCCCGCCCGGGCGCTACTTGGGGCCGAAGAAGGGGGTGGGATCGGCGCGCATGGGAACCATGACGGCGTAGTCGACGGGTTCGCCTTCGATGGCCTTGATGGGGAAACCGTAGCGGTAGAGCGTCTTGCGGCAGGCTTCCTCGATGTCCTGCTCGGTATTACTAATGGCGATGTGGGCGGAGATGATTTCCCCGCGTTTATCGACGATGACCCCGAACAGCACCATACCGCCGCGCGCTTCGCGTTTGGCCTTTTTGGGTAGCGATATTTTGGGCCGCGGTTTGGGTTTAACTTCCTGCTCGAATTTGAAAAACGGATACACCTTACCATCTACTTCGATGTATTCGCGGGGTGGCGTTGGTCGCTCCGGCGGTGGGTCTTTAGCGTCGTCGGCGGCACCGGCCGCGGTCGCGAATAAGAACATGAAAGTGGAGAGCAGCAGGCGCATGACGGGACGAAAGAATCGGTCTAATCGAACGTTGCTATTCGCGGGGTGGCAAACGGGAAAGTGGGGCGTTACGCCGCGCGATTTTGCTTTGCCCAAGTGATCACGCCGCGGCAGCCGTCTTCGAGGAGATCGAGCACCGTTTCGAATCCTTGGGGGCCGCCGTAGTAGGGGTCGGGGACTTCGCGTTCGGCGTGGTTTTGGCAGAAGGAGCAGAAGAGGCGCACGCGATCGCGTTGGTCGTCGGTGGTCGCGAGGTTGAGGACGCTGCGGTGATTGGCTTCATCCATGGTGAGGATGAGATCGAAGTCATCGAGGTCGTGGGCGACGATTTGGCGGGCGCGACTGGTGAGGTCGTAGCCACGTTTGGTCGCGGCGGCGCGCATGCGGGAGTCGGCGTGATGGCCCTGGTGCATGCCGATGGTGCCGGCCGAATCAATTTCGATGTGGGCCGTGAGTCCGGCCTCGGTGACTCGCTTGGCGAGCACGCCTTCGCCGGCGGGGGAGCGGCAGATGTTGCCCATACAGACGAAGAGGATACGGAGGGGGTTCATGGGGGTAACGAGAGGGGGTGGCGGAATAAAAGAGGCCGCGGAGAAATTAGTATGCGCAAAAAAAACCGCCCGGCAAGAGGGCGGCTGAGACTTTTGGGAGGAGAGCGGACCTAGTTGTTGTAGGTGATCGTGCGGGCACCGGCGACACCGGAGGCGGTCGTGGCCGCACCTAGGTCGAGTTGGGTCGGGTAGGATTCGCCGGCGACGGTTTGAATCGCTCTGATGTAAGAGCTCGAATGCGTGCCGACTAGTGCGGCGGAGGTGATGCGGGTGACGCCGTGCTCGAGGTAGTATTGGCTGGAGGCGTTGCTGAGCTGGCGGAGATTGTTCATCACGGCCTTGTCTTGGGAGGAGGAGCGGACCCTTTGGAACGCAGGGATCGCCATGGCAGCGAGTAGTCCAATGATGACCACAACGATCATGATTTCTACGAGAGTGAAGGCATGGGCGGAGCGGTTTATTTTCATGGGGCGCGGATTTGGGGGTAACAGCAGACTCACCGGTCTTGAATTGAACCCTTAATAGGGGCGCTCCCCGCCGGTTGCGCAAGGGCTACATCTACGTAGAGACCGCTGTGTCGAGGGCGGCCGAGCTAGGATTCCTCCCCGGAGGGCAAATCAGGGCGGGGCTCGCTCGCGAGCCAGAGGACGTTGCCGTCGAGGTCGGCCAATTTCATCTCGGCACCCCAGTGCCAGTTTTAAGGGATTTGGATCACGGTGACTCCGCGGTCTTGGTCGGTCTGGAAAAGGGCGGTGTCGGTGAGCCCAATCCAGGCCCATCTGGGGGAGCCGGTCGGGATCATTTGGGAGAGCATGAGGTGGGCCCCGTCCATCAAAACTGAACAGACTTTGCCGCCGCTCTAGTCGAGCTTCCAACCAAGCGTCTCGGTGTAGAACAGAATGCTGGTGGCGAGGTCGACGACGGGGAAGACCGGGATGGTGTTTTCGACGTTTTACTCAGGGGGTTCTTCAGTCACCCCTAAGGGCCTCGATGGGATTAATGCGCAACGCGCGGCGGGCGGGAAGTGCAATCGCGGTGATGGCAGCGAGAGCAATGGTGATGATAGCAATCGCCAAGATATCGAGAGTCGAGGTCTCGAACAGATGTTGCTCGAGGGTTTGGGTGACGGGCCAGAGCAGCAGCGTTCCGAGAGCGAGTCCGAAGATGACCGGCCGACCGCCTTGGCGAAAGAGGAGGCTCATCGTTTCGCTCGCTTGAGCTCCGAGCGCCATGCGCACGCCAATCTCGCGGGTGCGTTGGGTGACGATGGTCTGCATGACCGCGTAGATCCCGACGGCCGCGAGCGTCAGGGCGATGATGGCGAACGCGCCGAGAAGCCAGGATTGGAATTTGGGATTTTGCGTCGCGCGGGCGGACAAGCCGTCGAGGGTGTTGAAATTGTAGACGGGTTGTTCGGCGTCGATAGCTCGAATGATTTCGCGCACGGCGCTGGTGAGCGTGGCGGGGGCGACCGCGGTGCGGACGGCAAACGAAACCGTGGGCCAGCCCGTCCAATGACGCAGGGGAAGATACATTTGAGGTCGCTCGGAGATGCCGGTCAGATCGGTCAGGCGGATGTCGCCGACGACGCCGATGATTTCATAGTGGTTGTCGCCACCGCCTAAGATGAGGCGTTTACCGATCGGGGAATCCTGCGGCCAGAACTGCTCGGCGAATTGCCGACTGATGATGATGGATGGAATATCGCCATCGTCGGTTTCGACAAAGGTGCGGCCGGCGATGAGGGGGATCTGCATGGCGGCGAAGTAGCCGATGTCGACGATGCGCCAGGAGGTTTGAATAGAGTCTTCGGCGGGGATGGTGGGTGAATCAGGCGAGAAAACGTTTAGGCTGGTGGTGCCACCGCCGAAGGGGAGACCGCTCGAAATGCCGATATGTGATACGCCGGGTAGCGCACTGATATCGGCCTTGATACGATCGAAGAAGCCGAGGCGATTTTCACCGTCGCCATAGGCGGTGGCATCGGGCGTGATTTGGAAGGACAGCACATTCTCGCGGTTGTAGCCGGGGTCGGTTTTCTGTAATTGGCGGTAACTTTTGAGGAGTAGGCCGGCACCGACGACGAGCACGAGGGATAGCGCGACTTGGATAATAACGAGCGTCGACCGGGTGCGGCTTTGGCGGGTCGAAAATCCAACCGGGCGAGAGGAGGCGCCCATGGTTTGGTGGGGATCGGAGTGGGAGAAGCGAAGCGCGGGAATCAATCCGGCGGCGAACACCGTGAGGATACCCACGGCGGCGGTGAAGATTAAGCCTTGAGAATCGAGTGCGATTTGATCGCTGCGGGGTAAGGTGCCGGTGGGAGCGTTGAGCAGCAGCAGGCTGATGCCCCAAGTCGAGAGGAGTAGGCTCAGGAGTGTGCCACCGAGTGCGAGGGCAGATGCTTCACCAAGGAGTTGGCGCATGATCAGCCAACGCGAGGCCCCGAGGGCGGAGCGAATAGCGAGCTCTCGATCCCGCGCGAGGGCTTGGGAGAGGAGGAGGTTGGCGACGTTGGCACAGGCGATCAGTAAGAGCAGGCCCACTGCGACGAAGAGGATGGTCAGGCTGTGGCGCAGTTCGGCGGGCACGTGTTGGTCGTAAAATGGCTCCAGGTAAGCACCCCAGCCTTCCATGCTATCCGGGTGGGCCGCGCGCAAGCCGGCGGCGAGGGCGTCGACTTCGGCCTGCGCTTGGGCGATTGAGACGCCGGGAGCTAAGCGTGAGATCACGGTGAGCCGATGGTCATCGCGATTTTCGTTGAGGGGATTGGGAGCCAAGGGGTGCCAGACGTCGACGGTGGCAAGGAAGTTGGCCGCGTCGCTGATGACGCCAATGACCTGATGCGGTTCGCGATTGATGGTGATGGAGCGGGAGAGCACCTCGGGGTCGGCGTTGTAGCGTTCACGCCAAAGGGACTCGCTGATGATGACGACTTTGGGGCCACCGGGACGGTCTTCTGCGGGGGTGAATTCGCGGCCGACAATTAGAGGCCAACCGAATACTTGGCTGAATCCAGCGCTGATGCCGACGGCACTCGCTTGGATTGCGCGGCGATTAGCGTCGGACAGGTTGACGTTGGAGGTGCGGACGGCTATCAGGGCTTCGAATGACTTTGATTGATCACGGTAGTCGATGAAGTTGGGCACCGATTGAGAGAAGCGGGTGATATTTCGTTCCGGATGGTTCTCCCAAAAGTAGACGAGGCGGTCCTGGTTGCGCACGCCGAGCGGCTTGAGCATGACGGACTGAATGACACTGAACATCACGGCACAGGCGCCGATTCCGATTCCGAGAGTAATGATGGCGGTGATCGCGTAGCCGGGAGCGCGCCGCAGCGATCTCAGGCCGAGAACGAAGTCGCGGAAAAGATCGGCGAGGAAGCGCAGGCCCCACGCATCGCGGCTGGCTTCTTTGGTTTGATCGATGCCACCAAATGAAACGAGCGCGGTGCGTTAGGCCTCGGCGGGCGTCATGCCCTGAGCGAGGTTGTTGGCAATCTCCATCTCGAGATGGAAGCGCAACTCTGCGTCGAGATCGGATTCGGTTTGGTCCCGGAGGAAGAAGGCACGAAGGCCGATCCAGAGGCTCTTCAGGCGGGCCACCTTACGCGGTCTCCAAAATGAGATTCACCACGGAGGCGAATTTGCGCCAATTGGCGGTTTCGGCGTCCATCTGGGTGCGCCCCTGGGGGGTAAGTGAATAGAATTTGGCGCGGCGTCCGGCTTGGGAGGTGCCCCATTCGGATTTGATGAGATCCTGTTTTTCGAGACGGATGAGAGCGGGGTAGAGGGAACCTTGGTTTACGCACAGCACATTGTCGGCGATCTGGTTGATGCGTTGCTGGATACCCCAGCCGTGACGGCTTTCGTCGCGGAGGGCGCGCAGGGCGAGGAGACCGAGGGTGCCTTGAAGAAGACCGTTGGGGGAAGGAGTCATAAGCTTTCTCTAGTTAAACTAGAGAAAGTCTCGAGATTGGTTTTATTGGCGTGGCTACGCAGTGGCAGCGAAGAGGGTGCTGCAGAGGTTGGGTTCGTTTTTAAGCGGCTTCGTGCGGTCTCGTGCCGCGCACATGAAGTCGGTTAAATGTTCTGGCCTGATGGCGTGGGCCCATAATTCACGGCGCAGTTCGTTGAGTAGATCCTGGGTTGAGGGTCTGGTTTTTTTCGCGGGCCGCCGCCACTTGGCTTCCGGGATGATGGCGGGTTTTCCGTTTTTGCCGTAGGCTCAGACATCCTGACGTGCGGGGAAAGAGGATGATCTCAATGTGACGTATTCCAGCCGTAGGGAGGTGCCCGGATAATGGGTTTGCGTGGCGTTGAGTTCGGAGCAAAGGAGGAAGGCGAGTTGGTC
>Ga0209390_10005520_pt1 | contig 17808 bp, 5 predicted proteins | sample BON01_FD_187212 | JGI IMG/M metagenome (GOLD analysis project Ga0209390, IMG submission 187212) | Freshwater microbial communities from Lake Bonney liftoff mats and glacier meltwater in Antarctica - BON-01 (SPAdes) (version 2) | ecosystem: Environmental > Aquatic > Freshwater > Ice > Glacier...
TTTCAATCTGTCTTGCTTACTATTTACATGCCCTACAGACATACAGAACTATCGAGGGGGGCCCTCGATGGCCCCCAAGTTTCGGGTCTTTGGGGTCCTTCTGACATATCCAAGCACGGGAATTTGTGCATTTCAATCTGTCTTGCTTACTATTTACACAAATAATCTACCAGGCGGTGGTACTAACATGCCCTACAGACATACAGAACTGTCGAGGGGGGGGCCCTCGAATGGCCCCAAAGGGCCGTCTGGGTCCTGCAGGGCTTTCGGGTCTTTGAGGTCCTTCTGACACGCCCAGACACGGGATTTTGTGCATTTCTATCTGTTTGGTTATTATTTACACGAATAATCCACAAGGCGGTGAATGTATCAACATGCACTACAAACTAGAATAACTATCGAGGGGAGGCCCTCGAATGTCCCCAGAGGGCTGCCTGGAGCCTTTTTTTTGTTTTTTGTGTCTCTGAGACTATTTCTTACGAATAAGTAAAAGCAACATCAATCCATCAAGGTTGCATTGTTGCACAACCAAGTGACATTCGTTTCTGTGTGCACAAATATTCTGTAAGTGAATGTGGATGTATGCAAAGGCTTGATATTGATCGGCGACCATGACGTGGCGTCAATTCTCCGTAGAACGTATGGGTTGATGTTTTTGTGTTTCTCGACGCTGGTGTCCAAAATACGTATGGTGTCGCCGATGGTCCATGCATTGCCGTGGTTCAGAATATTTTTTACACTTTGTATGCCACCCTCGTATCCGCTAAACTTGACATTGTGGCGTGAACCTATCGTGAGTACATGCCAGCATGTCTCATGACTGTTTGTTGAATTTGCTTTCGGTGTGGGTGTAAATGTGTGTGTGTGTGTGTTTATGGGCGTGCTTATGGGCGTGGGTGTGGGCGTGGGTTGGGGTGTAGGCGTGGGCGTGGGCGTGGGTATCTGTGTGCTTATGGATGTTCGTGGGGGTGTGGGTGTGGGTGAGGGCGTGGGTGTGGGCATGGGCGTGTGTGTGCTCTTGGATGTGCGTGGGGGTGTCAGTGTGTTTGAGGGCGTGGGTATCTGTGTAGTTGTGCGTGTGTGTGGTGGCGGGGGTGTGGGTGTGGGCGAGGGCGTGGGTGTCTGTGTAGTTGTGCGTGTGGATGTGTGTGTTTTTTTTGGTGTGTTTGAGGGCGTGGGTATCTGTGTAGTTGTGCGTGTGGGTGTGTGCGTGCTTATGGGCGTGCTTATGGGCGTGGGTGTGGGCGTGGGCGTGGGCGTGTGTGTGCTTATGGATGTGCGTGGGGGTGCGGGTGTGGGCGAGGGCGTGGGTGTCTGTGTAGTTGTGCGTGTGGGTGGGGGCGGGGGTGTGGGCGTAGGTATCTGTGTGGATGTGGATGTGGAGTTGTCTTGCGATGACACATGACACCCCGAAACGCCAAAACCAGATTTAGTTTTCCCGCTACCACATGACCGACATCCAGCATAATCGACGAGAACGTGCACTTGCAGAGGCGGCGTAGTCTCTTCTTCGGTCCACAACTGCAGCAGGGCATTCTGCTGCGTTGCCACGGTATATGACATCTCATCATGGACAATCGCATTGCTGGACACCTCGAGCTGTTGGCCCATATACTCCACCCTAATTTCATAGGTCTGAATGGGGAATATCACAGTGACATTGCCCCGGAAGTCGGTGGATTGATATTCATATGCTTTGTACGAATACGGGTTGTTGTCAGACCATGCTTTGATTTCCCATTCGCCTGCAAACTCGTGGTCGTGTATGTGTAGTGTGTCTGGATACACATAATTCTCAGGACACCCGTCTATGCAGGTGCGGGCCCCCGTTTCGGAATAGTTGCCATACGGACACGTTGTGCACACGGATCGTCCAGTATCGCCCGCGAAGGTGGTCGGGGTGCAGTTTGTGCACATCGTGCTGCCACTCTGATTTGCAATCTTTCCCGCGTCACAGGCCGTGCAAATGGTGGCCCCGGGATGCGGTGCAAATTTCCCTGTTTGGCACTGCACACACGTTGTGCTCGTGGTGGTGTTGGTGAACTCACCAGGCGGACAGTTCATACACGTCGAAACATTCATGTCACGCGAATAGGTGCCCATCTCGCACGCAAGACACGGCTGGTCCGTGCCGGCACGGTAAAACTCGCCCATAGCGCATGCTTGGCAAGTCGGGCCCCCAATAGGGCCCATAAGGGGTGCGACTGGCATGGTATATGCCGTGCCCCATGCACACGGTTGACACTGACTCGCACTGCTGGCGTGCACGTGGACAAGCGGGGCGTCGCAATGAATGCAGGTATTATTCATCTTGTATTGGCCCGACACACACTCGAAACACTGGCTGGCCGCGAACACGATGGTGACGCGCAGGAGCTGCACATTATCTTGTTTGTTGTGGATGCGCAAAGTCGACATGTTGGTGTATGGCACAAACGCGTAATTTTGTTCTAGTGTGTTGGCCAAAGACTGCTGAGTGGGCTCGAGCGGCGTGTTGTCCAGCTGTACATACCAGTAGTTGGAACTGCTCCCGGACTGTGTAAACGTAAACGACAAGTTGAAAACATTATTGCCTCCCTCCATAGGGCCCCTTGGGCCTTTGCCAGGGGGGTCTGGCTGTATGGCTGGCAGCGTGTACTGGAATAAACGATAGTACCAGTCAGAAATCTGCTGTGGTTGGACTGTGATTTCCTGCAGGGTGGGCTCGATATCCGCCCCGTGCAATCCGGGCCAGTCATGTATCAGGGCGCGGTAAGGGTTGTTGTCCGTGTGGTGGTGCGCCCAGCCCTCGCCACACTGTGCGACACACTGCCAAACACCATGGACGTGTGCTATGTATTGGCCTGCTGTGCAGTTCAGACAGTTGACATAGGTGCAGTCCGAGCAAGACGCGCTGCCCGTCACATCCTTGTATTTCCCGAGCTCGCACGCCTGACAGGGCCCCCCGTTGGGGCCGGTCGCGCCAGCGTTACACATACACTCTGTGTGCGCAGCCATGCCTGCAGGGCCGTGGGATGCCAATGGGCAGTTGACACACGTGGAGCTCGACACAGCGGCCAAGACCGCCGAATATTTGCCGGCTACGCAATCAACACACCCGATGCCAGAGGTGTGCCACTTGCCTGCCGGACATTGCGTGCACGGACCACCATCTGGGCCAGTGGAGCCAGAGAGGCATATGCAGCTCTGCTTGCTTGCGCTGCCACTATCCATGGTCTGTGAATTGGCCGGACAACTTTTACACTCCAACTGGCCAGTGATATCCTGATACATATCCTGCGCACACGACTCACAGCTCGCACGCCCAGCATAGTATTGAAATTTGCCTAGCTCACACTGTGTGCATGTTCCTCCGTCTGGGCCATAAAATCCAGGGTTGCACCGGCAGTCGCTCTCATGGTTGCTGGCACTTGGTGCGTCAGAGTTCGCCGCACAGCTTTGACATTCATTGACGCTGGCTGCGACCTTTTGAGAATATTTGCCTGCTGCGCATTCGGCACACTCCAGCGAAGCACGGCTCGTACTGTATTTCCCGGATGCACAATCCACACAGTTGGCCGACCCTACGTCTGGCTTGTATTTCCCTTTGCTGCACGCCGTGCACTCGCCACCAGCGTTGCCTCTGTACCCAGCATTACACCGACAGTCTGTGCGAAGCGAGCTGCCAGCAGGCGCGAACGAATTCTCCGGACACGCCTCACACTGTGTGGTCCCATCAGAATATTGCGCAATTGCACATTCACCACACTCCGGCGAACCACTGCTTGTACTATACTTCCCGGCGACACAAGTCACACAGTTGTCTGAGCCTGCTTCTGACTTGTGTGTCCCTTCACTGCATGCCGTACACTCGCTTGCCGCACTGCCTTCATACCCAGCAATACACACACAGCTTGCGAGAAAAGCGCTGCCACTGGGCGCGACAGAATTCTCAGGACACTCCACACACGCCGCGTCCCCAGTACCCACTTTATACGTGTCGACACCACATTCCAAGCACGGTACATTGCCGGCTGGCCTGGTTTTACCAGCGATGCATTCACACTGCAGTATTGAATCCATGCTTTGTGGTGTAGTGCCACTGTAACACTCGATGCACTGGTCGCTACCTCTGGCCGACCATTCTCCGGTTCCACAAAAATGGCATTCTTCTCTGCTATTCGATGCATGTTTGCCAGCATCACAGGCAGAACAAACGCTCGAAGACTCGTGATACGCTTCTCCTGGAATGCACTTACAATAATTTATATCATCAGCTTGGTATGAACCCGATCTTGCCTCCCCACTCGCGCATTCATAACAACTTGCATGTGCCAAATCTGACCATTTGCCAACAGGGCAATCCGAACAAGTCGCGTCTCCCTTGGCTGAGTATTGTGCAACATTACATTGAGTACATCCCGAGTCGCCATCTCCCGTCGAGATCTGCCCGTCGTCACAATTGTCGCACTTTTCTCCGGGGGTCAAGTATTTGTTGTGGCATGGAGGACAAGTGTCCTCTGCAGTCACATGCTTGTCGTATATGACAACGTTTCTCAACAGCAGAGTCCCTTCCCCTGCATTGTTTTTCTCCCCAAACTCCAGGGTACTGCTTGTTGGAATGTAGCTTGCGTGCTCTGTCGACTTTGTTAATTCCTGTCCTTGTAAGTAGAGGTAACATGTTCTATCTGCCTTGGTTACAGTATACAGAAATGTCAACCAGACATCACTGTCAAGATCAAGTCCTTCGGCTTCATGAAAATAAAAAGCACCATTTACTGTGATACCTCCGTCCTGTTCGTAATGTACCCTGCTATATAAAAAAGTGCCACTGTTGTCATAAGGGTCTATGTACACCTCTGCTAACCGATTTATTTTAAACAAGCGCTTCAGGGGATAATAGTTGTCTCTGAATTTGACCTGCAAGGATAAAGTAAAACCGGCTTTGACACCTGTTGTGGGGTCATCCTGTGAATTTTCCATCATGTCGGCGATGTTGATGCCAGTTTCATGTATGTTCGAATCTTCCGGCAGTGGCACCCAGTTGCTCTCACTGGGCACATCCGAGAACAGGCGGGTATGGTACCTGGTACAATTGGTAGGAGCAGTGAAGAATCCACTTTCCACCTGGAGGATGTAAGATAACAACAAACTACCCACCAATGCGATGCATATTCGTGTTTGCATTTTGTCATAGCACGATGTTGTATTGGTTCATATACTATACACACTGCAGACTGACAGAAATCGTCCAATATATTTGCTCAACCCGAAAGAACCCTCCAGGGGGGCTTCAATACAAAATAATAGACCCTCTGGGGACTCTGGGGCCTCTAGGTCTCTCTCACAAATCCGGGCCACAAGAGCTTGGGGTATTTCATTCTGGCTGGATTGTAGTATACAAAATCAACCACAAGGCGGTGGTACTAACATGCATTACAAAAACGTAAAGAACCCTTCAGGAGGGGGCCTTGAACCGACCCCAAAAGGCCAACCAAGCCTTCTGAGGCCTCCTGGGCCCTCTGAGACGCCCAGGCCAGGGGAATTTTGCCCAAACACGTTGGATTGCATGGGCTACAGACCGGCGAAAAGTTATACGCGAGGTATGCCGTTCCATACACCAGACCAAACGTCCACAGAAAGACAATGACAACCGTGGGGATGGGCACAAAGACAGTGGCAATGAAAATAATCAAAAGCACGGCAGTAAAAACTGGCAGCAGCGGGAGTTTTTTCTTGTGGCACGTCATGGTGTCGTAGAGGTTGCAATCGAAAAAACCCCCAATCAGCCGGCCTATGGTGAACTCGTTGTGTACCAGCATGTCTTGATACACGATGTCGTCGTAGAGAGCGTCCATGGAAATGAAAGTATAAATCATGCCTAGTATCTCAGAGCGATCAAACGACACAATGTCTGTGTCAAAGTAGAAGACTGACAGCAGAATGCGGGAAATCGCCGGAAAACATTGACAGCCAGGCGAGATGAGCACCCGCTCGAGGTTGTTACAAGTTACTATACGCATCAGCATTTCGGGGGTCTACTCCACATTTCAAGCCAGTCCACCCTCAAAACGTGTTTACCAACATTTTCACCGCAAACAAATGGAAAACTTTGTATTAAAAAAAAACTGTAAATTGTTCACGTGTAGCTCTGTGTCTCGGTCCTACACTCGCACAAATGCCAGGTAATCGCACGAATACAGCTCCTCTCTAGCCACGAGGGCCGGCGTCCTTGGCGTCACGACACACGGAACGACCATCACCAGCAGCACGGCGCACACGAGCAAGCTCCGCCTGCACGTTCCGAAGTTCCTGCTGCATCATAGTGGCGCGTTCTTCGGCAGCAGTAGCACGCAGTTCGCTCGCCAACAACCTGTGGGTCGCGCGGGCGGCGTCCTGAACAGCAGAATCGCGAATAGCAAAGGCATTATCACGCTCCAGTTGCATCAACTGCCAGGCTGTAGTAGCATGACGCTCATCCAGAGCAGAATTGCGTGCCTCAATCGCAACATCGCGTTCATTTTCGAAAAGGGCAGCTTGTCTTTCCCAGTCATTAGCAGAGCCGGGTTCGTCTATCTTGCGTTTCTTTCCCGCAGCACCTTCGGTAGAATCCTGCATAGCTTGCCCGCGAGCTGCAAGAGCTGCATCGCGCTCAAACTGCATGCCACGCAATTCATCCGTGCGCCGCGTCAAATCCGCACGGGCCGTATCGCGCTCGCGTCTATACCTCTCAATAAGAGCGTCTATGTCATCCAACAGAGCTAGTGGGTCTACCGCGCCAGTAGTGTCAGTAGGATGCGGAGCATGAAAATCATCCCCCCCAAGCGCGGAAGATGGCTCTGACACAGAGCCCACAGCAGCAGCAGAGCCCACAGCAGCAGCAGAAGGTAGTGGTGCCAAGACACCCCAGTTCTCGTACGACACAGTTTCATCACGGTGATGCAGATTCTGCAGACGCACGTCCCCATAACTATGGTCGAGAAATATGACACCCAAAATCACCGTGCCATCCAATTCAACTTCCTCGCTGCTGATGTGACCAGGCCACATTTGTCCGCTAACGGGATGGAGTGCCATCACGTCATCCCCAAGTTCAACATCTTCGTGTGCAAGAGGCACAGAGGCCATCCTGACAGCGTGCTGCACTTGCACCTCCGACATTACGTTATCCACGTCGACGCCGCTGACCGTGGCGACAATCGAGAGTAGCAGTATCATACGTACAAGAGCTGCACACATTTTGCCTGTGCACTTGCGCATACTATGCGCACCCCCCTGCAGGGGAAATGAGGCCATAATGTCCGTAAAGGAGATTCTAGCGTAATCAATTTTTCCGGGTCCCTTTATATACTGACAGAAGCCAACTCAAATGCCAAGAAAAGGTGGTCTGGCCATCGCGACCTATTGCACATCCATTTTTTTGCTCGGTCGGATACAAAAGGACGCGAGCTAGAACGGGTTGTCACGCGGGTTTGGCCATCTGCGCCCATCTCAGTCTGAGGTCGGGAGCCTCGTACGGATGATAGACTTGAGATTGCTCCTTTTTTGGCCCGGGCAAATGTTTTTTACTGCGCGAACTGACAAATCGCGACCCTAGAAAAGAGGCGCATCTGCATTGAAAAATTCTCTAAACATTTGAGGAGCTCAACGGCTGCAAACTGGTGTCTTTCGTTTTTAATGTTTCTTGCTCCTCTTGCCCCTAAAGGGCCCCGGAGGGGCTGAGGTTACTCTTTAATAAAATTGAAAAAGGAAGACAGAGGGCTGAGGACGACCGAGGAGAGCATGTACCATGTGTGCAGCGAGTGCGGGGGAGTGCCTGCCGTGCTCCAAAACGGACATTTTGTCCGGGCCCCCCCCCCCCCCCCCCCCTTCTCAAATGTCCTGGCATGTAAGAAATAGTCGAGATCACAGTTTAATAAAAAATCAAACAGAAACTTCCCCCCAATCTCAATACATGTCGGCGTAAATGTCTGTGTTGTATGTCATGAGGGTGTATTTTACAATCAAGACAATCATGTAGGAAATAGTCGAGATTATGATGTTGAGCGCCGCTGGCACTACGAAAAATACGATGAGAAGAAATCCAATGGCCTTGTATGAATTGAAGGCGATGCACACATACAGCCCAGCCACATAATCGTCGTCGTTCTGATGAACCTGACGGCCGGTCAATGTGATGATATCGAGATAATATTCTTGTGTATCATACGTAGCTATAAAACCATACTCTACCACGATATAGCGTGCGAAAGTGGCGTCGCCATTTCGGAAGATTGACTCCACTGCAATCAAGACCGTAAATATGTTGTCCATCTTATAGGGGGCCTCCAGGCACGTTTTACCACATGTAAAGTCCGTCGGGACGGACCCGGCGTCGGTCTTGAGCGTGAGGTTGGTGTGGCACAGCTGGTAGTTGTACAATGATTTCGGGACGGTAAGGCTTCCGGGAAGTAGCTGGCCCGACAGCTCGAACAAGCCGTTGCCCAAACACGTTGGAATGCGGGGGCTACAGACCGGCGAAAAGTTATACGCGAGGTATGCCGTTCCATACACCAGACCAAACGTCCACAGAAAGACAATGACAACGGTGGGGATGGGCAAAAAGACAGTGACAATGAAAATAATCAAAAGCATGGCAGTAAAAACTGGCAGCAGCGGGAGCTTTTTCTTGTGGCACGTGATGGTGTCGCGGAGGTTGCAATCGAAAAGATCCCGAATCAGCCGGCCTATGGTAAACTCGTTGTGTACCAGCATGTCTTGGTACACGATGTCGTCGTAGAGGGCGTCCATGGAAATAAAAGTATAAATCATGCTTAGTATTTCAGAGCGATCAAACGACACAATGTCTGTGACAAAGTAGAAGACTGACAGCAGAATGCGGGAAATCGCGTCTTGTTCTTTATCCAGGTTTGTGGTTGCGTTATAGATGTCCTGTCGCGACTCGTTCAGTGGGGACAGACGGGGCACCACTTCCAAGACGCCCTTGCCCGTGAAGAGCGATGGCCGCAAGCACGACACAGACATATTCGACAGGCACCCACTGTTGAGCATGTAAGCATAATACTCTGCAATCACCACTGTGTTTTCGTACACCCGCAAAAGCGGGGCTGACACTAGCGGGCATTCAGCAGGGAGCTGCGAGAAATCGAGAATCTGCTGCTTGGTGCACTGCGGCTTGATGGTCCATCCATCCTTGCGTAGCACGTTGGCGAAACTGATGACAATTTCATCCTGTAAAATACCTGCGCTGACGACACACGACATGTCGTTGGAGGCCTCGAATACCGTGCCGTAGGTTTGTGTGCGCAGCAACATAAGCTCGTCCATGAGAGTAGTTGTTTTGAAGGCAATGCTGTCCTTGACTGCGTCGAGCTCCGCAGAGTCAAAGTAGGGAGTTTGTGTCTGCAATAATCCCCGTTGCGCACCGCGCCCTGGGTTTGCGGGCACCGTGGCCCGGGTATCCTGTGTCGCAGACACGATGCCGCGAGGCTGCTTTATTACGGCTTGCACGGACTGCATGGTGTTAGCAGGCCAGCCACCGTGTTGCCCCGCAAAGTAATGCTGCTCTGCCTGCACTTCGAGATCGCCTGGCGTGTCTACGTGTAGCGAGGCACTGCGAGAAGAAGGGTGAGAGGACGAGCGAGGAGGCCTCAGAGCCAATCCCGTCAGAACTTTGTAGAGCAACGCGTCGGCGTATTTGACAGGGGTTCGGATCATCACGATCAGCTTGTCGAGAACCACGTCGTCCACTAGCCAATCTCGCGTGAGACGATAACATGCATGTGGTGTGCGACTGAGGATGCCTGGCAGCAAAAACGGGGAGGTTACAAGGTTCACAATGATGTTGCGGGAGTCGACAAAATCCACATCAGCATACGCACGGGAGCCCCGGGGGTGGACGGGATTCTGCATTGTATAGTTGAAAAACCACCATGTTTGCATGCAATAGAAACAGTCGCGCTGGTGGTGTATATTTTGGTACATGTGGAGCATCGGAGAGTCCGAGGAAGTGGCTACCAGCAGACATGTTCGCAACACTCGCCCACAGGTTCCTGGAATCTGGGCGACCCTGCTGATGGATTGCATGGCGAACTGGAGCAGCAGGCTTTCCTCTGGATGCCCTGAAAGCCCCCCCCTGGGGGCCTGTTTTCCACCACTGCTACCGCGCGTGGCGTTGTGGGCGGTGGTGGTATTTCCGAAGGACAGCAGCGTCCGTCTGTTGTTGCCGTCGAAGGAAAATAGTCGCATCGTGTTGTATGTCAGGACTGACATGCGGGAGCTCTGCACAGACACGTCGCCCACCAGCTGCAAACACCCGACGTCGACTTGTGCCCGCGTGTTGGCACTGGCGATGTCGGTACACGGAAACACAAACGTGCGCGACAGTGCTATGCTCGTGTGTGCAGAGGCAATGCTGGCAGCGTAACCTACACAGAGCGACTCCTTGTAGGAGATTTCAGAGGCCTCGTAGTCGAGGGTTGCGGTCCTGCATGTGGGAGTGGTTTCGACTACGTCGTTGAAAAATGTTGTGCACTTGCCCGTGGCCTCTGAGATTGACGCCATTGCGCAGTAAGACACGCCGATGCTTGCGGAACACAGTTGCGACGACACCGCACCCGTAAAGAGATTCACCTTGACCGCGCAAATCGCATTGGTCAAGGCACATTCCCCGGAGTTCAGGCACGGGGTCGCGTCCATGGTTTTTTCGCCACACACACATTGTTTGGTCGCGAGATCGCAGGTGTATCCCAATGTCAACGTGTTGATGGCCGTGAGGTCCTTCATGCCACACTTCATGCACAGGATCGACGGGTCCACGCTGAGAGTGTCTTTCAGGCAGTAGGACGTCGGGCCACACGTGAACTCGCTCACTTTGCCCCCCAGGAAGTCGGAGGGCATGACGAACCCTGCCTGCTCGAGCCAGCAGGTGCTCGCATGCATTTTTTGAGCATTGATGTCGACGTCCTCGTACTGGTTGTCCAGCAGGTCACAGTTCCACTCCAGCACCGAGTCCAACAGGTTGTCGAGCGAGCTGATGACAGAATTCAGGCTGCCACCGACCCCCGGGATCCTGCTGATGAAAGCGAATATGTCGCGTAGAGCCCCGACCACCGCCAGCACGACTTGTTTGGCAAAATTACACAGCTTGGAAAGCAATTCTTGGATCGATTTGAAAACGCCGTCGGAGCTGGTGACCAGATCCCACAGCATATTGTACATCAACTTCAAATACACTTGCAACTCTGAAAAAAGCTCTTTGCAGTGCATGAGCAAGGCGCTGAGCTGCTTCGACTGCATGTCACCGTCCCCTGCCAGTACCGACAGCAGGAACATGACGAGATCCATGGCGATCTGCAGCACCAGCACAACGATGCGCACAAAGAGAGCCACGATGCTGCGCACTTGCTCGATATAGCGCGAAATGCTGAAAATGTAGTCGGAGGGACATTCCTCCAGGCGAACGGTGCCGGCGTTGGAAAAAAACTTCTGGACCCCCGCACACGACGCCGAGGTGACCACATCTGGGCTAATGGTGTTGTAGGTTTCAACAATGGCAGACCAGCCGAAAATGCCATCCTGTCGCAGAAAGCGTGACGGCAGGTACAGCTTCGCCCGCGTTTTTGTGTAGGCATTCGCCCACGCGTTCACTTGTCGTATTTCGGCACGTGTCTCTTGGATTACGCGGCAGAAATCTTTTAGCTTATCAATCTGACAGAGCTGGAAGCTGTTGGCCAGTCCTTTCAAACAATTGGGTCGATCCAGCAGAAACTGCTTGCTCATATCCTGACACAGCTTACCCTTGTGCGGGTTGTTGTACCAGTGCTTTTGCGCAATGGAACCATATCCCTCGTCCTTGCACCGATCATCCGTGTTTTGAAATACCCACTGCCTGTCCCACATGGCGCTGTCAGACAGGGTGGCCGGGGCCGCTTGCCACTTTGGATTCGCGAATCGTCTCTGCACGGTTTCTCGCCACACCCGTTTGGGGTACAGGCCCTTGCCTTTCGCGTGTGTGCCCAGCCGCGCCAGCATGCTCCATATGGGCGAGATCCGCACACGCCGCGACAAACTCAGCTCGTCGCGCACCGGCACCGCATCAAACTGGAGGGTGCTGCGGTTCCAAGAGTGTGTGATGGTTGTGCCGCTCTGCGATGTCGGGGCGTGCTGATGCTGCTGCGCCCGGGAGCTGTTGTGCGCACACGGGCGCATAATTTTCTTGGTTTTCATGTATGTTTCATACTGGCTCTGCGTCATGCCGGCCACATATGTTGTGCCGAGATGTAGCGTGGTTTTGTTATGTTGCCCGGCCTGTGTGCACTCGAGCTTGCGATAGGTGGCGTTGGCAAGCACCACAAAACACACATCGGCCGCCAGAATGGTGTCGAGTTGTGCCCGACTGATCACAGCAATCGGCTGCCGATGACAGTCCCCCCCTGCATCCATGGTTGTCCTGACTCCTGGGGCGTAAAATGTGTCGTTGCTCGATGTTGCCGTGTGTCGCTTGGTTCGCTTGGCCTTGGCGGTCTCCAGCACCGTTTTCATCGACAGATGCTTCAAGTTGACCCAGAACTTGGGGATATGCCCACTGGCGTCGTTGAGATTCGACGCGGCCAGGCCTCTTTGTAGTTGTTCGCCGGACCGAAGTACGGCGTGTAATCTGGGCCAATGCATGCGTGAATAATACGTGGGAGGCTCTCCTTCCCACACCGCCCCCGCTCCACCCCCGAATTTGGAGGTAACAATGGCCACAGAGGATATGAAAAACCGGAATATCTTGTTGATCTCATCTCGAAAGAGCGTGTGCTCGGACAGCAGCATACTTGGCTGACTTGGCTGTTGTGTGCGTGTTTTTTGAATAAACAGAGCTGGCCCAAACTGAATAAACTCGTGAATGTCCCTGGTGTCGAGTACACGGCTTTGCACAAGAGGATTGGCCCCACCAAGATCGCCATACAATCCTCGCATACGCACCGGGTCTGTGTTTTTGTCACGATTCTCATTCAGCATGCCGCGGGCGGCTCGGGAAACACCCACATAAAAAAAAAACCCCTCTGGGGGCTGGGGCCCTGTGTTTACCTGGAGTGCAGTAGAGACAAGCAGAGACCACACTGATACATAAAAACTTCCCCACAGGGCTATGGCCGTGCAATATAGATATGTATAGACAAGCAGAAACCACACTCATACATCAAAATACCCCCCCACAGGGCTGTGGCCGTGCAATACGGATATGTATAGACCACACCCAAAAAAAACACCCCTCTGGGGGATGGGGCCCTGTGTTTACCTGGAGTGATCAATTGTATATTTTCGTGTACGATACGAGCACGTGCTGATCCACCAAACAACGCCGAAAGCACAAACGGACAGGTCCAATGTCGATTTGGGCAGCCCGTGGCCTCTGAGCAATTATTGGAGTACAATGGGTTGTGGGCAATGGTTTGCATATTTGCCTGTAAAGTGCTGTGTACATTTCGAAACCATGTAGAGCGGTAAGCCCCTGCATTGGTCTTGTTGCGCGATGTTTTTTGTAAATGCAGTTCCGAAACGCCAAAGTCTCCTTGCTCTGATATCTTGACCGCTACGACGCTGGGAGAGAGCTGACGTGCATTCACGGCAAGCAAGGCATATACCTGCACAGCACAGGGTGGGTCACAAAAATACAAGACGTCTCAATTTGGCAGATCTTTTGGAGCCACAGTGCGTGCTGGACATTTGGCGAGCTCAACATCTGCGACCTGGGTGTCTTTCGATTTCAACATTTCTTGCTGGTCTTGCGCTCTTGCTGAGGTTACTCCTTACTAAACACTCTTTAATCTAAACAGTCATGCAAACTTACCAGGTCGTCTTTGTTATCGACACGTTGCGCTTGAAACACAGCCTGGGCATTGTGCCCAGACCACAGCGAAGAGTAGCGACGCTTTGTTACCAAGAACTCGTCTCGCATCAAGCGATTCGAGGCAATGGACACCCTGGTCCTGTTCAGCGACGGCGCCACTCTGGTTCGCCGGCGGATCTGCATGGGACTGTACCCCAAGGGTGCCTGCATGTGGCCACACAATCTGTTCTTGGACAGTTGCTCCTCGTACGGTGTGTACTTGATGTAGCACTGTGAGTGCAATGCCTCCGGGTTGAACAGATTGTTGGCGACGTGGTAGCGTTCCAAGTACTCCAAGTTTATTTTGTTGGGCAGTTCTTCCAGATAATAGTCATTGTGTTGAGAACTATAAAAACACATACTTTGGTTGTAGACCTCGGCGTCGATTGCCCCCAGACAGGTGGTAGCGGCACACGGGATCTTTTTGGCCACGTTTTCGTACTTGTGACACATGTCTACGCCCATTTGCGCCTGGCCCAGATCCGATTGCAGAGTATCGTCCTTGCCTCGCACACGATCTCTGTTTTCTTTCTTGAGGAACGCATAGTCTTTCCCCAGCCACGGCACCACAACCTGGATCCTGTTGTCGGCATCAAAGTAGCACGCAAATTCGCGCAGCGTTTTGTCGAGGTACGTGTCCTCGCACCGCTTCCGGGAGTCGAGCAGATACGCCATGTAATCGGCATCTTTTGAATTGCCCTTGTTGCGCGGCTGCGCCGCATAGAATGGCAACACGCCGTCAACCCAGTTAATGCGGCTGTCAGTTGCCGGTCTGGTCTGCGCGGTGCCACCCTCTCCCGGCACCAACGGCAGCTTCAAGCCAAACGTGTTTTCGTGCACCTTTTGTGTGAAAGTCTTGACCCGGTCTATCGTGTTTTGCGTAATGTTTGGGTTGCATGTGTTTTGTTCAATGTGTTCCTGATCGGACGACTCGGCTATGCATCCGTCTTCCACGTCTCGCATCAGATACGCAGCGTTCATGGCGGCACGCTTGGCATTGTATCTTACGAACAAACACGTGTCCATGTTCTCACCATCTGGCACCTGGTTGTCGTTGCAGCTGCCCGTGCCAACATGACTACCACTGCCTCCCACAGCATTCGCGTGCTGGGGTTCGCCAAACTCTCGATACGAAGCTTGTATTTCCTCGGAGAGACGGATGGTCTGCGGAGAATTTACCTGCCAAAAAAAGGCACGCTTCTGCGCATCATAAAAGACCTTGTTTCGCAGCGGACTGTCGTCGGCATCGAGACTGTCGTGGATCCACGCGGTAATATTGTCCTGTTGTAGCATAAAAAATTGCTTGATGGCCTCGAGCATCTGCCCGTTGAACTGGGGCTTGTAGGTGTGTGTTGATGTCAGAGGACCGGTGTACGCTACGCTGTTGTCTTTCTGTGTCGTTTTGGCATATATGCCGCAGCCCAACCGCCCACCTTCCCGTGTCAGTACAGTCGCCGAGCTGCTGTACTTTTTGCACGTATCACATTTCCACAACGCATTGGTATCGTCCACATCACCAGCAACCTGGAACGCATGTTGATCTCGCATGGCATCATCATCCACACCCCCACAGTTGTTGGCCGCTGGAGCATCATATGTCGACGACGGAGAATAATATTCGCTGTACGTAGGAACGTGCACGGGCCCGCAAAAGTGCCTGGCAACAAACTTCACGCCGAAGGAACAGGCCCCGGAGGTCCCACTTTTGGACCACGTGTTTGTCTGCACCCCAGCCCGTGTATCCTCTGTCAAGATCGGATGGCATCCCTCACACTGTGCACCTTCGGGGGCGCTCGAGCAGCTGGCTGGACATGCCACAACGTAGTCACCTGGCGTGCCATCAATTTCGGACCAGAAGCTAGGTTTCGTGATGCGCCGCTTCCTGGCGTTGATGTGGGCCTGCAATTCTGCTCCCTCCAGCGTGTCGCTGTAGCTCGGGACCCACGCATGACAAAACCCATCCTGCACCTTTTCCCAGCCAAAGCGTGTCCTGTAATTACCATTCTGACATACAGAAAATGACATCGAGGTTGTGGTTGCTGTGGTGGACATTTGTTTCGTCGCATCTACCAGAAGGCTGTTGCCAAAAATCCTCGTGAATGCATTCACAAGATACCCAGCACTTTTCTTCAAGTATAATTCTTCAAAAAGAAAGGCCTCCCCGTTGTGGTCGTCTACCTTGTTCGCCACCCACGATCCAGTATACATGGCCAGTCGCACGAAGGACCAATACACAGGGCCGCCCCAGTATTCTGTCTTGTAACCATACCAGCGAGCAAAAGCACCCGTGTCGTGGTTATAACCGGTTGCCGCTCCGATTTTCCTCTTGGTGTCCACGTCTTTATCAATGTCTCCGGAATCAGAATGGTAGCCAATGATGTCAAAAATGGTAAAGTCCATGTTCTTGATGTAGTTCCGGAACATATGATAGTTTGTACTTCCGTCTAAAAAGTTTTCAATCATGTTACAGATTGTTGTGGACCACCATGGTCGCATTGTCGTGTCTTGATATGGATCTTGTTCGTAACACGCTGACAGCTCGTGTATGCTCCACCCTACGTCATCTGCACAAACATACAAACATATTAAACACACACAACATGAAGTAAGTGTGCCTCTAGTCCATGGGGGCTTCCACAGGGGCGTTAGTTTATCCACAGGGCCGGGGGTGGGGGCGGGGGGGTTGGTGGGGGGGGAGGGGGAGTGGTGAGATGCTTCAGTTTATGCCCAAAGCAAGAAACACTTTTTGGAAACAGTGGAGTGTGCATCAACAACAAATAGACACACATTGTGGCGTGTTTTGGCAAGGTATTGCTGGCAATGGAAGTTCGTCGAGTTCGTGGTTGTTCTTCACCCGATCATTTTGCTGCTTTTTGTACTGAAAGCAGTCGTTTGACGACTCGGAGTCGAAACTGTCTGTCAAGCGATAGTGTGTACCAGTTGCATACACAGTGTCATAGAAATTCTCATTGATAAACGGCCCCCGTGTTACAGACCCTTCTTGCATTTTTTTTTTGGTTCTATCGAAGACATACTCGGGACCCATCCAGCGGAAATTGGTCTTGAAAAACAACAAGAACATGCCAGCACGCGCCCTGTAAAAGTCGTTGCTCGGACTGAAAAAGTCGCCAGCACCCCACCAAAAGTGTATACCCTCGCAAACAAGGCTCCATCCCAGTCGAAGCTGGTCATTGGCGTAACCATCCATACCAGTTTGAGTTATTTTTGCGGATTCAGTCCTACTCATGTCGGGGGTGAGGAATATTTTCTGGTCAAACCGGTGGAATCGTTCATGCATGCGATGCTTGCCATGATCGACTTTGACGGTCCTGAAGTGATGCAAATAATTGTTCGCGGCAGGCCAGCTTTTATCTGCCAGTCCTGGGCAGTGTGAAAACAAGGGGGTCGGCGCGGTGATTTGGTGGTACTTGGCACGACTGGCGTCGCCGTTCATAAAGTGGTGACCAAACAGCTGCTGCTCTGTGCTGTCGGTGTACTTCCGCCGCAGCAACACTCGATCGTTGTACATGACGTGCGAAAACTCCGCTTTCGGGATCTTGGGGTTGAGGACGTACGCCCTCACGTCCAGTCCATCCGACCATTCCATGTTGTTTATACCACATGTGTCGCTGTCGTGACTCGTATCGGCAGACGAATACAATTCGTGTTGTGGTGCGCTCCGAAGCATATCCCACATGTCCAAATCCTGGTCGTACAGATTGTCCGGCAGCGCCGTTTTTGTTAGTCCATGACGCGCCCGGAACGTTTCTTTCTGTATTGAATTCAGGTTCTTCCACATGTGGCCATTCACTTGGTTGTACGCGTTGCTTTCTAACGCTCGGTACTTGAGGTGCACGGGATGCGGGTTTGGCAGGGTTCTGTCGAAGCCGAACAAAGACTTGGTTGTTTCCTTTTCAAATTCCGTGACACAACCCGAGTCAATGCGGATG
>Ga0209390_10005523_pt1 | contig 17794 bp, 9 predicted proteins | sample BON01_FD_187212 | JGI IMG/M metagenome (GOLD analysis project Ga0209390, IMG submission 187212) | Freshwater microbial communities from Lake Bonney liftoff mats and glacier meltwater in Antarctica - BON-01 (SPAdes) (version 2) | ecosystem: Environmental > Aquatic > Freshwater > Ice > Glacier...
CCCCCCCCCACCACCCTCAATCTACACATCCACCCCCAGCCATCGCCGCCGCTGCCGACGCGCCCACCACCACCAAACCTGCCGCGCCCGGCCTCCCGCGAAAGCCGGCCAGCCCGGCCGCCAAGACCCAGCCCGTCACGTCAGCTCTGGCCGCAGTGCCGGACCTGTCGTCCTTCAGCGCCATGCTCGACTTTTGCGGCGCGTCGAAAGCCCTGGCCGTCAGCACCGAAGCCGACGTCATCGTCTTTGCGCCCAACAACGCCGCCATGGACGCCTTTGCCGCGCAGGTCACGGGCGACCCGAAAGCGACGTTCTCGAAAGCCCTCTTGCGCGCCGAGTACGCCCCTTTGCTGGCGCGCATCGCGCTCGAGCACGTCACCGAAGACGACGACGACGACGGCATGTGCACGACGCTCGGCCGGCAGGCGCTGCTCGTCACCGGGAACGATGGCGCCGACGACGATGACGACAGCAAGAAGGCCGACAAGAAACTCCCGCGGGTCACGACGATGCCCTCGAAAAAGATGACGGCGACGATCCTGCGCGAGCAGGACCTGGGCGACGCGGGGGACCTGTACGTCGTCGATTGTGTGCTCGTGCCCGACGCGCTGCTGAACATCCTCAAGCCCACCACCGCCAAGGTCGCCGTCCCGGCCGCCGCCGCCGCCGCCGCAGCCGCACCCAAAAAGACGACGGGCGGGCGCAAGCTCCTGCGCACATCCTCCCGAAACAACATCATCGCGAACACGCAGCGCGCAAACATCCGCCGCGCCATGATTGGGAGCACGTCGGTCGCCCAAGCCGCGCTCATGAACAACAACGTGGCGCGCCTGGCGCCCCTAGGGAGCGTGCCCGACTACTTTTTGACATCGAGCGCCACCAACACGGGCGGGTTCTACGCCTAATTGGGTTGCGTTCTCGTCCTCCCCGTATCGCTCTCGTCGACAGCCCACCTCCCCCCGCCCCCCCCGCTTTAGATGCGCCTCGCGAGCGTTTGGCAAATGGAGGTTGTGCCGTGGCGCGCGCTTGAACCTGCCGCTGCTGCGCAGCCAGGCGCCCGTCTTCCACCGGCTGGTCCTCGAGCGCGGCTTCAGCGCCGCGGGGGGCGGCGCGCGCGACTGGCGGGATGAGGAGGAGGAGTACGGGCGGGCGGAGCAGGACGGGCAGGAGGAAGAGGACGAGGAGGAGCCGGAGGAGGACGGGGGCGGGCGGACGCAGGAGACGGCCAAGAAGGCTGACGCCAGGTACCAAGGCGCGATCGAGGCGGCGACCAAGCGGCCGCGCGCCCCGTCGCCCGCCGACGCCTTTTTGGCGCGCGGTCTTTGACGCCCCGCCCTCCCGCACGGCCGAGTGCTCGGAGTGGCTCAAGTTCTTCAACGTGTCGCACGCGGCCGTGCTGGGCGCCGACGACGACGAGCGCGCGCACGCACGCGCGCGGCTGCTGCGCTGGGGAGCAGCCTGGCGCTGGACAACCTGCCGGCGGCGCTGCGCTACCTGCTCCACCCGACCGCGATCCCGCCGATCCGCTCGTTCAAGGTTTGGGCGGTCGGGCGGCACAGCAGCCGGGGAAAGAGTCAGCGAGCGTGAACTCTGTTCGTCGAGGCCCTGTCGCCGCAACAGAGTTACGAGAGGGTGTGTCGTTTTGGAGATTGAAATTGTAAGAAGTGTAAGAGCGGGACGGCGTTGTACTTTTTTGCGAGGAGGGGGTGCGTTCGGCAACAGGAGTGGACCGACCCAGGGGGCGAGGGCTCGGCGGCTTCCCCCTTTCCTGCTGCCCCCCCTCCTCATCCCCCATCCGCTCCCCTTCCCCCCTGAAGAGCTAGAAGTACGGCCACACCCTCCATAACTATCCCTGGAACGAAAAAACATCCTCCTCAAGGCCAATGAACGGGCCGAGAACGACAACGACGGAGTTTGTGCGCCGCCGCCGTCGTCGTCATGTGTCTCTTAAACGGTCAGGTGGCGACACTGAGGCCAAGAAACACAATCGCCTTCTGTACGACCCCCCCACACACAATATGCCTCTCACGCTCTCACACTTACGATTGTATCCATTACGACGGCGTGAGTTGTTTTCCCGGCGGGGGCAGCGGCGGCCCGCCCCGGGCGAGTCCTTCTGCGGGTTTGATTCCCACAACTGGGCCCGGCGAGTCCTTTTGCGGGTTTGATTCCCACAACTTGGCCCGGCGATCGTCAAAGCGAGACGATCGTCAAAGCGAGACGAACCGACGCGGACGCCTAAGATGGCGCAGTAGGTAGGACCCGTAGCATGTAGCTGTAGAATAGCTGTCGTGAGATATAGGAAAAAAAAAAAAAAATCCCATCCGCATTGGACAGGAAGACGCTTGCCGAATACCCGGCTCGAACGGGTGACCTTAGGGTAGCTCAATTTGTGTATATGAATCCTACGCTCTGAACCAACTGAGCTAATTCGGCGCGCCCCCGCGCGCACTACATGTATTGCAGCGATTGATTGTGTTTTGTGCCCCCAAATCATCAAAAGCTCTATATATATTGCGTATCTATTATCGTGTGTTTCCCAGTGGCGATCCCGGCAGGCCGGACCAGCGAATGTTACGCAGCATCCGCGCGTATTGCTGAGGGCGTGGCCTGATCACCCATGCCCGCGGCCGCGGGTGTCTGAGACAGCTGGGGGGTGTTTCGGAAAAGCACCCGAGGTGCCACGTCAGCCCGGCGCCTAGTCACCCAGGTGCCAAGTCACCTCCGGTGCACGCCACCTCGGGGCCACGTCACACCCGGTGCCAGAGCACCCGCGGTGCCACGTCAGCCCGGCGCCTAGTCACCCACGGTGCCCAGTCACCTCCGGTGCCCAGTCACCCACGGTGCCCAGTCACCTCCGGTGCCCAGTCACCCACGGTGCCCAGTCACCTCCGGTGCCCAGTCACCCACGGTGCCCAGTCACCCCACTCACAGCGCACCTCGTCGCACGGGCCTAAGCCCCGGGCCAGCGCCCCCACAGAAAACCCACTAACGCTCCTATTTTTTTCCCGAGTTCTTGCCACAAACTCTCGCCACAGACGAGAGCGCAAGAAGGAAAAAGGGCAATCTTAGCAGGTACAACAGAGCAGCGCCATGGCGCAACACCAGACCAGACACGCGTCCAGACAGGCCAACCTTGAGGCTCTCGCCGCAATACGGGCTCTTCGCGAGGACGGCATGGACGCTCCTCCGTCCGTCCTTTCGCCGCAGCCGCGGATGCCAAACGCAACCCGCGCTGAGGGACCCGTGGGAGCCGGCGACGCCGAGGCGGCCGGCCCTACAAGGGAGGCTCCCCCGCCCGCTCTGGACGTGCCGAGAGACCCGCCATTAATTGGCTCGGACTCAGCCGGCGGTTGGTCTGCCCCCAGCATCGGGGAGCAGCACCGCATCGCGGCGGGTTTCGACTACGCGTTCGTGACGAAGGACCTCACGGCGCGTCGGTTCGACCTGCAAAAGAAGGCCTGGTTGGCCGAGATGGCGGATGTCGTCGACGTCAGCATCCGGCGCAACCACCTCTACAGGGCCGTGGCCGCCATTGGTCTGCTCGAAGCCTATCGCGGCTGGCGCGTCCTCAACGCCGACAGCGTCATCGGCACGGCCGAGGACCTGTGGGCGTGGCTCCGCACGCAGCTGGTCACGCCCGCCGGCGAGTTCTACGGCACGGTCCACCTCCTCGACGCTCGGCAGGCGCCGACCGAGTCAGTCAGCGACTGGCGCAGGCGCCTGGAGGCCTTGTCGGTCGGCGAGGGGATCGATCGCTACGTGCTCGCGGTGATGTTCATCCACGGCCTGACGGTCGTGGGTGGATTACGACCCAGCGCTGCGCAGCAGAGCCGAGCGTGCTGACGCGCAGCGGCTTCTCGAGCGGTTCAGTGACGTCTTCAAGGCCAAGCTCGAGGGACCGCCGACCGCGGTGGCCACGTTCACCGCATCATCCTCGAGGCCGGGCAGCTGCCACGCGTATTTCCAGTGCGCCGCATGGCGCCGGAGATGGCGGCGGTTCTCGACGAACTCACGGCCGACTTGCTCGCCAAAGGCCTCGTCACTCGCTCGTGGTCCCGAATCGCGGCACCGGCCATGCTCGTCAAGAAGACGGACGGGAAGGCGCGCTTAGTCGTAGACTACCGCAAGCTCAACGACATCACCATCGCCGACCAGTTCCCCATGCCCCTCGCCGCCAACGTCTTTGCGCGGCTGCAGGGCGCTCGGGTTTTCTCGGTCGTCGACGCGACGACGGGCTTCTACCAGATCCCCCTGGCCGAGGGGGACCGCTGGAAGTCGGCTTTTCGCACTGCTGGAATGGACGGTCATGCCCATGGGCATCAAGAACAGCCCGGCCACCTTCCAGCGCATGATGAACGACATCCTATCCCCCTTATCGGACATTTGTGTGCCCGTTTTGGACGACGTCGTCTGCTTCGCCGCATCGATGGAGGCGATGACGGCCGGACTCGAGAGCCTGTTTTCTCTCCTCCATCAGACGCAGATATACCTCTCCCCCTCCAAGGCCTGCCTCTACCAGACGCAGATCGACTTTTATGGGGCACCGCGTCGTCAACGGCGGCCTCACATGAGCTCGTGCGCCCCGCGAAACTTTTCCCCGTTCTTAAACGGTTTTATGTACCGCACTCCTCACAAGCATCATTTTTTTTCAACTCTACCTTTGACGGCCGAGGACGGCCTTTCATTGGTCGGGGGAGTCTGATACGCCCGGCGCGACTCGCCGGCGCCGCCGGCGACGAGGCGAATCCTTCCGCCGTCCATGCGGCCGGCGGATTCCTTCTTTCGTACAGAATCTGGCCTCTTTCCCTTTATTTCGGGATATAACATCATACACAATCATACACACACACGATAACACAACATATACACACACATACCACGTGCCAAAAAGCACCATCGATATCATTAATTCATCATCAGTTGTTGGATTTGGGCTCTACAGGCTTTCCCGACACTCAGCTAACAAGTAAATTACACTTCCGCAAAGCCCCTCCCCGAACGGGGATCTTTCAGTTGTGCTGGTGTTTGATGCAATGCGAAGATTACTGGTGGCGGCCAGAATATGGTGGGAGGAAAGCCGCTGTGCTTTTGTCGATGCGTGACTCAAAAAGCAAAGACGACTCGGCACAAAAAAACAACTACCGAGCGACGGGCATGCCCGTCGCTACTGCCGCCACGACCCGTTTCCGCATCTTTTTGCTGACCGCCAAGCAGGCGTCGACCGCCGCGAGCATGAGGTTGCGGCGAAGCAGGGCGACGGCGGCCTCCCCGGCATAACCGCGCGTCACCGCATCGGCCTGGCTGCGGGCCGCCAGATCGCGCGCGAGGGTGATGGCTGCTCCCGCCGGCAGCATCCCCTGCCAGACCTCGGCCGCCTCGGCGTCGAGCGCCCGCGCGATCTCCCGGCGGCGCCCAAAGCCGCCGATGTCGTAGTCGCGCAGGCGGAAGCATCCGTCGTACACCACCAGGGCGTGCCCGGCCACATTGGCCGCCCGCAGCTGCTCGCTCTTCAGCGTCGAGGGGGGCGGGTACAACAGCAGCGGCGCGAGCGCGACGGCGCCGACGGTCGCGAGGCTGCCCGGCCCGGCGGATCCCAAAAACACGACGTCCGGGGGCACGTGCATGGTGCGGCCGCGGGTGAGAATGGTGTTGGGAACGCGCACGGGGATCGTCGCGATGCTCATCCACCGCTCCGGGCCGGGGAGGAGCTCGCCCGGCAGCGCCGACGCCTCAAACGCCCCCGTGGCCGCCAGCGCGCCTGCGGGCAATGGCACCACCGAGAGGTCGCCGTCGCGTAGGCACGTCCCAAGCGCCTGCGTCGCCTCTGCCGCAGTCGGCGGCGCCCGGTAGAGGTCGTTGGTCTCGCGGCCGATGATGCCCTTGGTCAAGTCGCTGGTGCGCTCGCGCGCGACCACGCCCACGGCCACCCCGGCGAGCCCGACGAACCGGTCGCCCTTGCCGGTGCGGAGCGGGACCAAGCCGGCGCCCTGGATGGCGGGGCGCTCGCTGGCGAACCGCACCTGCCACTGGTCGAGGCCCAGGTGGGCGTACGGAGCGACGTCGCGCACGAAGGCAACGACGAGCGCATCGCACGCGTCCAGCAGATCGGCGTGCGCGGCAGGAGAAGGCACGGCGCCCATTGCCTCCGCCGCCCTTGCGCCGGAGCGGGATTGCGCTTGCTCGCCGCCACTCGGGCCGCGTGCGCGCGCAGGCGCGGCAGGAGAAGGCACGGCGCCCATTGCCTCCGCCGCCCTTGCGCCGGAGCGGGATTGCGCTTGCTCGCCGCCACTCGGGCCGCGTGCGCAGGCGCGCAGGCGCGGCTCGGGACTGGGGGGCAGCCCCGCAGCCGACGCGCAGGCGCCAGGAAGCACAAGGGCGGGGAAGTAGGCTGAACCGCGCACCGGAAGGAAAGCACCCGCCCGCCGCCGACGCTCTCCCCCCAGGGCAGGGCAGGCGGGGGGGGAGGGGGGGGCGCTTGAAGACCGGCGTCTTTGGTCGTCGAAAGTACAATTTTCCTCGACATGCCAGAACCTTAATATATGAATTGTTTGTACATTAACCTCTGAGATGAAAGGCCCCCCCGCGCATTGCAAAGAGATGGGGGAGGCACAGGGCGGGAGAGCCTCTCAGCGGAACAAGGACTTTCTGAATCGCAGAGACGTACGCCGTTTTGAGGAGAGTGGCGTGAATCTGTTTTTTTTTTAGGGGGGGCGCTTATTCGCCGAGGGCTTTAGCGCCCTGCGGGCGCGTTGTGTGTTTGACAACGTGAGTGTGAGTCATTTGCTTGATAAGAGTACGTGTGCATGTGTGTATGAGAGGGGTTTGTCCTGTCTGGTTGTGACGTAAAAGGGGGACTGCCGCTTAGCGGATCGGGGGTTCAATTAGGCGGCCGGCAACAAAACCGTCGGCGCTCGTCGCCCCCCAAATTCTTTTCCCCCTCTTTCTGGCCAGCGACCCAGCGAAAAACAAAAAAACATCCTACTGCTGCAACCAAAATAACTCCATCCATCCATCCATTGATCCATCCATCCCTCCCGATCCCCCCAAAACAACCCGCCCGCCCCCTCCCCCTCTACCCCATCCAGTACCCGCCGCCGTACCCGCCGTACCCGCCGCCAGGCGACAGGTAGTAGAGCGGCGTGTTGTAGGGGGCAAGGTTGGCGATGTAGTTGTTGCGGATGGCCGCCTGCTGCACGGAGATGCCGCCGCGGATGGCGCGCACGATGTTGGCCTGCATGGCGTTCTGGATGTAGTTGTTGCGCGTGGAGATGTCGAAGCCGCCGCGGGCGCCCGCGGCCGCGTCAGCCGAGGTGCCGTTGGCGCCGCCGCCTGCGGCGGTGGCGTTGATGCCGCCGCCGGCCGCGGCCGCGAGCGCGGGCGGCATCGCGATCGTCGTCCAGCCGTCGGCCGACGGCACGGCCACGTCGCCGGCCCCGCCCTCGACCACGGTGCCCGGCTCGGGCGCGGGCGCGCCCGCGACGGGCGACGGCTGGAGCACGGCGTCGATGGTGTGCAGCGCGTCGTCGCCCGAGTAGGCCGAGCCGACGATCGCGGCGGACGAGCCGAGGTCGCCGAGCAGGAGCGGCGCGCCGAGGCCGTTGCCGCCGGCCTTGGCCGCCAGCATCTTTGTCGGCACGTCGCCGCTCCGCACCACCACGGCGGCAGGGGCCGCTGCCGGGGTCAGGGTGGCGTCGGCGCCGGCGGCGGGAACGGCCACGGCGGCCACCTCGGCGGCGGCCGCAGCGGCCGCGGCGAGGGCGGCGGCGGGCGGCGCGGGCCCCTCGGCCAACAGCGTCGGCAGCAGGCGCCCGCCCTCGAGCAGCGTGGCGCCGTCGAGCGCCAGGCCGGGCGAGGCGTGGTAGGCGACGGCGGCGGTGAGGTTGGCGCGCAGGACGAGCAGGCCCTGGAGGCGCCTCTGGGCGGCGTCGGCGTCGGCGGCCGCCGCGGCGTTGCGCGCGGCGGCGGCGGCGACGGCCGGCCCCGCGAGCGCGCCGGCGGCCGCGGCCTGCTCCTTCTCCGCGGCCATGGCCGCGAGCGCCGCCTGGGCCGCCCCGGCCGCGGCCTCGACCGCGGCCGCCGCATCCGGCAGGGACTCGATCGCCTTGGCGGCGGCCTCGGCCGTCGCGAGGCCGTGCGCGCGGCTGAGGTAGGCGTCGAGGGCGGCGTTGCTCGGCGCAAAGAGCGTCAGCGGCGCGGCGGCGCTCGAGGCGAGCAGCTCGGGCGCCAGCAGCGCCGCCAGGCGCGAGAAGGACGACAGCCCCGGGTCGGCGGCCAGGAGGGCGGCGGCGCCCGCGGTGGGGGCGCGGGTAATAGCGGCGGCGGCGGTTGCGGACGTGGCGTTCCTGCTGCTGCCGGCGGGCGTCGCGTTGGACGCCGGCGCGTTTGTGGCGCGCGCGCCCGAGGCCGCCGCCGCTTGCTCGCCCGTCGTCGTCGTCGTCGTCTTCACGCCCGCGACGCTGACGCCGGCGGCCCGGGGCGTGACCAGGATCACGTCGGCCGGCCGCAGTACGCGGTCCACCACGTACACCGCACCGTTGGGGCCCAGGTCGATGGCGCCCCCGCCCGGCACGACGGACGCCGTCTCGACCGCGCCGCCGGGCATCACCACGGACGCCACCAGCGCCGCCGCCGGCAGCGGCTCCTCGCCCCCGACCTCCCCCGCCTTGTTCATCGCGCCCGCCTCCCGCCCGGGCGCCAGGCGCACGTACTGCCCGCCAAACATGCTGTACGTCCCCGTCACGTTGGTCCCGACCCCGGCCGCGGCCGCCACCACGCGCCGCAGCAGCGTGAAGTAGCGGTCGCGCAGCAGGTCAGTCCCGTTGGCGGAGGGCTCGCCGAGCGCGCCGCGCGCAAAGGCGTCCATGGCGGCGTTGGTGGGCGCGAACACGGTGGTGGCGGCTAAGGGTTGGTCGAGCTCGTCGTCGACGCCGACGAGGCCCAGCACGGCGGTGAAGGTGGTCAGGTCGGAGCGCGTGGAGATGGCCTCGAGAAGCGTCATCGCCGCGGGGGCGGATTTGTTGGCGGCGGATTTGTTGTTGTTGGCGGCGCCGGCCGCGGCCTTGTTGACGGCGGCGTTTTTGGGGCTGTTTTTGGCAGCTGCTATGTTTTGTTTTTGGTGTGGGAGGCGGGGCGAGAGGCGATGGGACGATCGCAAACGTCAGGCTTGGGGGCGTGCTAGAGACAGAGAGGAACGACAGCGTGTGAGTTTGGGGGGCGCGCGAGCGGCGAGCCCCACTGCACGACGGCCGCCCGCCCGCCCACCTGTTTTCCCTGAACACAAAATCACGCACCCTCATCCGCCGCGGCCAGGTGCGGCGCCAAGACGACCGCCAAGGCGATCGCCACCAAAGCGATCGCGCGCGCCATCTCGATATGTGTGTTTGAGGCACGTTGAGGGGGGCCCTCCCTTTTTCGTTTCGACAGGAGGCAACGAAAACAAATCGGTTGGGACCCGAATCGCGATTCGCGAGCGAGACACAGCGAGGGAGAGTGCAACGATTGTCAAGGCAGAGGTGGCGGTGGAAAGGAGAGTTTATAGATGGGAGCAGGGACAGGATGGTCGCACCGCGCGAGAGGGCGGGCGCTTTTCGAAGCAAACGCCGGCGACGACGGTCGTGCGCGCGCCCCGCAGGACGCCTTCTCGCCTACTATTTTCGGCGGCGGCGAAAGACAAACACGGCCAATTTTGGGGGGGTGAGTGCTCCAAATCAGGTTTAGATTACATTCGACGCGCCGCCGCGCGCGCCAGCCCCGATCGCGACGGCGACGGCGACGACGGCGGCAGCAGAGCAGACGGCAGGCGACCAGAGAGCGACCAGAGAGCGACGGGCCGGGCGCCGCGGCGGCAGGCCGGCCGGCGGCGCCCCGCCCCGCCCCTCGCGCTCTCTCTCTCTCTTCTGTCGCCTCTCTCTCTCTCTCTTCTAGTCGGACCCGCCGCCGTCGCCGACCGTCAGGATCGCCATGAAGGCGGCCTGCGGCACCTCGACGCGGCCGATCTGCTTCATGCGCTTCTTGCCGTCGGCCTGCTTCTGCAGCAGCTTCTTCTTGCGCGAGATGTCGCCGCCTGCGCGTTGTTTTGTTTTGTGGATTTTTTTTGCGGGGGGGGAAAGGGGGGAGGAGCGCGTGGGCGGGTTTTGCGTGTGTGTGTGAGCCAATGGGCGCGCAGCGACGAGGCGGCCGCGGCGGACGGGACGCCGACCCAAACACAGGACCCAAGAACAAGAGAACAAAACCAAATCCCCCGCTCGCCCGCGCGCTCGCCCGCCCTCTCCGCCCAGTTCCCGCTCGAGGGCCGAGAGGAAAAAAGAAAAGAGAAAAAAGAAAAAAACGATTCACGCACCGTAGCACTTGGCCAGCACGTCCTTGCGGTACGGCTGGATCGCCTCGCTCGCGATCACCTTGGCCCCGATGCACGCCTGGATCGGCACGCGGAACATCTGCCGCGGGATGGCCTCCTTGAGCTTCAAGCACAGCGCCCGCCCGACCCGCATCGCCGCGTCCTTGTGCACGACCGCGCTCAGCGGCGGCGCGGGCTCGCCGTTGATCTTGACTTCCAGCAGCACCAGGTCGTTGCGCCGGTACCCCGTCACCTTGTACTCCATGCTCGCGTACCCTTTGGAGCGGCTCTTGAGCTGGTCGAAGTAGTCGGTCACCACCTCGGCGAGCGGGAGGTCGAACACGAGCGTCGTGCGGGCGTCGGTCAAATAACGCATCTCCACAAACTCTCCCCTCCTCCCCGTCGCCAGCTCCATCAGGTTGCCCACGTACTCCTTGGGCGTGACCATCTCCATGCGCACGTACGGCTCCTCCATGAACTCGCGCCGGGACGCCTCCGGCACGTCGGCGGGCGAGGCGACGGTCAGCACCTCGCCGTCGGTGCGGTGGCAGCGGTAGACGACCGTCGGCGCCGTGGTCACTAGATCCAGGTTGTACTCCCTCTCCAGGCGCTCCTGCACGATCTCGGCGTGCAGCAGTCCCAGGAAGCCGCACCGGAAGCCGAAGCCCATGGCCGAGCTGACCTCGGGCTCGAACCGCAGGGCCGCGTCGTTGAGCTGCAGGCGCTCGAGCGCCTCGCGCAGCTGCTGGTAGTCGTCGCTCTGCGTGGGGAACAGGCCGCAGTAGACCATCGGCTGCACCTCCTCGTACCCACCCAAGGCTTCTTTTGCGCCGTTCTTCTTACTGGTGACCGTGTCGCCCACGCGGGCGTCGGCGACCGACTTGATCTGCGCCGCGAGGTAGCCCACCTCGCCCGCGTAGAGCGCGTCGACGGGCACCTTGTGCGGCGCGAGCACGCCGACCTCGTCCAAGACGTACTCTTTTCCCGTGTTCATCATGACGACCGTGTCGCCGCGCCGCACGGCGCCGTCCGACACGCGGAACTGGCACACCACGCCGCGGTACGCGTCGTAGTACGAGTCGAAGATGAGGGCGCGCAGGGGGCTCGCCGAGGTGTTGCGGGGCGGGGGCACGCGCCGCACGACGGCCTCGAGCGTCTCGTCGATGCCGACGCCCTGCTTCGCCGACACGCGGAGGATGTCGGTGCAGTCCAGGCCGATGATCTCCTCGATCTCGCGGATCACGCGCTCGCAGTCGGCCCCCGGAAGATCGATCTTGTTGAGCACGGGGATCACCTCGAGGTCGTGTTCCAGGGCGAGCCAGACGTTGGCGAGCGTCTGCGCCTCGACGCCCTGCGACGCGTCGACGACCAGGAGAGCGCCCTCGCACGCCGCCAGCGAGCGCGAGACCTCGTAGGTGAAGTCCACATGGCCGGGCGTGTCGATCAGGTTGAGCGCGTACTCGTCCCCGTTGTTGCTGGGAGAGCTGTAGCGCATGCGCGCCGTGTTGAGCTTGATCGTGATGCCGCGCTCGCGCTCGATCTGGTTCGAGTCCATGAACTGCTCGACCATGTCGCGCGCGGCGACCGTGCCCGTGCGCAGCAAGAGCTGGTCGGCCAGGGTGGACTTGCCGTGGTCGATGTGCGCGATGATGCAAAAGTTGCGGATGCGGTCGACGGGGACCTGTTTTTTCCAAGGGGGTGTGGTGTTGTTTGGTGTTGGTGTTGGTGTGTGTGTGTGTTGGGAGAGAGTTTGGGAGGAAAGTGAGAGAGGGAGACGAGGGGGGGGGCGAGCGAGAGCGCGCGCACCAGCGTCGGCGTCGGCGGACGGGCCGAGAAAGTGCGGCGGCGGCGGCAAACAAGGCGACGCACCTTGGCGACCGAGCCGTCGTCGTACAGCGTGCCCGGCCCGCCCTTCTCGAGCAGCGCCTCGGGTCCGTCGCCGCGGCCGCCCTTGGGCGGGGCGGTCGTGGCGCGCGGGAGGTTTGGGGCGGCCTTGCTGCCTGTGGAATTCTGCCCCGATTTTGGTCCAAAGGTCTTGACGACCACCGGCGCCTTTGCGCTGGCGCCCGCCGCGAGCGAGGCGGCGCGCCCGGGGCCGGCGCCGCCGCTGGGCGCGCGCGACAGCCCGCGCGACAGCAGCGAGGGCGGGCGGCGCGCCAGCGGCATCGGCTGCTGCGCCTGCAGGGCGGAGCGGCGCATTCTTTGCGCTTCGCTCACTCTCTCTGCGCGCCCTTCTTGTTGTCGTGGTGGTCCTCTCTCTCTGTCTGTGTCTTGGTTGACGCGTGGCGCGCGGCGCAGAGGGGTCGGGCGAGTGCGAGGGTGGGTTCGAGAGGGATGCAGGGAAGGAAAAGGGGGGCGGAGGCTTCAAGATGTTGGAAGCGGCAGCGCCAAGATATGCGGGCGGCGGCGGCGGCGGCGGTGGACCGGCGGCGGCGGCGAGGGGCGACGAGGCGGGGGAACGGAGAGTCTCGATTCCACACGGCAACAGCAGCAAGCAGCTAGCAACCGACAGCTAGAAAACAGAATCCAAGACCATCGCATCCGAGTCAGTCGGCCGCGCGCGGCGTCGGCGTCGGCGCGGGCGGCGCCCCGGTCGCGCCGTCTCCCGTTGCTGCTGCTGCCGACGCCGGCGCCGCTCCCATTGCGCCCCCTGCTCCTCCTGCCCCGCTGAGCGCGCCCGCCGTCCCTGCCGCCGCGCTGCTGCTGGCCCTGCGCGGCGACGCGACCGGGCTCATGTAGGCGGACGGCGGGTTGGTGCTGTTGGACGGCTGCAGCACCTGCTGCTGCGCGGCTGGCATGGCAAACAGGGACGGCGACGGGGCCGACAGCGGCGCCGGCGGCGGCAGGCCGCCCGCCGGCGGCGGCGGCAAGCCCCCCGCCGCGCCGCCCGTGGCCTGGCTGGTCCGCCTGCTCGGCGGCCGCGATCCCGAGCCCGCGGCGGGCCCGCTGCCGTCGGCCGCGAGTTCCGGGAGCACGTTGGACGACTGGCGCGCCATGGTGAGCACGGGTTGGCCGCTGGGGTTGCCGCCCGGGCCGCCGGACGCGCCGCAGCCGCCGCCGCCGCCGCCTGCCGGGCCCTGCGGCTGCGGCGGGTGCTGCTGGTGCTGCTGGTGCAGCATGACGGCCACGGCGGCGGCGCGCAGGCGCGTATGCTCGTCTAGCAGGACCGACAGCGTGCGCTCGAGCTCGGTGGAGCGGGAGTGCAGGCGGGTGATGACGGCGGCGGCGGCGGCGGCGGCGGCGTCGCTGGCGCTGCTGACGCTGCCGCCGGCGGTGGCGGCAGCGGCGGCAGAGGCGGCGCCCTCAGGCGGCGGCGTCGGCGCCGGCAATGGCGACGGCGCGCCCGCGCCTGTCGCTTCAGCAGGAGCAGAAGCCGTCGCGCGCAAAAGGAGCGAGGCCAGCGAGGGCACGCGGAGGGTCGGGTTGAGCGCGGCCGCGGCCATCGAGGCTGCCGCCGACAGAGGGGCGGCGTCCGCAGCGGCGGCGGAGGGAGCGGGGCGGGGGGCCGGCGGCAGCGGCGGCGCCGCCGCGCCCGCTCCGGGCGAGAGGCCGCCCGGCCCCCATGCTGCCCCCCCTCCTGCTGCCGCTGCCGCTGTCGCTGCCGCTGCCGCTGCTCCTGCCGCCGTGCTGGCGCTGTGGGTGAACGAGGGCCCGCGGCTGATGCTGAGGCCGGTGGGAAGGCCCCCTCCCCTGGCCGAATTCGGCTGCAGCGTGGCGGCCAGCGCGGCCTCCAGGTTGGCTGCGTCGACGCCCGCGCCGCCGCCGCCGCCCGTCGCGGCCGCCGTGCCCGCGCCGCCGCTGCCCGCGACGCTGGCGCCGGCGCTGGCGCCCGCCGCTCCTGCTGCGCCTGCTGCTGCAGCAGGCGGCTGAGGTTGCAGCTGGTGAGAGAGCAGGAGCCCCGCCAGCAGCCCACCCGCGGCGCTGGCGCCGCCACCGGCGGCAGAAGCGGCGGCGGCGGGCGCCGCCGTGCCGCCCGCCGCCGCCGCGCCGCCCGTGCCCGCCGAGGCGCGCACGGCGTCGCACAGCCTCTGCATGGCGGCCGCGTGCGCCGACGCGTGCTCGGCGAGGTCGAGCAGACGCGGCAGCAGCAGGCCCGCGGGGGCGGCGCCGCTCACGGGCGCGTGCGGGTGCGACGCCGCGGCGCCGCCCAACAGCAGCGCGGCGAGGGCGGCGCGTGCCTCGGCGAGCGCCGCGCCGCCGCCGCCCATGCCTGCGCCGCCGCCGCCGCCGAGCACCCCGCCGGGCCCAAACGTGACGCTGCCGCTCACGCGCGCCGAGCGCCCGGCGATGTCGGCCAGCGAGTTGGTCTTGGAGATGGCGCGCGACCCGGGGCCGCCCGCGCCCTCGCCGCCCTCCTCGATGATCTTAAAGCGCCCGCGCTTTTTCGGCTCGGCGGCCAAGGCGAGCGCGGCGGCGGCGGCGGCCGCCGCGTCGGCGCCCGCCGCCCCGCCCCCGGCGAGCAGCAGCAGCTGCTGCTGCTGCTGCTGCAGGCCGCCGACGCTGCCGCCGAGGCTGTCGAGCGACGAGATCGCGCCCGGCGGCGCCGCGGAGACCGCCAGGTCGGGCGGAGGCACCTCGCCGATTGGCAGCTGCGCATCCGTCGGCGGTGCTGCCGTCCCCGCCGCCGCCGCCGCCGCCGCCGTCCCGCCGTCCGACGTGCGCGCGGTTGTCGGCGCCGCCGCCGGCGCCCCGCCGTTGCTGCCGAGCGAGTTGCGGGGCCCGCCCGACGGACCCCCCGCGCCGCCGTTGCTCCCGCCCAGGGCGGCCTCCATCAGCGCAGCCCCGCCGCCGCCCGAGGGAGGCGACATGGGCGGCGGGACCTCGCCCTCCTCGTAGACCTGGAACCGCCCGTGGTTGCGCTTTGCGGCGGCCACGGGCTGCGCCGAGTGCGAGCGGCCCAGCACAACGGCGGCGGCCGTGGCGGCGGCGGCCGCGCCGCCGGCCGCCAGCGACGAGGGGCCGGGGACGCTGGGCTCCCGCGAGATCGAGGGGCTGCAGGCGGTCGGGGAGACGAAGGGCGCGCCGGGCACGGCGGTCGGGGCCGAGGCCGGGGGCACGGGGAGGGCCGCCGACGACGGGGGCGGCGGCGGGGCATTTGCAGCGGCGGGAGCAAACGCGGAAGGGCCGCCGCCGCCGCCGCCGCCGCTGCCGAGGAGCGCCGCGGCCGTCGCAGCCGCAGGCGCGGGCGGCACCGCGCCGGCGCCACCGGCCGGCTGGTCGCCGCTGCCCGCGGCGGCCAGCAGGGGGAGCGGGGATGGATTGGAAGGTGCGACGGAGACCGCGCCGTCCGCGCCGCCGCTGCCGCTCCTGGCCAAGCCGCTGCTGCCGCCGCCGCTTAGAGGGCCGTTGGCGACCGCAGCCGGCGTCGCCACGACGCCCGCGCCCTCGGCCTCGCCGCCCGCCCCCCCACCGCCGCCCCTGCTCGCGCTGGCCGCGGCCGCCGCCACGTCCGCGGCCGAAGCAGCCGCAGCCGCAGCCGCAGCCGCAGCCGCGACCGCAGCCGCAGCGGCGCCGTGGTCCTCGCTGGCCTCGGCGATGGTCGGCATCGACGAGCGCAGGAACGCGCCGCTGCCGCCGCCGGGGCCGACGTCGGCGGCGGCGACGCCGCAGAGAGGGCCGCCGCCCGAGCCCGGCGCGGCGCCGCCCCCGCCAGCGGCCGCCGCCGCCGCCGCCGCCGCCCCCGCCGGCCCCCCGGCGCCGTCCTCCTCGAGCGCCGCCTGCGCCTTGAGCCCCGCGAGGTCAAAGTTCCACGACGACACCCCCCGGTTGTACTCCTCCTGCGACAGCTCGAGCTGCCGGTCGTTCTCCGCCGCGCTGGTCGCCGCCACCCCCTGCCGGATCATGCGGACGCGCTCGCTCAGCGGCGGCAGGCCCGCCAGCAGCCGGCGCGCCAAGAACTCCTCGTCGCGCCCCTGGCGGAAGAAGCGGTGCTCGAGCAGCTGCGCCGCCGTGGGCCGCCTCGCCGGGTCTTTTTGCAGGCAGAGCGCCGCCACGTCACGCATGGCGCGGCTAAAGTGCCGGCGCCCAGTGCGGTCGGCGTCCCCCAGCTGCGGCGGCGGGTCGCGCAGCGTCATCAGCAGGACCTTCATGGGCGGGAAGCGCGCGAACGGCGCGTGCCCGTTGGCCAGCTCGAGCAGGGTGATGCCGAAGGACCAGATGTCGGCGCTCGAGTCGTACCCGCGCGTCTGCTCCATGACTTCGGGCGCCATCCAGCAGGGCGTGCCGACGAACGTCGTCCGCGTCACGCGGTCGTTGCCCCACGAGCCGCACCTCTCGACGGTGGCGGCCACGCCAAAGTCGCCGATCTTGACCGACCCGTCCCCGTCGATCAGGATGTTCCCCGCTTTCACGTCGCGGTGGATGCCGCCGTGCCGGTGGATGTACTCGAGGCCGCGAAGGACCTCGCGCATCACCGTCGCCACCACCGCCTCGTCCAACCCTTCCGGGTGCGCGTACTTTAGTATGTGGAGAATGCTGCCGCCCGTCATGTAGGGCATGACCATGTGCAGCTCCTGGCCCACGAGGAAGGAGGCGAGGAGGGGCAGGACGTTGGGGTGGCTGTAGGAGCGCATGGTCTGGGCCTCGTGGATGATCTCGTCCTGTCGTCCGGTTTTTTGGGGGTGGGGGGGGGTCGTGTGTTTTCGTGTGTTTCGGGGGTCGGGGGGCGGGTCGGGGCGACGACGACGGGGGTTGAGTCAGGGCGGCGGCGTCTTGCTTTCTTGCTCTTTTGACGGGCGTCGCGAGGCGACGACCACAAGGTTCCGATTCTGCGGGCCGAAACGCCACCACGACCCCGCACACAGCAGCACCGACAACACGATGCCGAAACGCACCAGCGAGCACGCCAGGCTCTCGAGGTTGAGCCGCTTGACGGCGACCACGGCGTCGCCGGCGTCGCGCCCGCGCACGCGCGCGCGGTGCACGGTGGCGCTGACGCCGCGGCCGCAGTCCTCGAGGAGCTCGTAGGCGGCGGGGTCGGTCGGGTACTCCCTGTGTTTTTTGCGGGGGGGCGTTTTGGGATGATGAGTCAAGGGGGGCGTGAGTCACGCGTTCGGGTGCCCTTCGGTTGCCGGGCGGCGGGACGAGCTGCCGCCGCCGCCGCCGCCGCCGCCGCCGCCGTCGCGCGCGCTGTGCCTCTGCTCCTCTCTGGGGGCGGGGCCCGCGTCCTCACCTGGCCAGCTGCGCGGCGTTGAGGTCCTTGCTGCTCTTGCCGCGCAGCAGCATGTTGGATAGGACGCGCTCCATCGCCATGGCTGGCTGCTTCCTCTTCGCGGTTGCGAGAGAGTGGGAGGGCTCTCCCCTGTCGCTTCCTCTCCGCGCGCGCGCGCACGCCCAAGTGCCCCGGCGCTAGGTCCGATCGCCGCGCCGGACGCGGCACGCAATTACCAAGGCCAGGATGACTCGAGGGGGCGGGGAAGGGGGGGGGAGAGGGGGGGGGGGCGGGGTGAGGCGGGG
>Ga0209390_10005528_pt1 | contig 17777 bp, 14 predicted proteins | sample BON01_FD_187212 | JGI IMG/M metagenome (GOLD analysis project Ga0209390, IMG submission 187212) | Freshwater microbial communities from Lake Bonney liftoff mats and glacier meltwater in Antarctica - BON-01 (SPAdes) (version 2) | ecosystem: Environmental > Aquatic > Freshwater > Ice > Glacier...
AAAAAACCGGGCGCTTGGTGGGATCCCTCTCATGCCGATGCCATCGCCAGCCTTCGTGTCCTCCGCGCCAACGGCCAATGGCTCTCCCTCTGGCGCAACTAATCACCCATCACTTCTAATTACACCCGGTGGGAAATGAGCCGAAAAATGCCAATTGACACCCACCCCAGTATCTTGATTTCCTTTCCACCTTTTTCCAAAATGAGCACCTCCGAAGAAACCCGACCACAGTCTATCAATCCTGGCGAAATTTCGTTTACGACACCACACGAGCTGAAGGACTACACCACCGATACTGGGAAAATCCTTCCCCGGAAATACACCCACCTCTCTGCAAAGCACCAACGTCGCATCACCAAAACCGTAAAGCGTGCACGTAACCTCCTCTTTGCCCAATAGACTGTTAGTCAGTCTTTGCACTTTTGCCGGGAGCTTGATTTTCAGCCCCGGATTTTTAGTGCCCCGAGCTTAATGATTACCCGCATCTACCGGCCAACCCCCCACAACCTCAAGTTGCTGGCTAATCGACTGAGGCAGGGGCGTCTCGTCGCTCTCCCCACGGAGACAGTATATGGACTGGCGGCAGACGCTTTAAACGTAAAGGCATGTGAATCAATATTTACCGCCAAAGATCGTCCAAGTAATGATCCTCTCATTGTTCATGTACGAACAAAAGCAGAGGCCAAAAAATTAACCGTCTGGAACGATGTCGCGGAAAAACTGGCCCGTAAATTTTGGCCCGGACCTCTCACCCTTGTTTTACCCAAAAACGAAATTATTCCCGACATAGTGACCTCCGGGATGCCCAGCGTTGCGGTAAGAATTCCCGCCCATCCAATTTTTCGACAAATACTCGAACTTTGTGGTCGGCCACTCGCCGCCCCCAGTGCCAACCCTTTCAGCTATATTAGTCCCACCACGGCTCAACACGTGAAGGACAGTCTAAATGGCAGAATTGAGGCAATTATCGACGGCGGGGCCTGCAAAGTGGGATTAGAATCAACCATCATTGATCTACGCTATCCCGAGAAACCCCAGATTCTCCGCCCCGGCGGCACGCTTGAATCGGATATTTCTGCCTGCATCGGCCGCTTGGGATCCATGACTGGTTTTAAGCCGCCTGCTAAGATAACCGCTTTGGCTCCTGGTCAGCGCTCCAAACACTACAGTCCCAAAACCCCCTTAATTCTTCATCATACCCTGCCGGAACCTCACAATGACGAGGTGGCATACGTAAACTTCGCCCAAGGCACGCGGAGTAGTGGAAGAAATCGATTCTACCTCACTGAAAGCGGAGACGGTGCCGAAGCCGCTCGAGAGCTATTCAAATTGTTGAGGAGTCTCGACCAAGGATCGTGGAAAGAAATTCACCTAGAACTTCCACTACTTGGATCAGCATGGTATGCGTGCCTCTATGACCGGATGCTCAGAGCATCCACTCGATAGAACTGTTAAATCCGCTCTCATCCGCGGACTTTAACCGTTATCGTTCCGGGGTATCGTCCTTTTTGGACATCACGACGTAGTAGTCTTTATAAGACTTATCGTAGTATTGAGCATAATAGTAACCTGACACCGCTAGATTGAGGCCATTGAGAACTGCTCCCAATATCGGAACGTTACTCTCCATTAATTTCTTTGCCGCAAACTGAGCCGCTTTTCGACGAACCTTGTTGAAGAAAATTGTGAAAATAGATCCATCCATGAGAGGGAGAACGATCATCGCATCACTCACCGCCGCAAGGGGTGGAGTATCAACAAAGACACGGTCATAGCGTTTTCTTAGTTCCGTTATCATGTCCTCAAATCCTCGACTGTTTAATACATGAGTGGGGTTTTTCGCCCGTCCCCCAGTCGTAATCACATCAAGATTCGGAAAGACGTTTTTCAATATAACTTCATCTAACGACAACGTTCCACCCACAATATCGATCACTCCTCTTGTATTCTCCAGCCGCAATGATTTGTGGATATTCGGCTTACGAAGATCACAATCAACAATAATCACTTTCTCTCCATGAGCCGAAAAGGTCAGGGCCAAATTAGTTGTAGTGAATGACTTACCTTCGCCCGGAATAGTGCTGGTGGTGAGGATACACTTTGCGTTCTTGGACTCTTGCTTCAGCCTAAGCGCAGAATGAAGCGTAAGGAACGCCTCAGAAACTTGCCGATCAGCGTTGTTGGATACTATCTGAGCTTTCTCGAGCGGATCCATTTTCTTTATCTGCGGAATTATACCTACGAGCGGCACACCAATCACCGACTCAATATCAAATGAACTCTTAACTCGATCATCAATGAAAGCGACGAAGAAAGCGAATCCCAAGCCCAATCCAATTCCTCCTACAAATCCGAGTCCAATATTCAGAATAATATTTGGGGAAACAAAATTACCTTCCGCAGATGGCTGCGCACGATCAATAATCCGGGCATTTTGATTATCTATTGTCGCTCCCAATGAAGTCTCCCTCATCCGAGATTGAATATTCTCAAGTAACGCTTCATTGAGCTTTAGCTCGCGTTCCCTCGCGTCATATTCGACGGATGCCCTACTTAAGGCCAACGAATCTGTTTCTTGCGCGGCTAGATCCTGTTGAGCTTGAGACAAATTTTGTTTTGTCGCTTCATACTGCGATTCAAGCTGATTAACCACCCCTTGAATTGCAGAAAATAATTCCGTCTGAGTTTGAGCAAGTTTCTTCATTGCCTCAATCATACGGGGATGGTTGCCCCGGTATCGTTGTTGCAACTCCGCAATAGCGATATTTTCGGCTGAAATCTGCTGCTTCAGCGAAGCGATGTGAGGGTCAGTAGCAACGAACGTCAGATCTGCAATCGACAGTAGATTATCTTTCCGGCGTTGAAGCTGGTTCCACCGGACTTCGACTTCTTTTAATTCAGTCGATACTTGCGTAAGCCTCATTCCTAGTGACTTCAAACGGTCCGTGACAATATCCCGTCGTTCATCGAGTGAAACGAGATTGTTTTTCTCTCGGTAAACTTGTAACTCGAGGGCCAGATCTTCGACCTTCTGTTCCTGCTGCCGGGCCCGGACATCGAGATCATCAACGGCCTTCAAGGCCTCTTCAATCCGCATGCGATTATTAAAGTTGATGAATTCCTCGACAAAATAATTTGCGACTTTAGCCGCAATCGCCCGATCAGGATGTCCATATTGAATGGCTATTACTAAACTGAGGCGTTGAGGAACAATTTTTCGGTTTTTAGATATAATGTCTAGAGGCGAAACTGGATCACTTTCATCTCCCGAAGAATAGGGAGCTAAGAATTGACGCAGATCATGGCCGGTGATCCGTTCTGCAACCTTTTCAATGATGTTGGCACTCTCCAGCAGTTTGACCTGCGTGTTCAGATCTTCCGCTCCCCGGATATCCGTATTCACAACCGCTTCAACCTGCATCACGGTGGCATCTTCTCGTAAAATATGAACCGTAGCAGTTGATTCATAAATCGGAGTGGCGCTACTCGTATAAACAATTGCCGATGAAAGCACCACCAAGAACACGACGATTATATACCAGATACGTTCTCTCAGTATCAGCAGGTAGTCTTGGAAGCCTCGATGGGCGGTCCCATCACTTTCACCATATCCACCATAACCACCGTAGCCGTAATTACTCCCGTAATTACCACCATAGTTGCTTGATGATTCTGAATCTCGGCGAGATTCTTTATCAGAAAGACTCATTTGATAAATGTGTTTAATCTACAGAAAGCGCTCAGGCACGTAGATGAGATCATCGGTTTGTAATACCCACCGTTCCTCAGAATCACCCTTAATGACATCGTTGGCGTCGATTGTGAATGTCTCAACTCTGCCAGAATCTAATTTCCGGGTGAGGCTAATTTTCCTTCGTTCGGCCAATCGAGTAAATCCACCGGCTCGAGAGATTGCATCCAGTAATGTCAGTCCTTCCTCTTGGGGAAATGGAATCTGCCCTGGAGCTGTCACAGAGCCGAGAACGTTTACTGTTCTGCGCGAATACTCCAACACGACCACGTTGACCTGCGGATTAACCAAGTAATCACGATCATACAGCTGTCGCAGTTCAGATTCCGCTTCTGATAGGGTAAGACCTCTCAATACGACGCTACCGACAAGAGGAAGAGTGACCGTATCCTCGCGAGAAATTCTAACTTCTCGATCCATGTCTGATTCTTGAAAAAATCGGATTTGAAGTAAATCAAGAGGTTGGAGAACATAATCCCGCGGTTCCTCTGCCGGTAGCACCTTAGAACTACCTCGATCACTTGAATCGACGGCCATCGCAATTAACGAGATGGAAACTGCTCCTATCAGGAAACAAAATATTTTTAGAACACGCATGGGAAAAAAAAGGGAAGAAGACCGAATAGGTCTTCTTCCCATTTCTCAACTTTTAAGCTGGAAATTATTCAAATCAGTAGCGGAGACGCGCAGACAAACTGAAGATCGTATTATCAAAATCCCCACCCACTGTTCCGCTGGCATTATCGCTGTAGTTGAATTTGCCGTGAATCTGCAGATACTCGTTCACGATATACTCACCACCCACTGAACCCTGAACAAACGTGTCAGCCTCCTTGGAAAAGTAGTCGATTTGACGGCGGGAAATACGTGAAGTCAGCGCAAACTCCGGACTGATCGACGATTTGAAACCGACGAAAGCATCGAAGTTCTCTTGCGATTCACCGGTGCCCGATGTGCCAAAGTCATTGGAAACACCGAACGTGAGTTGGGTCTTCGCTGAGTAAAGATAAGTAAAGTCGGAAACCAAGCCTATGGTTGTTCTAGATGCCCCTGCTTGGGTATTCCGATCAGTCACACCAAATCGCAGAAAACCACTTAACTTTGGGGTAAACTCTCCCCGAGCACCAACGGAGTAGAACATGTCATCAGAACTAGTGCCGGCAAAATCCGAGTCGGTTTCCCTGTAACGAAGACCGAGACTTAAGTCGACCTTCGAGGATGTTTCCCAGAAATAACGGAGAGGAATTTCGGTGAGGGTTCGGTCGGCGAATGACGCATCGCTGTAGTCAGTATCCGTAAAATCGAATCCAAACAAGAGAGAAGACTTTGCAGATAGATCCATCTCGTGGTCACCTCCGGCGTTCAGCACGTCACGTCGGGAGAGCGTCGGGGCCCGAGAATCAACCGTATTTTGATTTAGCTGCTTGAACGAAGCGATCATCTTTGTGACGGAATTCCCATCGTCATGTTTTGCGTCGAACGAGACACTCGAGAGATTTGTATCCAAGTCTGAACTATCACTGTAAGATTCAAACGTTTCAATGTAAGCGAGTTTACCACTCAACAGCGCGTTTTTTCCGAACTCATACGAGAGTCCAGGAGCGAAGCGGAAGATTGTTTCATCTCGAATCGGATTACCCGGCCCCGTCTGACCTGTCGCGACGAAGTCGTTGCCGAGTGTCACGTTGTCGTTGAAGTCGATACCCGCTGTTGCCGTGACAAAGATTTCCGCACTGCTTCCAACCGCCATAAACGGTGCTGCCATCGATTGACCGACGACCAACGAGCAAATAGCTGTAGTTGTGATTAATTTTTTCATAGATTTGAAGTGATAAGATTGGGTATCAAAGAGTTTACTCCTCTTCGAGGGAAGTAAATTCTCGGCAGTGATTAAGTTTTTTACGCTCCATCCGTGCCAGATACGACCAATGACCTGAGGACCGCAAATGTCCCCAACGTGCGATGGTTTGGCAAGACCGTAATTGCAAAATGTTTGAAATCAGAAAGTAATCAATTCACTGAAATTCAGCTTGAAATAACCGATGACGCAAAAAATTACCGATCTCCATGAGCGTTCATCCGCGACCGCACACATTAAATATCTGACAGGTTACCGAAGACTTCTGCCTCTTTATCTGCTCAACTCCAAGGACGGGATAAAGATCCAGGTTTTTCCGGTTAAATTGGCTGTCTGGATTTTAACCTTCGCTGTTTCAACCTATCTCGGTGGCGGTCTAGCACTTTATTTAAATGATCGCATCAACAACGATTTAAGTAATATTTCTATTCTCGATCGCCTCTATCCGCCCTACTGGGAGCGTTACTCCCAAGCTCGGGGCGACAGTTATGTTGAAAACGCGATCAAAGGGCTCGAAAATGGTGATTTTTCTCAAGCATTTCATCAAATCCGCGTTGGCCTCGCCCGATCACCCGCTAACCTTCAGGGTCGCACCCTACTTGCCGACATGTTCGTGGCCGCCGGAAGAAATGATCTGGCCGAAACAACCCTGTTGGATGGAATGGAGTTCCATGCGGCTGAATCCGATTATTTAGCGAAAACGTTAGCTTTCTTGTTCCGGCTCAAACGAGACGAGAAAATCATCACGCTCGCAAAGGATCTTTTACCTGGTGCTTCCTCGGATGAAACCAACCGATCCAATCCAAACAAAGCGGAGGTGCTTTTAGCCTCGTCTCTTGCTAACGCCTATATCTATCGAGGCAACTTTGATCGAGCTGAAGAGGTTCTAAACCAATTTGGCCTAGCCGCATCAAAGGACGGTCGATACCTGCTTGCGACAATCGAATGGGAGCGGGGCTACAAGGACCTAGCTCTCGTCTTGATCGAACAGTTGGCTAAAGAGTTCCCTGCTGACCCGAATCTCTACCGTTCTTTAGTCGGGTGGCAGCTTGAGCATTCCTTGCCGGATACCGCCCGTCGGACCAGCCTCCTGCGAAGATTAGCTTTCCCCCAGCATTATCAGCCCAGAGTAGATTTACTCTATTCTTATGATGCCTCCGGCGATGATTATTCGCTGGAAAACGAAGTTCGTCAGTTCGTTCGAGATTTCGGGACTTCGTCGCCAGGCATGCTCGCTTTGGGCGACTTCGCCGCCAACACCGGTCGTCCAGAGATCGCCCAAATCGTATTCTCCCACGCAAAAAAATCGGAAACTCCCCTCCAAGGTCCTGCATTAATGCTGGTGGAATCCGAGATTGTTGCCGGAAACTACGAATCTGCGGTGGTCCGAACGCGGGCTTTGATCGAATCATACCCTGAGTGGGAATCTCAATTCGCTCCGGTCTTCAACGGGTTGCGGGCAATTGCAAATTATGCTCTCGGAGATCGCGAATCCGCGAGCCTTTACCTCAATAGTTTTCTCAATCTAAAGACCGTCAGAGCCGACAACTTGGTCGCAGTGGCTAAAAGACTAAAATCGGTGGGGGCGAAGGCCGAAGCGAGGCGAGTGCTTGCTCACGCGGTGAAAAGTGATGCCCAAAACCAAACTGCACTCGCCCAACTGATCGAATTCGATTTGTCCGAGCCTGATTCACCAGATCTTGGCGAAAATTTGCGAAAACTTATGAAAATGCGCCGACCATCCCCGGTCCTCATGCAAATGGCCTACAATCGCCTCGGACATGACAGATTCATGTTCATTGAGGATCGGAATATTCTGCTCGATGATATCGCAAGTAAGCTACGGGGGCAATCGGGGTAACTCACTCCCAGCTTAACGAGACACATTCTCTACCAGCAGGAACCGAAGGGCACCTAGCACTCGAACGTTTTCATCCGGATTACCAATGGTAATACGGATCCATGCTGGCATGCCGTAGGCCGCTACTGGCCTCACGATAATCCCGACCTGCTGTAGGGACTTAAAAACCGCGGCTCCATCACCCACCTTGACGAGAAGGAAATTAGCAAAACTAGGGACAAACTCTAAGCCTAGTTCGGTCAGCCCACGGCTCAATTGTGCCAATCCCTCGGAATTTGAGAGCCGACAAGATCGAACCCACTCATCGTCGGTCGTCGCTCCGATCGCGCCCGCCTGAGCCAGTGAGTTCACGTTGAAGGGCTGCCGCACCCGCTCCAACAGACCTGCCATTGCCTCAGAGGCTCGGGCGTACCCAATTCTCAGTCCCGCCAGCCCATAGATTTTGGAAAATGTCCGCAGGACAATGACTTTCCGACCCGCGGCGATGAGGGGATTCCAATCGACCAAATCTTCCAAATACTCGCCGTAGGCTTCGTCGATAACCAAAACCACATGATCAGGGAGCAAGAGCGCCCACTCCCGCAATTTAGCCGCCGGATTAGTCGTTCCGGTCGGGTTATTCGGCGTTGGCAGGCAAACCAGTTTAGTCGCCGGCGTAATTGCGGCCGCCATGGCATCCAGGTCATGCACGTGATTTACCAACGGAATTTCTATCGGTTTAGCGCCAAAAAGGAGCGTCACCAGCTTGTAGACAATAAACGCCGGCGTGCCCATGACCACCTCATCGCCCGGCCGAAGAAAGAGGTGCCCCAAGAGTTCCAGTAGTTCATTCGATCCATTGCCAACTGCGATCTGTTCAGCGGTAACATCAAACTTTCTGGCCAGCGCATCCCGCAACACCCGACACCCGCTGTCAGGATAAAGCGCCACCTGCTCCAACGCTCCCCGCATCGCTGCCAAGGCTCGAGGTGAGCTCCCCAACGGATTTTCATTCGATGCCAGTTTGATCACCCCCGCGGGATCCAATCCGAGTTCACGGGCGACGTCATCTATCGGCCGCCCCGGTTCGTAAACAGGCTGGGTCAAAACTGACGGATTAACCAGATCGATGAGTTTCATTTCGAAGAAACAACACCAATCGACTTCCTCACAAAAGCGAAATAATCCTAAATAATGCGGATCAATCGGTGCCACTTCATATTCCTCGTATTTCTTTTCGGGATGAGCGCCCGCCTCGCCGCAACCCCACTGGATCGCGGCGAGATTGCAGGAGCACAGTTCTCTATCGCATCTCCTTCACCCAACAAAAAGTGGAACGGGAAGTTACTGCTAATTGCCCACGGTTATCGTCCCGAATCAGCCCCGCTTGTCGCAGATCTGCTTCCCTCCCAGGCCGCCTATGCGACTCTTCTGGGCGAGGGATGGATGGTGGCAAAAACGAGCTACCGTCGCAACGGTATCATCGTCGCGGACGCAATTTTGGATCTGGACAACCTTAACTCCTACATTTCGGAGCATTACGGCACGCCAAAACAAGTAATCGTGAAAGGTGACTCCATGGGCGGAACGATCGCTACCCTCCTTTCCGAGAGAGGAAGCCCTCGCTATCATGGCCTAATCGCCGTCGGAGCGGCCCTAGATCTTCGCGAAAATAACGGATCCAGCGGCGTGTCGATAGCACCCACGGTTCCTCTTCTTTTCGTTTCCAATCGCTCCGAGATCTCCGGACCTGCCGCTTACGTTAGCCAGGCAAATCAATCTCCAAATCCAGAGATCGTGTCTCCCGCCCTCTTTCGGATCGATCGCGATGGGCACGTAAATGTGAACCAGGCTGAAAGACTCTTCGCTATCCGTGCGATAGACCATTGGCTCGAACGCGGACGTGATGCTCTCCCCCTCGCAGCGAAATCGAATGAACCATTCGATGCCACTCATCCTGCGAAACCAGTCCCTTCGAAAATCACCATCGATTCAGATCGGCGCGGGCTCGAGGCCGAAGTCACGGAGATCTCCGCCATCTACGGCAACGTTTGGCTCAATATCCAACCCGAGGATCTCGTCCAGATCGGCCTCGCATCCGGACTTTGGTTTCAAATGATTGTGGGCGGTGAAACCTACCGGGTTCGATCCGGCAAAGATTTTAACAGCGTCGAAAAGGGCCAATGGGTTATTTTCCCAAACGCCGACGGCTTTTACTGGCTTTCCCGAAATTGGGCCAACGCCGCCGCAACCTCGGGTTTAAAAGTGGGAGATAAGATCCGGATCCGCCGCGACGACTCAGCGGGGTAAATCGCCTCGAGGCGTTGTTGGCTGGTCCTCGAACTCACTAGCTGCGCCGGGGGACGACGACGACTCCCATCCCAGCAGCTTTCGCTGCTTCGATCCCTGGCACTGCATCCTCGAACACCAAACAGTCTTCCGGCGGCACCCCCATCCTTCTCGCCGCTTCTAAAAACATATCTGGGGCTGGTTTTCCACGTCCTGGTGCCACATCTGCCGGGGTGATCACCACAGCAAAAAGATCACTCAAACCCGCGTTCCTGATGGTGGGCAAAGCGACTTCGGCCGCCCCACCTGTGGCGATGGCGACGGGATACCTCTGAGCAACTTCACGGGCAAATGAAACAACCTCATCGATGATCTCGACCTCGGCCATCATCGACGCAAATAGCGCCTCTTTGCGGCGATCAACCGCATCCGCATCAATCGTGATGCCATAATGTTCAGCCATTTTCACCGCGACTATCGGAGTAGGCACGCCCCCCAACGAATAGAACAACTCCTCATCCAACGGCCCCTCAATTCCAACCTCCCTCATCGCCGCATCCCATGCTCGGTAGTGCACCGGCATGGAATCAATGAGCGTTCCATCGAGATCGAAAATGTAGCCGCGAAACTCGCGGTCCGGAATTTCTAATTTCATCAGATTAATGGAGCAATGGAACAAGTCGTTCCATCGCAAGGAAACGACCACAATTCCTCCCCACTCTTTGTCGAAAGATTAACGACGCATCCCACGCATCAGGCGACTCTTCGGCTTCACCGGAGCAGCTTCCTCAATTGCCGCTGCATCAAACAGGGCCGAATAGATGTAATCGAAATCATCGATCTTCTCGCGCTTAATCGTTGAACCCACGTAGCGCTCGATTGATCGCGCATTCCGCACATCGTCTTCCGTCACCAACGTGAACGCGTCCCCCGTGGATTGCGCCCGCCCAGTGCGTCCAATGCGATGCACGTAGTCTTCTGCATTCTCGGGCACATCGTAATTAATCACATGAGATACGCCCGCAATATCGAGCCCCCGAGCCGCGATATCCGTCGCAACCAGCACCTCAAATTTGCCGGACTTGAAGCCCTGTAAAGCTTCCACTCGCTCGCGCTGACTCCGATCCGAGTGCATCACCGCGACCGTATGTTTCTCTTTTTGCAACCTGCGAGCAATGCGATCCGCGCCCATCCGGGTGCGAGTAAACACGAGCACACTTTTAAAGTCCGTGCGACGCATGAGCTCGAGCAACAGGTCGAACTTCTGTGATGCCACCACGGGGTAGAACGCATGCGAAATAGTTTCCGCCGGCCGACGTTGCACGCCGATCTTCACCTCCACCGGATTAGACAAAGCCCAATCCGCCAACGAGGCGATTTCAGGCGGAATCGTCGCCGTAAAAAACAAGGTCTGACGGTTCTTCGCGCAACGCTGCACGATCCGCTTCACATCCGGTAAGAAACCCATGTCCAACATGCGATCCACTTCGTCCAACACCAGAATCTCGATATCATTCAGATGGGTAGTGCCGTCTTCCAAAAGGTCCAACAAACGGCCCGGCGTCGCCGCACAGATATCCACTCCGCGCCTCAAATCTTCGCGCTGTTTTCCGTACCCGACTCCCCCGTAAATAATGGTCGTGGTGAGATCGGTGAACTTCGAATACTCTTGAAATGCCTCCTCCACCTGCAATGCCAGCTCTCGGGTCGGTTCCAAGACTAGGCAACGCATTTTCCCGTGCGAGCCCAGTCTCTGCAAAATCGGCAATGCGAAGGCGGCCGTCTTACCCGTGCCCGTTTGAGCCGAGCCGATCACATCGCGACCTTCCAAAATCAACGGGATCGACTGCGCCTGAATCGGGGTCGGCTCGGCATAACCTTTTTGGGCGACCGAGAACGCTAAAGCATCGTTCAATCCAATTTTTGAAAATGCGGTGTCCTGGGGGGGGATATCCACCGGGTTCTTCGGCTTGATCGATTCACTGTGGGGATGCTCGAAATCATCGCGCTTCGGGCGCTCGCGGGCCGGTGCCCCCGACCGATCATTGGGCCCGCCTCGGTTCCTCGCTGCCTGAGGCCGGTCGCCCCGTGGCCGGTCTTCCCGTGGCCGGTCTTCCCGTGGACGGTCGCCCCGTGGCCGGTCTTCCCGTGGCCGGTCTTCCCGTGGACGGTCGCCCCGTGGACGGTCGCCCCGCGGCCTGCCCTCGCCTCCACGATTTCCTTCCCGACTGCCCTCGCTGCTGGATTCGCGTTGCGGACGTTCTTCACCGCCGCCTTCCGGCTTCCGGCCGCCCTCCCGGCGCTGGCGTGGGCGACGTTCGCCTTCGGCTTTCGGTCCATCACTGCGACGGCCGTCAGGGCCACGCTTCTTCGGAGAGTTTTCTGGAGTTTTCTTGGTTGGACTGGAACTCTTCTCTCCAACCTTTGGGGCCGGCGAAGTAGATCCACGCAACGCCGCAATGATCTTCTTAAACATATCTATAAACCCTCAGATGTGCCGATGATCTCAGCGATTAGCAACCACGGAGATTTGCCTTCTCTCAATCGGTGCCTGACGTCGATCTTGATCCGAGCCCAGAGTCCGCTCTACTCCCTGTTCTCTCGTGCCTCCCCGTCATCGCCCGCTCCCAACCATTCCTACCGCTCAACTCCGAGCGTTGCGAAACCGGCTTAAACTCTCGGTCCGCGACGCCGGCTTAACGGATCTCAACCCTGCCCCCGGCACCTCCAATTCCACTTTCTGGAGCCTGGAACCCACTCCTCTGGTCATTCCTCCGCTAGAATGGGAACGACTAAAATCAGCCGTCAGCCAGCGAGCCCGATTGATCAACGCCTACCTGTCCGACCTCTACGGAAAACAAGAAGCCCTCCGCGCCGGCGCGATTCCCGCCGACATCACCCTCGCCGACCCTTACTTTCGGCGCCCTAGCATCGGCCTTACCCCCGACAACGCCAATCCCGCTTCCCTCATTCGGTTTGACCTCGTCAAAACCGCTTCAGATTGGGCGTTCGATGATACCCACACCAACGCCCCGGTGGGACTCAGCTACGCGATCCAAAATCGCCGCTTCCTGACCCAAGAAGCAAGTGACTACTACCGAGCCCTGCCCGACTACCGTTCGATCATCAATTTCCCGCTGGAGCTCGTCAGCACGCTTCAGTCACTGGTTCCCCCGCGCGACCATCAGCCCAACATGGTCTTCCTTACCGCCGGCCCGCGTTACCCGTTTTATTCAGAACATTCGTTTCTCGCTCGCAAAATGGGCCTGCGCTTGGCCCAGGGCGATGACCTCCTGGTTATCGATAATCACGTCTTTTTTAAAACCGTGGCCGGCCTCGAACGAGTCGACCTCATCTATCGCCGCCTCAACGACGCACACATCGACCCCGTCGTTTTCTCAACATCTCGAGAATCTGCGGGCATTCCCGGGCTCATGCAATGTATCCGCGCCGGCAACGTGGTTGTCGCCAATGCCATTGGTGCTGGCGTCGCCGAAAACCGGGCCCTCCATGCATTTCTGCCCCGTCTGGCCAAATTCTACTTCGGCGAACGGCTCCTGCTCCCTTCCATTGAAACCTACCTGTGCAACGATAACGACCAAATCGATCAGATCCTGGATCAAGCGGACGATTTACAGCTCCTGCCCACTCACTCCCCGCGGCCTGATCAACCTGCGGTCCCCCCTCTCGTCCTCCGGGGCTCTAAACTCCCCGCCGCCGTCCGCGCATTACCCCACGCGTTCGTCGCTCAGCGGCCGCTCAAATCGCTTTCCCTCGAGGCCTCCCCACGGCGGCCCATCCCATTCAAGTTCAGCGCGTTCGTCCTGACCCACGGTCCAAAAATTTCCGTGCTCCCTGGTGGCCTCGTGACCATCGGCTCGGATAATACGGCTCCCGACCGAGTCGGTAACACCGCCGACGCCATCGTTCTCGTCAGCGACGCCGACACCGCAGGCACCCTTTCCGACTACGAATCGACCGTCACCGCGGTCGCCGAGTCCACCATTCCCAGCTCTCGGGCCGCTGAATCACTCTTTTGGCTCGGCCGCTATCTCGAACGCGCTGAATCCACCGCACGCATGCTGCACATTCTCGACGACGTCGTGCTCGAAGAGATCCCCTCCTCGGACCGTCGACGCTGGTTGCCACTTTGGCGGGGTCTCCTCGAGGCGACCGGCCATTCGAATCTCAAAATCACCGCCCGCGTCGATCCCCGCACCACCCTGACCAGTGACCTCATTTGGCGCATGACCCTCGGCGGTAACCATCCCAGTTCCCTGCTCAATTCGGTCAGCGCCGCCAATGCCAACGCCCGGGAACTACGCGAATTCGTGAGCCCCGAAGCAGGCAATGTGCTCAACCGCGCCCAGTCCACTCTGGCCAATCTCGCAAAGCAGTCTCCGGCCGCTCGCACCAAGATCGCTCGCTCGGCCCGACTCGTCGCCTCGACTTCCGCCATCCAGACCGTGCTCGATTCCGTGAACGCCTGCCTCGGCGCGGCCGACCGCACCATGCTCCACGACGCGGGCTGGCATTTCATGCAACTCGGCCTGCAACTCGAGCGCGCCACCGTGACCGCCAGCTCCCTCCGCCATGTCTTGGCCGCCGCCGCCGAAAATAGCGCCGCCCACGAATCATCTGGCGCCGCCCTGCATTTCCGCGACAACCCCGAATTGTCCGCTCTTCTCCGCATGCTGGGCTCCCAAGACGCCTACCGCCGCCTGTTCCGCACCCGCAGTCAGCCTCTCTTCGTCGCGCAACTTTTTCTCCAACAACCCCACGCTCCGCACAGCATTCTCCACAATCTGCAGCGAATCACGACGAGCCACACCGCCATCAGGTCCCTCGCCGAGCATCCCCCCGCCGACCCCCTTGGCGACCTGCTGAATTCGACCACCGCAACCCTCACCAAACTCGACCTCGGCCGCCACTTCGATCCCGGCGAGACTCCCGCGACCAATGCCCTCACCCCCGAGGAGACCGTGGTGGTCGTCATGGAACACCTTGATTCAATCCATCAGCTTCTCGGCGATCATTACTTTAGCCACCAAGCTCGCATCGCCACCGGCACCGTTCAGGCCGAACTCGCGCTGCATCAGGCCAACGTTAAATAGATCGGTCGTTCCGCAGATTTGACCCAGCCCGATTGAGCTCCCTAGCTCATCCATCATGCCCCAACCTCAGATCTCCGTTCAACTCTGGTCCCTGCGCGACGAAACGAAAATCGATTTTGCCTCCACCATCAAAGCCGTTGCCAAGATGGGATTCCAAGGCGTCGAAACCGCCGGCTGGGGTAACTTGGACGCCGCCGCTGGCGCCGCCGCCATCAAAGAATCAGGACTGCAGGTCTCCGGCATGCACGTCGGCATCCTCGACCTGCGCAACGAATTCAATCGTGTCATCGACGAAGCCATCCTCTGCGACACCAAACACATCATTTGTCCGTTCTGGCCCAAGGCGCACTACCGCACCGCCGCCGCCTGCCGCCAAATTGGCGCAGACCTCAACGAGATCGGTCACCGCCTCCGCCATCTCGGTTTCCAATTCCACTTTCATAACCACGACGGCGAAATCGCTCTCGTCGAAGGCCGCCGCGTATTCGACTGGATACTCGATGCCTCCGCCCCCCAAAATCTGGGCTGCGAAGCCGATGTGTATTGGCTCAAAATCGGCGGCAAAGACCCCGCGACCTTCATCCGTGAGCAAGGTCGTCGCATCAGCCTCCTTCACCTTAAAGATGAGAAGGAAATCGGCTCCGGTCCCGTTGATTTTGCCTCCGTTTTCACGGCCGCCGAGTCCGTCGACTCGATCGAGTGGTATGTCATCGAAGTCGAACAATACAACCACGCCCCCCTCGAGTCGGTGCGGCTATCGCTCCAGCAACTCCGCGACTGGGGCAAAGCCTGATCAATTAAACTCGCCCACCCCGTGCCCCCCCCGAAAACCTCTTTCAACGTCGCCGTTATCGGCGCGGGTGCGATCGGTCTCGATCACATCCGTAGCTTTCAACAACACCCCGCCGCCAACGTCGTTGCCCTCGCCGAAGTTTCTGCAACTCGCGGCCGGGAAGCCGCCGACACGTTTAATATTCCGGAACTCGTCACCGACTATAAAACCCTCCTCGCGCGTTCGGATATCGATGTCATCTCCGTTGCCCTGCCGAACTACCTCCACGCTCCCGTCGGTCTCGCCGCCCTCCGCGCCGGCAAACACGTCATGGTCGACAAACCCATGGCCACGAATGCCAAGGATGCCGCCAAACTCGTCGCCAAATCCAAACAACGTGGAGTCACCTTGATGGTTGGCCAAAACATGCGATTCAGCCCCGAGGTCCAAACCGCTCGCCACCTCATCAACCAAGGTAAACTCGGCGAGGTCTACCACGCCAAGACCGCCTGGACCCGCCGCAGTGGCATTCCCCGCATCGGCTCCTGGTTTACCCAGAAACAATTCGCCGGCGGTGGCTGCACCTACGACATCGGCGTGCATGCGCTCGACCGTGCGCTCTTCCTCATGGGCGAATTCGATGCCGCCGCGGTCTCCGGCCAAACCTACGCCCAATTCGGTCCCCGGGGCAAAGGAGGCGGCAACTGGGGACAAAGCGAAATCGATAAAAAAGCCAAATTCGATGTCGATGATCTTTCCGTCGCCCTCATCAAATTGAAGAGCGGTCGCACCGTGCTCCTCGAAGCCTCCTGGGCCGCGCATCTGCCCGACGACGATTACTTCGGCTCCCAGGTCTTCGGCACCAACGCGAGTATCATGCTCAATCCCCTCCGCCTCCTTCGGCCCGGCAAGCAGGGGCACATCACCGAGCACATCAAAGCCACCGCTCCTCTCGCCAACGAAAACCGCATGGTCCACTTCATCGACGTGCTGTTGGGTAAAGCCGAACCCTACGTGAAACCCGCCGAATCACTCGCCGTGCAGAAAATTCTCGACGCGATCTATCAGTCCGCCGCCACCGGTCGCGAAGTTCGTATTCGATAACCAATTACTCTTTTCAATGTCATTCGAGATTCGCCCAGCCCGCCCCGCCGACGCAGCCCAAATTCATCGCTTCATCAACGAGCTCGCGGCCTACGAGAAACTCGCGCACGAGGCGGTCGCCACCGCCGAAGACCTGCGCGAACAATTGTTCCCTGCCACCGGCTCCCCCGCGGCACGATGCGTGATTGCTTGGCTCGATGATAAGCCCGTCGGCTTCGCGCTTTTCTATTACACCTTCTCCACTTTCGTGGGACGTAAAGGTATTCATCTCGAAGACCTCTTCGTCTCCCTCGAGCACCGTGGACACGGTTACGGCAAAGCCCTCTTGCTCCACCTCGCGCAAATCGCCCGCGACGAAGATTGCGGACGCTTGGAGTGGGCGGTGCTCGATTGGAACCAACCCGCCATCGACTTTTACGAGCGCCTCGGCGCCGCACGCATGACCGGCTGGACCACGTGCCGACTCGATCGCCCGGCCCTCGATAAACTCACCGGATAGTTCCGCCCCCGCGCCGCGATACCCTGCGAGCGAAACTCGTTTCCTCCCGATGATGCCACCACATTGGGCGGCGTGCTCGATGGTGCATTCTAATGGGTCGGATGCGTTCGCCATGGGCCCGTTCACCGGCAACCCCGCCGAGGTCTGCCTCCTCGACTCTTGGCCGGGTGATCAGCTCCTCCAAAAATCGCGCACCAAAACGGATGAGGACGTGTCTGGGAAAGTCACCGGGCCAGCGGGAGCGAGAAAGGGTGCTCGGTCAGGGCACCCCGAGACGGAGGCGGGCCAGCGGCCCGTGCCGCCGAAGGCAACGATAGCCCAGTGCCCTTTCTGGTTCACTCGCAGAGCGGAGCAGTGCGCTGGTGCCTTTTCCAGACACACCCTAGGAGCTGTTCACTAATTTGGCGAACAGGTCGTTAAGTACTGTACTTTGCAATAAGGCCATGTCCTAGAATAGGGATGCAAGAAAACACGGTGCGCAGATGGATATCGGATGAATGCTGGGCGGTCATGGAGCCGGCGTTGGAAGCGGCCAAGCACTCCAAGGCCG
>Ga0209390_10005529_pt1 | contig 17776 bp, 9 predicted proteins | sample BON01_FD_187212 | JGI IMG/M metagenome (GOLD analysis project Ga0209390, IMG submission 187212) | Freshwater microbial communities from Lake Bonney liftoff mats and glacier meltwater in Antarctica - BON-01 (SPAdes) (version 2) | ecosystem: Environmental > Aquatic > Freshwater > Ice > Glacier...
GGGGGCGCGGGGCGTGCCCGGCTTGGCGGCGGGGCAGAACTTGAAGGCGCACTCGGAGCACGTCTCGGTGCAATCGCGAGCGGAGTGGGCGGTAGAAGCGCAGATCCAGCAGCCGCGCGGCGTGAACACCGCATTGACGATGGGCGCAAACGGGGCATCGGGCACGAGCATGAGGGCGACGGCCTTGATTACGGGGTGTAGGTGTAGGGTCTCCCACCGCGGCACGCCGCTCCGGGATTCCTGGAAGAACGTCTTGAGGACGGCCCGCTTCTCCGGCGTCGTGTCGGGGAGCTTATTGAGCAGGAGCGAGCCGCGTCTGGCCCTTCAGCAGGTCGGGCGGCAGAAGCAGACGCGTGGTGGGAAGCCGCCCGTAGCACTCCACCAATCCGTACCCGTGCTTCTTGGAGTCGGCGTTGTCCGCGCCCATGGTGAAGTGGGCGAACGCTTTGAGGTCTTCCTCCGCCTGGTACTCCTCAAAGCCCGACTCGGCGTTGTACAGCCGCATGAAGTGCTTGAGAAGCGCGCGGCCGCTGGAGACGAGCCCCGCGTCTTGACCAAACTCGCTGATAAAGTTCTGGACGTGTGTCGAGCTAAGCTCGAAGGAGCCCAGGGATCGCGTTGGCGAGCATGGCGTCGGTCGCCACGAGCCACTCCGCATAGGCGCCCCCCAGACGGCGCCACTCGTCGAAAGTCGGGTCATCCATCTTCAGGAAGACCTCCATGCGGGTGTCGTGCGCGATGATGAAGCTGGCGACTGGCGATGGCTAACGCCTGCGTATTCATGCCGGCGGGAACGAGGTCGATCTTGAGGCACTTGACCATGCTCAGGGTGGCGCTCTTGACGGGCACCAGACGGTCGGTCGAAGGCGAGTGCACGTAGGAAAACGCGGGCGGCGTCGGCGGCGGAGGCGGCAGCGGAGCCGGCACCCGAAAACCTGCCGGTGCCCGTGGCGCCGCTGCGGACAAGTAGCTGGCCGCACGCAGCGGTGGCGATGCCGCCGCGTCGCGCGCCGCGATGACCTGCTCGACGGCCGCCGCGACGGCCGCGTCGAAGGTGGCCTTCTCGTCGAAGCACTGCTTTGCGTGCGCGATCTCCTGCTGGTGCAGCGTCGGCGTCGCCGCTGGTGCCGCTGGTGGCTCTGCCGCCAGCACGGGCGTCGCCGCTGGCGCCGGGAGCTGCGAGACGATGTGGTGAAACATGGCGGTCATCTGCTCGAGCTGCCTGAACGTGTTGGCCTGCGTGGCGTCCGCCTCGGCCTTCATGTTGGCGATCTGCTCCGCCAGAGCCGTGAGCTTATCGCTGCCAGGCGGCGCCGCAGCCTGCGCCCCGAGCTCTGGAACGTGAACCGTGGTGTCCGCGCTACCATGTGGAAGGGCGGCGCCTGCCGGAGCGCTGCCGCCGCGCTTGCTGCGCGAGGCGCGACCCTGCGTGACAAAGTCGTCTGGTGCACTGCCGCCAGAAGGCGCAGTGTGTGACACATCCATGATAGCTAGCTGCAACGCGCGACAAAGGAACGGGAGGGGCAACAGCCCCCAAACACCGCGGGGGGAAACACCACAAGGGGGGAAACAGCCCGCGGGGCCCCACCCGCCAACAGCTCTCGAGTCGGCTCTCACGGGGCGCGTCGAGTATTTTACCCAGCAGTGCAATGTATATTATCCAAAATCCATATATTCATATAATTATTCTGAGAGGCTGAGGGGCCGATCAATTCCATTCACAACACGACCTCACTGGAGGCAGCGCGCGGAGCGCGGGCACCCGCCCGCGTCCGTCGCCCCGGCGGGACGCCCGCTCCCCGCCTGGGGCATCCCTTATATACGGCCGACCGCCAATCCGTGTTGCTCGGAAACGCCTCATGGAAGCACACGGACGACCAAAGCCACAAACACCAACGTTGATGTGACCTCGCGTCCCCAGCGGAGCAGGTTCGTGTTGCCACATGCGAGAGCCGGCGACGGGGTCGAGTCAAGCTCACGCGCAGCCGCGTGTGCCCACGTCCCGGCTGCGCACGGCCAGCGTTAACGCGAGCAGCGCGCGCTTTTGCGCGGGGATGGCCTCTCAGATGGAGACGCTCGTCTCGAGGACCGCTGGGTCGAAGGACCACAGGCCGAAGTTGTTCGGGAAGGGGCGCTTGTCGGCGGTGGCGTTGTACTCCGCGCACCTGAGCGACATGGCGGCGAGGCTCTCCTGGAAGCTCTGGAAGTTGGCGTCGAGCGCCGCGCCCTCCTCGGCCGTGCGCCGCAGCCAGATAGCGCTCCAGTTCTCCGCGGGCTTCGTGACGAGCAACCGCGGCATCGGCGTGCCGGTGAGCGACATGATGAGGCCCTGGCCCAGCGCAATGTCCTTGGGCGCCGCAAGCACGCCCTCGGCCCGCAGCTTGGCCGACCACGAGAAGGCGGTGAAAGACGCGTCCTGCGCGTAGGCCTGCACCTTGCCCGTCTGCTCGTGGCCCGCCGTGACGATGTTGGCGAACTGCGCGATGGCGTGGACGATGAGGAACTCTTTCTCGTCGTCGTCGAAGCTGTCCCACCAGGCGGCGCGGTCCCCACACTGCCCCGTCATCAGGCCCGACGTGGCCTGCATGCTGCCGATGACCTGCAGCATGAAGTCGCGCACGTCCGGGTCGGCAGCTAGCACGCGCATGTCGGGCCAGTAGATCTTTAGCGAGCGCGTCACGAAGGCGAGCAGCAGGTCCCAGTACTCGAGCGCCTGTCGCCAGTAGGGCGTGTCGACCCCGCTGGCGATGCGCGCGTTGCATTCGGCGCCGCGGTCGAAGAGGCTGAAGACAAACGCCTTGGACTCTGGGCGGTGGCCCCGCTCGGCCTGGGGCGTGAGCAGGTAGGCGGTTCCCCAGACGAGCTGGAGCCCCTCGTCGTTGAAGGGCAGCGCGCGCGGGAGCCAGCTGTCGGGCTGCACGAGCGTCTGGCGCGCCGCGTCGTTGATTGAGATCGTGCCGTACGTGAAGGGCACCAAAAAGGAGCGGAGCGGGTTCGACTTGGGCAGCCGCTCGCGCATCGCCGTCGTGAAGACGTTGGCCACCTGGAGGTGCACCGCGTCTGGAAGTGGGGTGGGTGGGTGGGTGGGTGAAGGGGGGGAGGCTCAGCGCCTGGCGGGCTGGGGCGGGCGGTGGCGGCCTCACAGAGGTGGTCGACGAGGGTGACCATCCCAAAGAGGCTGCTGCGGAAGACGAACTTAGCGTAGTCCCACTCGCGCACAGAGGCGCCGCCGTCCTCGCGTCCGACCACCGTGTAGTCGACATGGGAGAGGAGCTCGTCGTGCTGCGCCTCCTCGGGCACGCGGCATGGCGGCGTGCCGGGGGGGAAGTAGACCTCATAGTTGTCCTTGACCCAGACGGGCGTCGGCAGCTGGCGCACGATGGCGACGACGCTGAAGTCCTTGTCGAGGAAGCAGTCGCCGCCGTACGAGTCGCAGCCGGGCTTGAGCGGCAGGCCGGAGAGCGCGTTGGTCCTGACGACGTAGGCCGTGGTGCGGGGCGCGAGGGCAGCGGGCAGGTAGCCTGTGCGCATTGCGCCCGTCACGGCGACGAGGCGGTGGGCGCCAATGCCGTGGACGCAGAACCAGCTCAGCGCCTGGTTCGTCAGCTTCTCGGGCCACTGCATGTCCACCGGCGGGTAAATCCACCTGCGCAAGAGAGGCGGGCATGTGAGTTTGGCCTGGGCGCGTCGGAGGAGAAGGGCGCCGCCCCGCACCTCAGGTTGCCCATCAGGTAGGCCACGGGGTCCTCGCCCGGCTTGAAGATCGCCATCTCGTCGATGTGCGCGTTCTGATCGAGCAGCCAGAGCGGGTTGTGAGAGCCCAGGCCGCTCTGCACCGGCGGCCCATCGCGCGTGGGTGGGACGTCCTTTGTCCGCCCAAAAGTAGTGGCGAGCTCGTCCTCCTCCGCCAGAGGCACCTGGATGGCGATGGCGTAGGGAAGCAGGCCGGTCGAGAGCTCCATCTTCTCCGCCAGGTTGCTCTGCTGCCACGTGCCCGCCGCCGGGTACTGCCAAAGGCATGCACGGAAACTTTGCAACAACTTGGCCGCTTTCCACACGAGCGTCTCTGGAGGGGAAAAGCCCGGCCAGCCGCGTGGAAAGCAGTAGACGCATCCGACGCCGCAAGGATACATGACCAGGATCAGGATGAGCAGGAGCGCGACCGTGACAAAGACGCCGAAGATCAAAAGCAGGGGGGTTATGACCAGCCCGAGGCAAAGGTACAGCGGCAGGCGCGCACAGAGAACGCCGCAAGAAAACGCCTCGGGGCAGAGCAGGACGCGCGCGCGCTCCGGCATCGACACATAGGCTGGGTTGTTCGGGTCGGGCTGCACGACGGGCCAGCCTGTGGCCGCGTCCACCACCGGCGCCTCCACGTCAACCGCCGCCGCGCTGGCGACCACCCCCGCCGCGCTGGCCATGTAGGGCAGCGGCCTCGCCGCCTCTTTGACCCTGAGCGCCTTCTGGCGCTGCAGGTAGGCCGCGGTCGGGGGCGGGACGGACGGAAGTGGCATGGCGTGCGGCCCGATCGTTGCCTATGCTATCGGGCCAGGCTTGCAAGGTTGCGCTAAAATGCCGCGGGTAAGGTCGGCTTTTTTTTTTTTTTTTGGTTACGTCCATTTTTTTTTAATGGTTAATAGTAGTGGCAAATTGCTATTGGCGTTATATTTCTGAATCCTGTAGTGTAGTCAAACCACACCACCTCTATATAAATCTATATTGGTATAAGAGCAATAGCAGTTTGGCTATTTATGTCACTATGTGCGCAAAACGTCGGGATTGGGCTCGCAACATGAGCTACTGCAACATTCCAGGGTGTCAACGGCTGTGCTACGTGAGCGGCGGGGTGGAGCACGACTACTGCGGCCGCACGCACGCCAACGAGGTGGCGAAGCGCGGCGGTGGCGCGCCGCTCGCGTCGCCGCACGGGCGGTGCCACGTGTGCCAGCTCCCCGGCTGCGACGAGCCGGTCTTTTACGAGCCGGAGATTCAGCGGGTGCACGACTTCTGCTCGCGGGATCACGCGGACCAGGCCATTGCCCGTGGGATTCACCCCACCTCCAACCGGCCAACGCAGAGCGAGCCGGACGTGGCGATGCGGTGCGCGTTGCTGGGGTGCTCGGCGCGCTGCTACGTAGAGCCGGCCACTGGCCATGTGCACGACTACTGCGGCCGCACCCACGCCAAGGCGGCCCAGGCGAGGGGGATCGTGCCGCCACCGACCAGCCACTTTCAGGCCGCGGGCCAGGGCGCCTTCAACCACACCTTCGGCGGCCGCCCGGGTAGCGACAGCGAGGACTACACCATCTCATCGCTGAACAAGGTCCACCCCGGGTACACCGACATTAAGGCGCAGTTCCTGCAAAACTGGGACGCGGCTGCTAAGGGCGGGGCGGCGCCGACCATCCAGCGCATCTGGCAAATCCGGAACAAGCCGTCCTGCTTCTCCTGCTTCAACCAGTACAAGGAGGAGGTCGCGCGCACGAGCGGCACGGCCAACGTGCAACGCCGCTTCCACGGGACGACGATGAAGTGCAGCTTTGGCATCAACGAGGGCCAGAAACCGTGCTCTGCCGACGACTGTGCCGTGTGCACCATCATCGAGCGCGGCTTCGACCTTGACAAGTCGCGCGGCGGGCCGCTCACGTCGCAGTTCGCCACCCTCGGCGGCGCCCTGCGCTACGGCCGCGGGCTCTACTTTTCCAAGACGTCGAGCAAGTCGGACGACTACGGGTCCGAGAGCGAGCGCACCGACCGCACGGGCGCGCGCGTTCGCTGCATGTTCATGTGTCTGGTCGCGCTAGGCCGGGAGCTGCGCACGCCCGCGGAGCGGCTCGAGGAGCACCAGGTCAGCGCGCAGCTCAAGGCGCGCGGATACGGCGGCACGCACGACTCGGTCCTCGGGCTGACGGTGGCCGAGGGCGGCGCGCTCAACTACGAGGAGAATGTCGTCTACGACCAGCGTGCAGCGATTCCCTCTTACCTGGTCGTCTACAAGCTTCCGTAGGCGGGCAGCAGCAGTTCTTTCTCCATTCGGGGGAGGCCAGGAGCTCGGAGTAGTTGGTCCTGGGCCCACTTCTTAAGGTGGCGGTCGTCGTTGCGCCGTGTGTGCAGGCGTGCATAGCTGCTCCTGGATGCATGGAAAGGCAAGGAAGACCGGCGCCGGTCCTCAGGGGACACGGGGCTGGGTCCAAGGTTTGCGCGGTTTTTTGCCGGTTTCCGGAGGGGGGGGGGCGACGTCGTGTTTCAAGCAATCAATTCGGGAAGTTTTTTTCGTTTTTCGTTGAGTGTTCAAGAGTGTTCGGTGTTTTTTGCGTTCGGCAACGACACTGTGTTCTGGAGCTGGTGAGCTGGTTGGTTATTATATTTTTTGTACGTAATTTGTTTTGGCTTTGTGGTGTCCGTGTTCGCGACACTGTTCGTGTTCACATCCCTTTGTTGCGCCCGGCCCACCTGAACTGCCCGCACTATTACTATTGCAATACCGTATTATTATTACTATATTCAATACTTTCACACGACTGTTGCGCAATAATACAACTCCCCCCCCCACTCCTCTGTTGTCAACTGTTGTATTTGTATGCTATACAGCATAATTATACAATAATTTACAATTACAATATTGGCGATAATGGCAATATATCGTGTGAAGGTAAAGGCCAATGACCAATGACACCAATAAGCAATAAGATATAATAAGCGGTCGCTGACAGCTCGCTGACTCGCTGTGGTCCCCCTCCGCCTGTCTCAAGCCTGGTGGCCTCCAACGATGACATCCCCTGTGCTAGCGTGCTAGCCCACCCCTGTTCCCCTGCCCCTGGAGTGTATGTTTGGCCATATCCCGTTTGCTTCGAGGCGGTGGGGCATACGGTGAGATACAGCGTGATACAGTTGGCGGATACAGCAGCTAGATACGTACGGATACTTACAGCTGCTTACCTTGGATGTTCTGTAACATATAGATATAGCATCTATAGCTATATATAGCATCGGGGGATGCTATACATGCTATAGCTATATAGTATACTACACTATAGTAGCCTACACTCCGTCCTAGATGCTAGTAGATGCAAATTTTGGTATTTGACCTAGTTTTTAGCATTTTTGGGCCCGGCCGGGGCGTGGGCTAGCAGCCAGCAGCAGCACCAGTAATCGGGTCAACTCGAAATGTTTCTCAAATATATTACGCTGTTCAAAAATAGACGTGCTAACGTAAACGCAGTTTAGCACGTCTATTTTTGAACAGCGTACAAATATATATATATATATCAGCAAAAAGTAGAGCTATGCTATATAGTACTATAGCATCTGATGGAGGCTATATAGCATTGTAGCATGCTATATAGTATGCTACAGAACAACCAAGTTGCTTACAGACAGCTACAGCTGGATCGATACAGTGAGGATGAGTGAGGAGATGATACAGCGGGCAGCGGGCGGATACATTGTATCTGCCTGCTGCAAAATCGCTAGGTGTAGATCGATACAGTGATACAGCGGGATTCCAAGGATACGGTATACGGTGAGATACAGGCGGAATACAGGTTGAATGTTGAATAGGCCAGGCGGGACATCTCGACATCTCCCAAAAATACACGTCAGGCGGCGGACGTGTGACCCCTGTATATAGAGCTCTATTTTTTTTTATTTTTTTTTGTAAGCATATCATCATCAAACACACACTCCGGGCCCCCCGCAAACACCCACACGCACCGCACTAGCACACAGCACACGCACAAAAAGCACCGACCCAGTTTATGGAATTATTTATAGAACCCACCATACCGTGGGGTCAATGGGATGTTCATGCGCTAGCAAAAATGGGCGACGAGACGATGCCGGCCACACAGCGGGCGTGGTGCGAGCGGCTGCTGTTTGAGCGTGCGGATGAAGTGGGGCTCAAAGAGGCGCTCGGCCAGATCGTCGAGCGCATCACTGGCGGCGCGAACGCCGACTCGTTCTTCGCCGCGCTCTGCACCACAGGACTGCACTCGCAGGTGTGCGAAACCGGGGCGAGACGCCGACGCCAGCGTCGGCGGCCCGGCTTAACCCGAGGTACCCGAGGTGCCTGGCGGTGCCCGCCCTCGCCATGCGTCCGCGATCAACTGGCGCTCTCGCTCGTACGCACACACCGCCGCCCTGCGCGCACCTCCGCTAAGCGCCTCTCGCCCGCCTCCCCGCAGAGCGTGTGCAACAAAATGTGGAAGCGCGGCTCGATCGCGTACCGTTGCATGGTCTGCGAGATTGATTCGACGAGCGCCGTCTGCCCGGAGTGCTTCCAGGCAGGCGCGCACGCGGGGCACGACTATCGGATCGTGCAGTCGGCGGGCTGCTGCGACTGCGGCGACGGCTCGGCGTGGCAGCGCTCGGGCTTCTGCCCGTGCCACGGCGCGCCGCTCGGCGCCGACGGCCGGCCCGTTTACGAGCCCCGGTTGCCGACAGCCACCGCGCAGGCCCTGGCCGAGACGCTCAGCGTGGTCTTCGAGCGGCTGCTTCGCGACTGCGTGGCCGCGCTCCATACGGACGACGAGGAGGCCGGGGCCGCTGCGTCGGCCAGCGGCGCGGCTGGCGCGAGCGGCGCCAACAAGACGGCGGAACGCTCCCTGCTGCTGGGCGCGCGGCACGGCGAGCTCAAGATGGTGCGCGACGCCCTGGCGGCCGGCGCCTCGCCCGACGCCAAGGACAGCAACCACTTCTGCCGCCCGACGGCGCTGCACTGGGCGAGCCAGTACGGCTTCGTCGAGGTCGCCAAGGCGCTGCTCGACGCGGACGCCAGCGTGCACTCGACCAACGTCTACCGCCAGACGCCGCTGCATGTGGCTGCCTTTGAGGGCCACCTCAAGATCATCAAGCTGCTGCTGGCGCACGGCGCCGACCCGGGCCACTCGGACCTCATCTTGGGCACCGCGATGCACATCGCGGAGCACGAGGCCTCGAGGAACCGAGCTAAGACGAGCGCGCTGCTCAAGGCGGCCGTAGAGGCGCGCGCCGCCGCAGACGGGCCCGCGCCGGCGGCCGAGTCGGCTCCCGAGTCCGCGCCCGAGAGCGCTGCCCGGGCGCCGCGCCGCAGCTCTCCCAGCAAGCCCCCCGCCAACAAGGCGCCCGCCGACAAGGCGCCCGCCGAGGGCGGCGCGGAGGCGGCTATGGCGGAGGAGGCGGCGCTGGCGACGGCGCTGGTGCTGGCTCCCTACGGCGAAGGGAGCGGCGCCATTGCGCTCGAGATGGTGCGCAGCATGCTGCTGTGGCTCTGCGGGCTCTGCCGGCACGGCGACTCGGTCCGCGAGGCGGTGGCCCTCGCCGCCGCGGAGCCGCCGCTCCTCCGCGTGATGCTGGGCCTGCGCATCGCCTGCGACCGGCCCGTCGGCCTCCCCGGCGGCCCGAGCGGCCTGGCGGTCGCTCAGCCGCTGACGGAGTTCGACGAGCTCTGCCAGAGCCTGCTCCTCTTTCCGCCCTTCAAGCAAGCCCTCCTCTCCGAGACGCTCCTCCTCTACAACGGCTTCATCGGCCTCTCGCTGACGCGGCAGGGCGACCAACTCCGCGCGGACGAGGGCGTGACGCCGGCAGCAGAGGACGCGCCGCCCGCGACGCCGCAACAGCCGGCGCGCCGCAGCGCGCCGGCCGGCTCGTCTGCGGACGAGGCGTGGTCCAACCCGTACCTGCACACGGGCGGCTCGTCGATCGGCGGCGACGACGGCGGGCTCCTCGCGGGGCTTCAGATGCAGATCGGCAAGTCGAGCTTCCTCGAGGCCTTCTCGACGCGCCTCTTCACGGGCCACGGGATGATCGACGCCGCCGTGGTGGAGCGCGCGGTGCCGACGCTGCTCGACTCGCTCGCCTCGCTGCTCCGCGTGACGGTCCAGCCGGCGGGCGTCGGTTCGCTGCTCGCCGAGAGGCGGCCCTTCCCAGAGCGCGCGCCCGACGTTCTGCTCCTCGACACGACGCGCTGGACGCCGCGCATGGTGGTGGAGCGCGTGCTCAAGAAGGGGCTGGGCCTCGTCTCGCCCGTCGTCTCGGTGATCCCCGCCACGCGCCACGAGCGGCGCGTCTACCAGTCGGCGGCGCGCGAGCTGGGGCTGCAGCCCGACGCGGAGGCGGTGCTCTTCTCGGATGCGCCGCCAGAGATGGACGAGAACGAGTCGGGCTACACGGAGCGGATGAACACGCCCATCGAGGAGCTGCACGAGCAGATGGGCTCCTTCCCCGCCTTCCGAGCCAGGTCGGCCGCCGACGGGGTCAACCCGGCCGCCTACCGCATCTTCCGCGTGCGCCACTGCGTCGCGTCGCCCGCGCCGGACGAGACGCCGCCGCCGCACTGCTCGTCGCACCACCTGCGCGCGGGAGTCGAGGTGGTCGACGGCGTGAAGCTCGTCGGCGATTCGGGCGCGGAGGAGGTGTTTGGGTTTGTCTACACGCCCGCCCCGGCGGAGGCGGTCGCGGCGGCAGCCGAGGCTGCGGCGGCGGCGGAGGCTGCGGCCGCCGCGACGGCGGGCGCGGCGGCGCGGGCGGCCGAGGGCGGGCTGGGGCTGGTGTGCTCCAAGCACTACGTGCTGGCCTCGCGCGGCTATGCGCAGACGCTGACGGACCTGAGGCACGTGCTCTCGCACAGAGACAAGGCGCTCCAGCTGCTCACGCAGGACGCGCCGCCCCTCGGCCGCGACGAGCACGGCCGGCCCAGCGCCGCCCACCTGGCCGAGGCGGCGGCGCCTGGCAAGGGCGGCGGGCTCTTCCGCCAGTGGCTCGAGACGCTGTCGTGGGTGCAGCACATGGGACCCTTCACCCGCGAGGAGCGCGACCTCGACGCGGCGCCGCGCGAGGAGGACGACGACGCCTCCTCGCTGCTCTGGGTCCACGCCTTCTGCCTCTCGGTCGAGCTCTCCTCGCTCTCGCCCTACATGCTCGCGCCGCTCGACGACGACTCGGCCGCGGCGGAGGCGGCGCTGCGCTCATGCGCCGCGCTAGCGTGGGAGCGGCTTAGCGCATGGCTCGCTACCGCCACCGCCGGCGCCGCGCTCGCCGCGCCGCAGCTCGAGGTGCTGCTTCCCCTCTGGCCCGACGGAGCCGACGCGCGCGGCCCGCCCCTCTTATCGCACCAGCTGCCGCTTCACCGTGCGCTCGCCGCCATGGCCCACGCCACCGTCGCGCGCGGCAAGGACCCGCTCGCGCTGCTGCCGCACCTCGGCGCCGCCGCCGCCGCCGCGCTCGAGCACCCGCTGCGGCTGCAGCTGCTGCCGATGCAGCTGCGGCTGCGCGGCTGGTCGGGCAACGGGCGCTCGCCCTGGGCGGCCGACCAGTTCTACCGCGGCCGGCTGCACCGCGAGCACGGCTGGGCACGCGACATGCTCCTCGTCCAGCTCTGCGCGCGCGCCCTCGGCCCCGCCGCCTTCCTCGCGCGCATCGAGGCGCGGATGCCCTCGGGCACGGAGGAGGCGTCGCGCACCGCGCTCGAGGAGGTGCTGGCGCTGCTGCTGCTCGTCTTCAAGGACTGGGCGCTGGCCGACGCGGCGGCGCTGCGGAGGGACCTGGTGCGCCACCGCCTCCTCCGGTACCCTCCCGCTTCGCCCCCCTTTCCCTCCGGCATCCAGCCGCGCCAGCTCGCCCACCAACTCGCCACCACTGACCCTTTCTCGCCCTCCTTCCCCGCTCCCTCTGTTCCAGGTGCACCAGCTCGCCCTCGGCCCGATGCCCCACTCGGTCCTCTGCAAGCGCCTCGAGCCGCGCTGGGCCGAGCACCCGCGCTTCGCGCCGCTGCTGGCCGAGGTGGGCTGGCGCGCCGCCTCAGCCGCGGGAGGCCGCTACTCGCTCCGCTCCTCGCTCTGGAGGGAAGTGGACGCGACGCACGCGCACTACACGGCCGAGGAGTCCAAGCAAGTGACTGGGCGCCTCCACGCTATGGCGCCGCCGCCGCCCTCGCCCGGCCCGCGCGGCCTCGCCTCGCCGGCGCCGCGCGGCGCGCCGGCCTGCCTTCCGCCCTCGGCCGGCTCGCCGGCGCTCTCGACGCCCCGCGGCTTCCACGCGGCGGCGGGCGAGCCGTCGCCGCTCGCGTCGGTGCCGCAGCTGGCCGTCTCGGCCGGCGCCCTGCGCTACCTGCCGCAGCTGGGCGCGCTCCTCCTCTCTGAGCCTTTGCTCCGGCTGGTCGCGCGCGCGCTCGGCTCGGCGGCGGCCGCCGCCGAGCCACTCGTCTCGCACGCACTCCACCTCCTCCTCTACGGACTCCAGGTCGCCGCGCCGAACGGTGGCGACGCGGCCCAGGGCGCGCCACGCTTCCTCGCGCTCCTCTGCGACGAGGAGGCGTTCGCGCCGCAGCTCGCGCCGCCCGACGGCGCGGGCGGCGCCTCGCTGGTGGCGGCGCTGGCGCGCCTGAGCCACTCGTCGAGCCTACCGCCGCCCTGCAAGGCGAGCGCCGAGCACGCGCTGCGGCTCGCGGCCAGGGCGTCGGCCGGCTGCGCCTTGGCGAGGGAGCGCGCCAAGGTGGCGGCCCGCGAGCGGGCGGCCGACGCACAGGCGGCGCCGGGCAAGGGCACGGCCGACCGCGACGAGCGGCGTAAGCAGGCCAAGGCCGGCCGGGCGCGCATGATGCAGCGCATGGCGGCGGCGCAGGAGGCCTTCGCGGGCGGCGGCGCGGGCGTCGACGCCGCCGCGGACGACGCCGGCGTCGCCGCGGGCGAGCTGACTCCCGCGAGCCGAGCGCTGTTGGCTCGGCGCGAGCGCGAGCGGCAGGGCCTCGGCGCACTGCTTGGCGACGACGAGGCGTGCTGCGTCCTCTGCAAGGAGCGGCTCGCGGGCGAGGACGCGGCCGCCGCGCCGCCTGCCTGCGGGCTCATCGCGCGCGTCTGTGCGCAGCGGCTGCCGCTGGCCGCCGGCGTGCGCGCCAAGCAGGAGGCGGTCGTGGCGGCGCTAGCCCACGGCGCGCGTGGCGGGGCCGAGGCGCTGGGGACGGACGCGTTGCGCGCCGCCGCCGCCGCCGCCACGAGTGAGGAGGGCGGCGCCGAGGCGGCCGACGATACGGCGCCGCGTTCCACGGGGAAGAAGCGCGCGCGGGAGGGCCGCGGCGAGGGCGCCAGCGGCGAGGGCATCTCGGGGCTGCAGAGCCGCGTGGAGGCGTGCGCGAGCGCCGTCGACGCGATCGAGAGCCAGGTCGGCCGCACGGTCCGCGAGCGGAGGGAGGGTGGGGCGGCGCCTGGCCTCTCGCAACGGCGTCGCACGCTCGAGTCGGAGGAGGGGCGGATGCTGCTCGAGGCTGGCGTGCCGGAGGCGGAGATCCTGGCTGGGCTAATGGGGGCGGAGGAGGACGGCGAGTCTGGCGACGACGAGATGGAGGTGGAGGGCGAAGAGGGCGAGGAGGAGGAGAGCAGCGGCGAGGAGCCCGAAGACGAGAGCGAGGGCGAGGGCGGGCCCACCTCGCGCGAGATGCGCAACCGGCGGCGGATGCGCCAGGCGATGGAGCAGCAGATGAGCTCCGTGCTCGACCTCATGATTGAGCGGAACGCCGCCTCTGCCGACAGCGCGCCGGCGGGAGCACCGGCGCGCCCCGCGACCCGCTCGGGCGCTGCCGCTGCTGGCGCTGTCGAGGAGGAGGGCGAGGAGGAGATGGACGATTTGGAGGAGGAGGAGGAGGAGGGCATGTCGGACGACGAGGGCCTGCTGGGCTACCGGTCGGAGCTGCTGCGTGAGACGGAGTCGCAGCTGTTGCAGCTGCTCAACGGCGAGGTGGACGACGGCGGACTCGCCAACGGCGGCGCGGGGCTCGACTCGCACCTGACGATGCTGATGAACGACGACGAGTCCGACTTCGACTCGGACTCGGACGAGGCGGACCGGCTGCGCGACATGCTCGAGAGCGTAGGTCCGGGCGCGTCGGCCGCGGTGATGGGCGGCGCCTCGGCGGCGCGCGCGTTGCGAGCGAGCACCGCGTGGCCGCTGCCGCACCTGGCGGCGCCGTCGGGGTCCGGCGAGAGCGAGGAAGAGGCCGCGCTGCGGCACGAGGGCGCGCTCTTCTCGTCGTCTTCCCCCGGCGCGCTGCTCACCACCTGCGGCCACGCGACGCACGTGGCGTGCTGGCACGAGTACATGACGGGGCTGCTGCGCCGCGTGATGCAGTCGGAGGGCTTCGAGGGCGAGGGGCTGGTCAAGCCGCAGCGGGGCGAGTTCGTCTGCCCCGTCTGCCGCCGCGCCGCGAACGCACTCATGCCGCTCGCGCCGTGCGAGCCGTGCGACGCCAGCCCGCCTCCCGAGGAGGAGGACGCGGCGGCGGGCGCGCGCGCGTGGGCTCGGCGCGCGGCGCTGCTCGCTCCCAGCCAGGAGCCCGTCGCTTCGCACGAGGTGCGCTCGACGATCGAGCACTTCTCCGTCACATGCGCCACGGTGCACGGCGCGTTGCCGCGGCTCTCCATCCCGACGGACGACGCGCGCGTCGAGCTGATGCCCATCGCTCTTCTCGCGCACAACGCCGCCGTGGCCGAGCTCACGTCGCGCGCCGCCGCCGCGCAGGGCGCAGCCGCGGCGCCTCAGTCGGACGCCGAGGTGGCCACCGCCTCGCTCAAGCTGCGCGTGCTCTGGCAGCTGGCGCGCGCCTCCAAGCGGCAGCTCTCGCGCTCGTCGCGCACGCTCCTCGGCTGCCTCGGCGCCGAGGCCGCGCCGCCCGACACCGCGCTCGCGGCGTTGCTCTGCGCCGAGCCCTTCGCCCTCTTCGTCGACCTCCTCGTCCTGCACGGCGTCTCGCACGCCAAGCACGCCGCCGCCTGCGCGCTCGCGGCTTCGATGGCGCAGACCATCGCCGGCGCCGCCGCCCTCGGCACCAGAGCCGAGCCGCCTGCCGAGCCCGCCGCCGAGCCCGCTGGCGAGGGCGTCCCGACCGCCGACGAGTGGGCGAGCCGGCTCGAGCTGATGCGCGCCGCCCTCGACGCCGGCGCCGTGGGCGAGCTGCTGCACACCCACTGCGCAGAGCTCCTCTGGCGCATGCGCCACCTCGTGGCGGTGCTGCGCGGCGAGGTTCCCCTCTCGGCGCCGCCCGCCGACGCCGCGCAGACATCCCGCGTGGCCGCCGAGTGCCTCGCCGAGCTCGGAGTCGCCGACGCGCCCGCCCTCCTCCTGCCGCTCGCGCTCAGCGCCCTCGACGCCCTCCGCAGCCGCGCGGCCGAGCTCTGGGCCCACGGCGCCGCCGCCTTCGCCGCCGCGCGCCTCTCGGACGCCACCGCCGCCGCGACGCGACGCGAGCCGCCGTCGCCGAGGCTGCTGGCCGCCACGCTGGCTGGCTGGCCCTCGCTGCCGCCCGCGCCGGTGGGCCTCGTGCCCCTGCCCGCCTCGTTCGAAGCCTTCTTCCATGACAACTCGTCCCACCGCTGCGCCGACTGCCGCGCGACGCCGGAGAACCGCGCCGTCTGCCTCGCCTGCGGGACCACGCTCTGCGGCCTCGACACGCCGCACGGCTCGCGCGCCGTCGTCGAGCACGCCACTTCGTGCGGCGTCGGCGTCGGCCTCTTCATGCTCACCAACAACTCGGCCGTCGTGCTCGTGCGCGAGCGCAGGCTCGTCTTCGTCGGCTCGCCCTACCGCGACGCGCACGGCGAGGTGGACATTGGCCTGCTGCGCGGCAAGCCGCTCACCCTCCACCCCGCCGGGTACGCCACCCTCTCCAAGCACTGGCTCAACCTCGCCTTTGACGAAACGGCGCGTTCCGAGGAGGAGCTCCCGCTCGGGCTCTAGGCGCGCGGCCCTCGCGCCGCGCGCCGCCCAGCAGCTGCCTGCGCCAGCTCCAGCTGCCGCTCGCGGGCGGTTGTGGGAGGTCCTGGGCACGGCGCACGCATGCCGCGGCACGGCATACCGTGGGCACGGGGGGACGCGCATCATAAGACTTGTTTGGTGGTTTGTGGAATTGTGGTTGTTGCGTCGGTTGTCGAGTGTGTGAGCTGATGTGCGCACGCGGACGTCACGTGTTGTGTGTGTGAATCCGTGCTACGGCGGGTCGAGCAGTGAACGGGAAAAGGGGCTGCAGGTGTGTCTTGCGTGGCATGTGCGTGTCCCCGCCCCCGCCCCCGCGCGAGAGCTAGCGCGCAGTGCGGCGGGGATACTGCTGCTACTGATATATATATTATATATTATACTATACCTATATACCGGCACCGCCTCGCAATCGTTCCCGTTATCGTTATGGTAGCGTTTAAGCCCCTACACGACTACACGCGCTAACGACACCACCTCCCCCCACCTACAGCAGCCGGCCCGCACGCGGCTCACACCGACACGGAGACCACTGCTTACTGCTGCGCCACTGCCACGCTGCTGCAAAAAAAAGAGAAAAGAGAAGGGTAGAGGGTAGGCTACGGGGCGGACCGCCCCAATATCAATAAAAATATCAATCATATATATATAATATCAATAATACGCCCCACACACAACCGATGCCGATGTGGATGTGGATGTGGATGTGTGTGGCGTGTGGCCCACATAATAAAATTGATATATACTATTTGCTGATGATTGAGCCACCCACAAGCTCGAGCTAGCTCGCCCCCGAACGAACAATCGAAGGAGAGAAGGAGAAGGAGGGCCTGGGCCTGGCTGCTGGCTGCTGGGCCCGGGGCCGGGGGACGGCCCAACGCCAAAGGCACGTGGACGCTGGTGCTACTTGGCCTTTACAAGATATTGTTTCACTTCGAGGCTTTATTGCACAATAATATTTTTTGCAAACACCCCCTTTATTGTGCAATATATTGCACAATATTACCAGTTATTGCACCCCCCGCCCAATTTTGAGATGTTTTTGAGGTGTTTGTGTGTGTTTGTAGTTGTAGGTGTTCTTTTTGTTTTTTTGGTTTTTGGTTTTTGGGTCGGATTTTGGATGGGTCGAGGTGTTTGAAAAAAAAATTCGTTCTCGACAAGGAAAAGGGGGCATTATTGCACATTATTGTGAAATACCCCCCTCCCAGCCCCCCTTTATTGCCTCTACAATATTGCGCAATATATTTCCCCCACGACCCCCTTTATATTGCAATAAAATATTAGTTGGCAATATCTTGTAAGGGCCAAGCTGGTGCTTTAGCCGGTCCATGGTCCACACGGCGTTCAAACAAAGTTTCGAGATCCACCTGCCATGCATGTCGTGTGGGCGGGGTCGTTGGGGGTGGGGGGTGGCCGCCGAGATGATGATGATGATGATAAGTTTAAGATGATATTGATATAAGTTTACCCCTACGAAACACCGAACACCCCCTCCCCACCACACCAGCAGCCGGCCCGCAGCGGCTCACACCGAAACGGAGACACCCCTGCTGCACCAAAAAAAGGGGGTCGTAGGGCCCGTAGACGGACCGCCCCAACCGCCAACCGATTTGCGATTTGGCCCATAGTTGGGCCACCCAAGCTCGCCCCCGAAGGAGGGCCTGGGCCCGGGGGAAGGTCCAAAGGCACGTGGACAGATGTAACTCGCATACACACCCCCGCGCCAGCCAAAGACTGGACCAACGGGGGCACACACACCCGACTGACCCCCCCCCCCCCCAAAAAAAAGGGCCGTTACAAAATAAGGAGATGATCGCCGATGATGATAAGTTTACCCCTACGAAACACCTAACACCCCCTCCCCACCACAGCAGCAGCCGGCCCGCAACGGCTCACACCGCAACGACGACACCCCTGTTGCACCAAAGAAAAGGGTAGGGCCCGTAGACGGACCGCCCCAACCGATTTGACCCATAGTTGGGCCACCCAAGCTCGCCCCCGAAGGAGGGCCTGGGCCCGGGGGACAGTCCAAAGGCACGTGGACGCTGGTTTTAGCCCG
>Ga0209390_10005533_pt1 | contig 17772 bp, 22 predicted proteins | sample BON01_FD_187212 | JGI IMG/M metagenome (GOLD analysis project Ga0209390, IMG submission 187212) | Freshwater microbial communities from Lake Bonney liftoff mats and glacier meltwater in Antarctica - BON-01 (SPAdes) (version 2) | ecosystem: Environmental > Aquatic > Freshwater > Ice > Glacier...
CTATCGCCTCGGTCAAAGCAAGGCGCGCCAGACCAACACCAAAACCTAAATCAACATCCCAAGAGATTGGCCCTCACGGGCCAAAGCATCCGGGCAGCCGCCAGCTATATGACAAGCGCGGCTGCCCAGATGCTGGCGCACGCCTATGCGGCAATCATGCCAACCCAAAAGTGGCAACATTTTGCTCTGCCCTTTGGCTCACTTTTGCTTTGCCGTTGACAGGTTTCGGTCACCGTGCGAATGCCGTTGGGCAGGTTTTCCACCGTGCGGGTGATGGATCGGTGGCCTTCAAACATCGCGCGCAGTTCGGCCTCTTCCTCCGCCGTGGTGTCCACACCTTGGAACATATGCCCCATGCCCATGCCGCCCATGTGGCCCGCGCCCATACCGTGCATCTGTGACATGACCAAATGTTCCTGCGGATAGCGGTTGGCATAGGCCATCCCGCCCAATACCGCGACCACACCAGCAGCAAGGAAAAGAGTACGGCGTTTCATCGGGAGCCCCATTATATTCATTATATGATATATATGGGGTTGAAAGGGTGGGGGTGCAAATGGCATCGGTTTGCACGCGCGAACGCAGGTTAATAAATGATTTAAAAAAACATCAATAATGTTTTAAATCAATAGCTTATAAAATCATCCGCGCGCGATTCAACCGCGCTAAACCATGCGGATCACATCCTTGCCCACCGCCAAAACATAGCCCCGTCGGGCAATCGTTTTGACCAGCAATTCCGAAACCAGCTGATTTCCCAAAGTATCGCGCAGCCTTTTCACCCGCACAGCCCCCGCCGCCTCGTCACAATCAGACGCGTCCCGGCCCGAGATTACGCCTTCAATCTGCGCCCCGGTCATCACATCATCATCCATCCTAGCCTCAGCCAAAACTGACAAGGTTTCAATCGCCGCCTCGGTCAGTTTGAACTCCAGATCGTTGATATAAACCGCGTTGCTTTCCCGGCTGATAAAAAGCGACGAGACTTGAATCCCAGACCGCTGGATCGCCGAAATACGGCGGTTCAAGGCGACGATCGTGACCAGAAAAACCAAGGCCGCGATCATCAAAGCTGTGGCAAAGACCAGCAGCACGAAAATCACGACCCGGTAGCTGGATAATACTTCGGAAAACGCCGTGCCGGATTGGGCTAGAATTTCCAGCAGTTTGATCTCGGCCCCCGTGGTCAGCCCGTCATTTTCCACGAACAACCGTTCCACCCGTGCATTGAAAGCGTTGGCATCGGGCAGGTTCAAAAACAGAAACACAGCCGTACCAAACAAGATCAGAATGATGGCTGTAATGCCACCCGCCACGACCCGGTTGCCCGCCCGCAAGCTTTCAGAAGGAGAGGTAATAGGCACCCGCATTGGCTTTCCTTTCGGCAAGACCCTCAGGGCCAAAGATGGACAGGACGTTCAGAAGTGTCCAGCCCCCTCGCTGCAGCCTCGGCGTGATAACACCCTTGGCTGCGGTTTTTGAACAGGCCGTGTCAGGCAATGCAACCACCCCGTAATGCAGCCGCAAGGGGTTGTCTTGCTTAGCTTTGTAATCAGCAAAACACTCTGCCTGCGCAGCCCCAGCGAGGGCCAATCCAATAACCACTGCGGCACTTCCAAGTTTAAAGCTCACGGTGCGATCCTCCTGATCTGCGGGTTTGGATCAACTTGTCCTGAATGGCGGTTGTTATTCAATATCACGCAGCGGGCGCAAGTCTGCTATCGCATAACTTTGTGCTGATATTGCCTGTCAAAACGCGTTGCGGCCAGTTTGATCCCATCAACCCCGGCGCAGCACAGCGCTGGCCTTACAAAAAGGATCACAGCATGGAATTCCTCAAATCACCAACCGCTCGTCGTTTCACCGCAACGCTTGCGGCCACTGCAACGGCCTTCGCTTTGATGACCGCTGCTGCTGTTCCCGCCCGTGCCGACAGTCGCGGCGATGATTTTGCCAAGGCACTGGCCGCAGTTGCCGCGATTGCAGTTGTCGGCACGGAGCTGAACAACAACAATAGCGGTCGCGCCACTGTGGTACATCAACCGCGCTACCGCGAGGCGCCCCGGCGTCACCACAATGCGACCGTCTTGCCTGCGCAATGCGCGGTTGAGGTGCGGGGGCGTCGGCACAATAGCATCGCTTATACCGAGCGTTGTCTACGGCGTGCCGGCATTGATCGGCGTTTACCCCGGCAATGCGAGGTTGCGATCCACATGCGCGGCCGCGACCGTTCGGCTTATGACCAGAATTGCTTGCTGAACGCTGGGTTCCGCACGCAAGGGCGTGGCCGCCACTAAAGGCCATTCCGGGGCGCGCAGAGTTCCCCATTGACGCGCGTCCAAACTCGGGGTGGAGGGGTGAGCAGCCTCCACCCCCTTTTCATTTTAGGCCCCTTTTCATTTCGGGCCGGATCGGGTTTGGTCAGTCCATGACACAAAACGTTCCAGATGACAGCTTTGAAGCCGCCGCCCGACACCGGGGGGCGTTTTGCATTGCGGGGGTCGATGAAGTTGGGCGTGGCCCGCTTGCAGGCCCCGTGACCGCCTGCGCTGTACGTCTTCTGCCGGGGCGGGTGCCGCCGGGGTTGAACGACAGCAAGGCGCTGACGGCACGGCGGCGCGAAGGGCTGTTTGACGTGATAATGGATATGGCCGAGGTTTCTATTGCCCATGCCTCGGTTGTGGAAATTGATGAGATGAACATTTTACGCGCCAGCCATCTGGCGATGGTGCGTGCGTTGCAAGGCTTGCCGACCCCGCCCGACTACGCACTGATTGACGGAAACCTGATGCCGCGCGATATGCCTTGCGCAGGTGAGCCGATTGTCAAAGGCGATGGGCTGAGTATTTCGATTGCGGCGGCATCCATTGTGGCAAAAGTGACACGCGACCGCATCATGGTGGTTTTGGCGCAACAGCATCCAGGCTATGGCTGGGATCGAAACGCTGGATATCCGACAAAAGAGCATCAGTTGGCGCTCCTAAATCTTGGGGTGACCGCGCATCATAGACGTTCGTTCAAACCGGTACACAATATATTGTATCAAGACAAATCTATAAGCCGTTGATTCAATAAAGAATTTGACGGCGAATCAAGAATGACTCATCTTTGTCCTTAACAACACGACGCAAAATGCGCGGGGCAGAGGCAGAACGATGATAAAAACCAAGACACCAGAGGCGGCTGTTTTGCCGTTGAACCAGATTCTTGCAGGTGACTGCATTGATATTATGAACAGCTTGCCTGCGGGTTCAGTTGATCTGATTTTCGCGGACCCGCCCTATAACCTGCAATTGAAAGGCGATCTGCATCGCCCTGACAATTCAAAGGTGGATGCGGTTGATGATCATTGGGATCAATTCTCTAGCTTTGCCAAATATGACCAGTTTACCCAAGCTTGGCTTGCGGCGGCTAAGCGGTTGTTGAAACCGAATGGCGCGCTGTGGGTGATTGGGTCGTATCACAATATTTTCCGGGTGGGTGCTACGCTGCAAGATCAGGGCTATTGGGTGCTGAATGATGTGGTGTGGCGCAAGTCGAACCCGATGCCGAATTTCCGGGGCAAGCGCCTGACGAATGCGCATGAAACGCTGATCTGGGCCAGTCGGGATGAGGGTGCGAAATATACCTTCAACTATGAGGCGCTGAAGGCGTTGAATGAAGGCGTGCAGATGCGCTCGGATTGGGTTTTGCCGATCTGCACCGGGCATGAGCGGTTGAAGGATGAAGCGGGCGATAAGGCCCATCCGACCCAGAAACCTGAAAGCCTGCTGCATCGGATTTTGGTGGCGACGACCAATCCGGGTGATGTCGTTCTGGACCCGTTTTTCGGAACTGGCACGACCGGGGCTGTGGCCAAGATGTTGGGCCGCGACTTTATCGGGATTGAGCGTGAAGAGGCGTACCGGAAGGTCGCGGAAAAGCGGATCTCGAAGGTTCGAAAATTTGACGCGTCAGCGCTGGAAATTACCGGGTCAAAACGGGCGGAGCCTAGGGTTCCGTTTGGGCAAGTGGTGGAGCGGGGCATGTTGCGGCCGGGTGAGGAATTGTATTCCTTGGGCAACCGCTACAAGGCGAAAGTTCGAGCCGATGGGACGCTGGTTGGCAATGATGTGAAAGGGTCCATTCATCAGGTTGGGGCTGCCATGGAGGGTGCTCCGAGTTGTAATGGCTGGACGTATTGGCATTTTAAACGCGACGGAAAGATGGTTTCCATCGATATTTTGCGCCAGCAAATCCGGGCTGAAATGGATGAGAGCCGGCCCCACTGAGGCCCCCATTTTATCAAAGTTTACCGCCTGCGTCAGGGACCGTCCTTGATGCCACTTTCCCGCCGTGCTTGCATGGCGGGTTTTTTTTATGGGCAATGAATCGCGCGCGGATGATTTTGTAATATATTGAAATTAAATAATAATCGTATTTAATTTAAAGGTTTGTTAATACGAGCGCAGCGCCAATCGCACCCTGGCGCGGGTAGGGATTCAGCGCTTTGTTATAGCTGTGCCAATCTTTGATGTCGGGGTAATTCACCTTGCGCCACTTGCGTACTCGCGGGTTCATCATGCGTTTGAACAAAGGCGGGACCATCGCGGCGGCGGTCATGACCGGATAGCCGAAGGGCAACTGCGGCGCCTCATTTTCGGTGTAGGTTTGCAGCAAGGGAAAGCGGCGGTCGGGTTTGTAGTGGTGGTCGGAATGGCGTTGCAGGTTGATCAGCAGCCAGTTTGACGCTTTGTGATCGGCATTCCACGAATGGCGGGGTAGGACGTGTTCATACTTGCCGTCGCCCAGATGGCGGCGGGTCAGGCCGTAATGTTCAATATAATTCACCAGCTCTAGCTGCCAGATGGCGACGAAGGCTTGGTACAAAAACAGCGCAAGCCCCATCCAACCACCCAACAGCATGGCCAAAACCAGCATGCCCGTTTGCAGCCCAGCATAGCGCCAAAACGGGTTGCTGGGGTGGGTTACGGGCAGGTTACGACGGGCCAGCATCGCCTTTTCCGCCTTCCAGGCGGAGGTGATGGATTGGTGCAGAACGCGGGGAAAAAAGCGGTGAAAACCTTCGTTATAGCGGGCGGTGACCGGGTCGCGCGGGGTGCCGATATAGAGGTGATGGACGCGCAAATGTTCAGACCGGAAATGACCATAAAGGACGGAGGCGAGCAGGAGATCGGCCAGCCAACGCTCTAGCTTTGACTTTTGGTGCATGAGTTCGTGGCTGTAATTGATGCCAACGGTGCCAGAAATTATGCCCATGCCAAAGAAAATCAGGATCGTTTCGAGCGCGCCAAGGTGTTCGGCGCGCGGCACATAATAGAGCAGCCACATCAGCAAAGTGAATTGCACAGGAAACCAGATGAGCGTGATGGCGCAGTACCATTGCAGGCCGGACTCGGGCGTTTCCAGATCAGGGTTGTCAGTGTTGCGCCCTACGACGGCATCGAGCAAAGAAAACATGCCCCAAGACGCGAGGGGCATCAGAAGCACAGTCCAACCGCCGAAAACGGCGCTGACGATCACCACCGGCACCAGCGCTAATGATAACCAAAACGGCAAAGCGGTGTTGATGTGGGCAACGTTAGCGGCGGGAATGGTTGTCATATGGCACCTTTGAATTTGGGCGCATGATGCGTGGGGGAATGCGGTATGGTCAACGTGGCAAAAGCGCTGGCGATGCGAGGTCATAGGCTTTGCGCATTAAAGTAGGCAGGTTTTCAGGGTTAACGGGCTGAAATGTTCCGTGATCGGGCTGGGCGCTGGTGGTGGCGGCAAGCACGGAAAGGGTCGTATGGAAATGGGTAAAGGTGTGGCGCACCAAGCCCATATCTTGCCAATTTGCGGTGATTGGTGCGGATTGGTGCGGTGACTTTTTATCCCAGCCATTGCCGGGAAACCCGATGGTGCCACCCAGCAAGCCTTTGTTTTCACGTTGTTCCACCAACCAGCGGCCATCGGGGTGGCGGGCCAGCCACAGAGTGCCGGGGCGGGTTGGTTTTTCAGCCTTTGGCGTTTTGCGCGGCAGGGTGGTTTGGGTGCCTTCGGCGCAGGCCTTACAATACTTTCGGAGCGGGCAGATGCCGCAGGCGGGGTTGCGTGGGGAGCAAATGGTGGCGCCAAGGTCCATCACCGCTTGGGCATAATCGCCCGCGCGGGTTTGCGGGGTAAGCGTAGTCGCAAGCGCTGTCAGTTCCGGTTTGGCCTGTGGCAGCGGGGTGTGGATGTTGAAAAGCCGGGCCATGACGCGTTCGACATTGCCGTCAACCACGGTGGCCGGTTCATCAAAGGCTATTGAGGCAATGGCTGCGGCGGTATAAGGGCCAATGCCCGGCAGCATTAGCAAGCCATTGTAGGTATTGGGAAAACCGCCCAAAGCATGGACGGCACGGGCGCATTTAAGCAGGTTACGGGCGCGGGCGTAATAGCCAAGGCCTGCCCATTCGGCCATCACATCGGCATCTGCGGCCATTGCGAGATCAGACACAGTCGGCCAGCGGGCGGTAAAGCGGGTAAAATAGGCGCGCACGGCGGCAACAGTGGTTTGTTGCAGCATCACCTCAGACAGCCAAATGCGGTAGGGATCGGGGCGCTGGCCACTGTGTGGCGGGCTGCGCCACGGCATTTGGCGGGCGTGGATATCATACCATTCGAGCAGGTCTGCGGCCGGAGCCTTCATATCAATGCCTTTTAACTGTCATTCCTGCTGGCATATTCTTGCTGGCATGGGGGGGCGCTTTGGGTAAGATAGCGGCAAGGATAGGAATGACCAGATGAAGCCGCCCGTTGGCAAGCAGTTTGAAGGAAAAACCCGGCGGATGCGGGGGTTTGAGGCGGCCTCTGGGCTGTTGAAAGAGCGTATTCGGACGGCAGGCGAGTCGCGGGGATTCGCGGTGACGCGGTTGCTGACGGCTTGGGGTGAGATTGTGGGCAGTGATTTGGCGGCGGTGACGCGGCCGGTGAAGGTGGGCTATGGCAAGGGCGGGATGGGGGCGACGCTGACGCTGCTGACCACATCGTCGAACGGGCCGATGGTGCAGATGCAGCTGCCAGCGATCAAGGAAAAGGTGAATGCGTGTTACGGTTATGCTGCGATTTCGCGGGTGGTGGTGACGCAAACCGCGCCGATGGGGTTTGCCGAGGGCCAAGTGGAATTTGCGCCTGCTCCGGCGAAAAAAGCGGTGCCAGACCCCGCGATTCAGGCCGAAGCGAGCCGGACTGCGACAGGTGTTCACGATAATGCGTTGCGGGAAGCACTTGAATCTTTGACGCAAAACTTCTTATCTCGTGCCAAATTGCAAAAGACCAAATCATAAAGGGCAGATCATGAAACGTAGAGAATTCACCCTAGCGCTGGGCGCTGTTCTGGCGGCATCCGTTGCACCTGTTTGGGCGCAAACGACGCCTGCCGCGCCGGAATTGCCGGTGGTCGCGGATATAGCGATCGGGAATATGGACAGTAAGGTCGTGCTGACGGAATATGCGTCCTATACCTGCCCGCATTGTGCGAATTTCCACACGGAAGTGTTCAAGGATTTGAAGCGCGACTACATTGACACGGGCAAGATTAAGTTTGTGTACCGTGAGGTGTATTTTGACCGCTATGGCCTGTGGGCCGGGATGATCGCGCGCTGCGGCGGTGACATGCGGTATTTCGGGATTCAGGACATCTTGTATTTGACGCAGAAAGAATGGGCAGGGTCGGATGATCCGGCTGTGGTGGTGGAAAACCTGCGCCGGATTGGGCGGACCGCCGGGCTGGAAGATGCGGCGCTGGATGCCTGTCTGAATGATGGGGCGATGGCGCAGGCGATGGTGAATAAATATCAGGCCGATAGTGAGGCGGATGGGATTAATTCGACGCCGTCGTTTGTACTGAATGGTGAAAAGCACAGCAATATGAACTATGCCGATCTGAAGGCGTTGCTTGACGCTGAATTGGCCAAGTAAGGTATGGATGCGCCGCTGAAAGGGGTTCGGGTTATTGAGTTGGCCCGCATATTGGCCGGCCCTTGGGCAGGGCAAACCTTGGCCGATCTGGGCGCGGATGTGATAAAGGTAGAGGCCCCGGAAGGCGATGATACCCGCCGCTGGGGCCCGCCATTTGTGGAGCGTGAAGGCGACCGGAGTGCCGCCTATTTTCATGCGACTAACCGGGGCAAACGCTCGGTTACCGTAGATTTTCGCACCAGTGAAGGGCAAGAAACCGTGCGCCGCTTGGTGGCTGATGCCGATGTGGTGATTGAGAATTTCAAGCTGGGCGGGCTTGCGAAATACGGCCTCGATTTTGCCAGCCTGTCCAAAGTGAACCCAAAACTGGTCTATTGTTCTATCACCGGGTTTGGCCAAACCGGCCCTTACGCACACCGCGCAGGCTATGATTTCATCATCCAAGGTATGTCGGGGCTGATGTCGGTGACGGGTGAACCCAATGGCCAGCCGCAAAAAGTGGGCGTGGCGGTGACCGATATTTTCACGGGCATCTATGCGGCCACCGCCATTTTGGCCGCGTTGCATCAGCGTACGACCTCGGGCGTGGGCCAGCATATTGACATGGCGCTTTTGGATGTCGCCACGTCGATCATGGCGAACCAAGCGATGAACTATCTAACCACTGGCACGCCTCCGGGCAAAATGGGCAATGCTCATCCCAATTTGGCCCCCTATGCAGTGTTTGATTGCGCCGATGGCTGGATCATCATTGCCACCGGAAATGATGGGCAATACCGCAAGCTCTGCGATTTGCTTGGCTTACCTGCGCTTGGCTCCGCCCCCGAATTTGCCACCAATGCGGACCGCGTTGCCAACCGCGTGGCCATGACCGAAGCTTTGACGCGCGCCACCAACCAACGCAGCAAAGCTGACTTGCTTGCCGCGTGCGAGGCCGCAGGCGTGCCAGCAGGCCCAATCAATGATTTGGCCGAGGTGTTCGCCGACCCGCAGGTTATTGCCCGCGCCATGCAAATCGCACCCGGCGGTTTGAAAGGCGTGCGCTCCCCCATGACCTTCTCGGGTGCGGATCTGTCGCTGGACCGCCCCGCCCCAAAACTGGGCGAACATCAGGATGAGGTCTTGGGCAAGCTCTGCCCCCCCCCCATCATCTGTTTCTAAATATCCATCGCGCTTTGCTGCGCAAACGCGTAGCCGGAGGCATCTTTGCCCTCCAGCTGCACGCACCTAACGGCATTGTGCGCGTTTGTAACACCTTAGGGGGCTGACAGATGTGCGTCGGGTACGCTAGGCAAAATCAAGCAAGACGCCAAACCATGATCGCCGCTGAAAGGCCCATGCCCAATGATTGACGCTGCCCTTTTGCCCCCGATACGGGCCGCGCTGGATGCCCCGGCGCGGGCCTTGGTGGCGCGGGGTATTGGTGCGGATCAGGTCACTCTGGCCGGGTTTGGCATTGGCCTATTGGCGCTGCCTGCGCTTTGGGCAGGGTGGTACATGGCCGCTTTGGCGTTGATCCTTGCCAATCGTTTGGCCGATGGGTTGGACGGTATTGTGGCGCGGCAGGTGGGGGCGACTGATCGGGGTGCGTTCCTTGATATCGCCTTGGACTTCTTTTTCTACGCGACCATACCTTTGGGCTTTGCGCTGGCCGCACCTGAAAATGCGTTGCCCGCGGCGGTGTTGATCTGTGCTTTTGTAGGAACCGGATCGTCCTTTCTTGCCTTTGCCACCATCGCGGCCAAGCGAGGGATGCGGGCAGACGCCTATCCGACCAAGGGCATCTTTTATCTGGGCGGGCTGACCGAAGGCACGGAAACCATCGTGGTGTTTGTACTTATGTGTTTATGGCCTGCGTGGTTTGCCCCGTTGGCCTACGGCTTTGCGGCGGCTTGCGCCGTTACGACCTTCCTGCGTTGGCTGCAAGGCTGGCGCGCTTTTTCTTGATCTTTGATAGGGACCGAACATGCGTTTACTGATGATTGCGGCACTTGGCCTTGGCCTTGCCACCCCGGCACTGGCCGATTGGCAGACGACACTGGATAAGGCGCGCGGACAGACCGTCTATTGGAACGCGTGGGGCGGCGATGCCCGCACAAATGCGTTTATCGCGTGGGTGGGCGAGCAGACCGAGGCGAAATACGGCGTCAAGGTTGAGCAGGTGAAGCTGACCGATACGGCGACCGCAGTGACACAAGTGATTTCTGAAAAGGCGGCTGGCAAGGACAGTGGCGGGTCGGTTGATATGATCTGGATCAACGGGCCCAATTTTGTGTCGATGAAAGAGCAGGGTTTGCTGCACGGGCCGTTTGCCAATGATTTACCCAATGCCAAATACTTGGATTTGGGGCCGGATGCTGCCGCAGCGGTCGATTTTACCGTGCCGGTTGAAGGGTACGAGAGCGCGTGGCGATTGGCGCGGTTTGTGTTCACCTATGACAGTGCTGTGGTGATGGACCCGCCGCGCGATATGGCCGGGTTTTTGGACTATGCCCAAAATTTTCCGGGCCGCGTGACGCATCCGGATGTCAGCAATTTCATGGGGGCCACGTTTTTGAAACAGGCCTTGGTCGAATTTGCGCCTGACCAAGCAGCACTGCAATTGCCCGCAACCGACGCGGCGTTTGAGGCGGCCGTGGCGCCTTTGTGGGCGTGGTATGACGCGATGCGACCGTTCATGTGGCGCGAAGGCCAGACCTTCCCGGAAAACCAATCGGTGCAGCAGCAATTGCTGAACGATGGCGAGGTGGATTTTGGCGTGTCGTTTGATCCGGCCTCGGCGGCGGGTGCGATTGCTGAAGGTTTGTTGCCCGATACCGCACGGGTGTTTGTGCCGCGAGGTGGGTCGATTGGAAATATTTCCTTTGTCGCGATCCCGTATAATGCGGCCAACCGCGAAGGGGCTGAGGTGGTGGCGAACTTTTTGTTGGACCCTGCCACGCAGGCCCATCAGCAAAATATCGAGGTGTTGGGTAGTTTTTCGGTGCTTGACCCTGCCAAGCTGAGTGACGCAGAGCGCGCGGTGTTTGCAGCCTTGCCATCGTCGCCTGCCTTGCCAAATCTGGAAGATTTGGGGCCGACCTTGCTGGAACCCCATGCAAGCTGGATGACCAAGCTGGTGGCGGCTTGGGGCGAACGCTACATCAAATGAAGGATGGCCGGGCGCTGCGGATTGGGGTGGCGCTTGCCTTGATGGGCGGCGTTGTGCTGCCGATTGTGGCAGGCTTTGCCCAAACCGCGCGCGCGGCCTTTGGCGTTTTGCCCGCGATTGGGGCGGTGGAATGGTCTTTGGCCCCGTGGCACCGGTTGATGGATTTGCCGGGGTTTGGCACCAGTTTGCGGCTGACGCTGGTGACGGGGTTGGGGTCTACGGTTTTGGCGTTGGCCTTGGCGGCGGGGTTTTGTGCGCTGATGCATGGCCGGATGAGCCATGGGGCGATGGGGCGGTTGCTGATGCCATATTTGGCGGCCCCGCATGCAGCACTTGCGATTGGGTTGGCGTTTTTGCTGGCCCCGTCGGGGTGGATTGCGCGGATGGTTTCGCCGGGTTTAACAGGCTGGGACAGGCCGCCGGATTTGGCCACGGTGAATGATGGTTGGGGATTGGCGCTGATTGTGGGGCTGCTGATCAAGGAAGTGCCGTTTTTGCTGTTGGTGATGGGGTCAGCACTTGGGCAATTGCCGGTGCGCCAGTATTTGGCGGCAGGCCGGGCGCTTGGCTATGCGCGGGGGGTGGTTTGGGTCAAGGTGATCTTGCCGCAGGTTTATCCGTTGATTAGGTTGCCAATTTTCATCGTGCTGGCCTTTGCGTTGTCGGTGGTGGATATGGCAATTATCCTTGGGCCGTCGAACCCACCCACATTGGCCGTCGCGATTATCCGGTGGTTTTCGGCGCCGGATACGGGGTTGATTTTGCCTGCCTCGGCGGCGGCGTTGTTGCAGGCGGTGGTTGTGGCTTTGGCGATTGGGGCGTGGATTTTGGCGGAAGGCGTGGCGCGCTGGGTGGGCCGCTGGTGGTTGCGGCGCGGGGGGCGTGGCCATAGGGCCGAGCCGGGGTTATGGGCGGCAGGATCGGTGGTTGCGGGGTTGATGGCGCTTGGTGCGCTGGCTTTGGTGTCACTGGTGGTGTGGTCGTTTGCTTGGCGCTGGTCGTTTCCGCAGGCCTTGCCGCAAAGCTGGTCGCTGAAAGGTTGGATGACGCCCGGCAGTGGTTGGGGGCGGGCGTTGCAGGCGACGGTGGTGATTGGGGTTGCGGTCACGCTGGCGTCATTGGTGCTGGCCGTGGCGTGGTTGGAGGGCGAGGACCGCGCGCGGCGTGGGCGGGCAGGCTGGGCGCAGGCGTTGATTTACCTGCCGTTGTTGGTGCCGCAAATTGGGTTTCTGTATGGGCTAAATGTGCTGTTTTTGACCATCGGGATTAGCGGTGGGATGCTTGCAGTGATTTGGGCGCAGATGTTGTTTGTGTTTCCCTATGTCATGATCGCGCTGTCAGACCCGTGGCGCGCGCTGGACCGGCAGCATTTGCGTGCGGCGGCAGCGCTTGGCGCGGGGCCGTGGCGGCGGTTGGTTGCGGTGAAGCTGCCGATGTTGGTACGGCCTTTGATGGTGGCGGCGGCGATTGGGTTTGCGGTGTCGGTGGCGCAATATTTGCCGACTTTATTTATGGGCGCGGGGCGGGTTGCCACGCTGACGACCGAGGCGGTGACACTGGCCAGTGGGTCGGACCGCCGGGTTGTGGGGGTTTATGCGGTATTGCAGGCGGGGTTGCCGTTTTTGGCTTATGGGGCCGCGTTGTTGGTGCCAGCATTCGTGTATCGCAACCGGCGTGGGTTGCTTGGGGTGGCGGTATGAGCCTTGAACTGGACGGGGTTGGCGTGGGGCCAAAGGGGGTGGCGCCGCTGTTTTCCGCGATTACTTTGCGCGTTGAACCGGGGGAGGTGGCGGCCTTGATGGGGCCGTCGGGGATTGGCAAATCAACGTTGTTGGATGCGATTGGCGGGCATTTGGCGCATGGGTTTGTTGTTACGGGGGCGGTGCGTTTGAACGGGCGGGATGTGCTGGGCCTGCCTGCCGAGGCGCGGCGGATTGGGGTGTTGTTTCAAGACGCAATGCTGTTTCCGCATTTATCGGTGGGGGATAATTTAGCCTTTGGCCTGTCGCCTGCGGTGCACGGCGCGGCGCGGCGCGCGGCGGTGGACGCCGCACTTGACCAAGCCGGGCTTGCGGGGTTTGCCGAGCGCGACCCTGCCACGTTGTCGGGCGGGCAGCGGGCAAGGGCTGCGTTAATGCGGGCCTTGTTGGCAGAGCCAAAAGCGCTGTTGCTGGATGAACCGTTTTCACGGCTGGATGCGGAATTGCGCAGCGAGATCAGGGCTTTCGTGTTTGAGCATTTGCGCCTGCGCAAGATACCGGGGTTGCTGGTGACGCATGACGCCAGCGATGCCGAGGCGGCGGGCGGTGTTGTGGTGCAGCTTTAAGCGGCTTTTACTTGATTTGCAGAATTGCCCAGCTAGGCTAACGGATATGAACGCCGAACCGCCAATTCAATTTCACGCAAACATCCCCGAGCAGGTCAGTTTTGATCGGCGCGAGTTGGGAGTGATTTTGTCACTTTATGGCCAGATGGTCGCGCGGGGCGAATGGCGCGATTATGGTATTTCGGCACTGAGGGAATTTGCGGTGTTTTCGGTCTTTCGCCGCACGGCGGAAAACCCGATGTACCGGATTGAAAAGCGCCCGAAGCTGCGCGCCAAGCAAGGCATGTATTCGGTTGTGGGCATGGACGGCCAAGTGCTGCGGCGCGGGCATGATTTGGCGATGGTTCTGCGGGTATTGGACCGCAAGATGATCCACGGGGTCGATTGAAGCCGCGATTGACCGGGGCTACCAGCGTTTCAAGGCATCTTCATCTTCATCGCGGGCGGCGACCCAAGTGGTGCCTGACTTGGTGATCTCTTTTTTCCAGAATGGCGCGCGGGATTTCAGGTAGTCCATCAGAAATTCGGCGGCGGCAAAAGCATCGGCGCGGTGGCGTGACGCGGTGGCGACCATCATGATGGGGTCGGTTGGGGCAAGGCGGCCATAGCGGTGGATAACAAGGCAATTTGTTAGCTGCCACCGGGCCATGGCTTGGGTCGCGATTTCGGTTATAGCGCGTTCGGTCATGCCGGGGTAATGTTCAATTTCCATCACCGCCAGATCGCCTGAAGCATTGTCGCGGGTGATGCCGGTGAAGGTGACTATGGCCCCGGCACCCACCGCTGCTTTGGCAAAGTGGTTGGATTCGGCCCCTATATCGAACGGGTCTGATTGGACGCAGATGCGCATGGCATTAGCCCCCGGTCATGGGCGGGAAAAAGGCTATTTCGCGCACGCCTGCCAGCGGGGCATCAAAATCAGACAGCTCTTGGTCAAGCGCTACGCGCAGAGAGGAGAGGTCAGAAAATGCCAAGGCATAGCGTTCTTCGCGGGCGCTGAGTTCGGCGATGAGGTCTTTTACGGTGGCGGCGTTCGTTTCGATTTTTTCGCGTGGCAGACCAATACGTTCACGGACCCATGCGAAATAGAGCAGGTCGATCATGTATCATCTTTCAGGTGCGGCAGTGCCTTGCGGAAGTAATCCCAGCCGGTAACGGCGGTTAACAAGGCAGCGATCCAGATAAGTATGGTACCTGCATGGGTGGCGGTGGCGGCAAGCGAGAGAACCGCTTTCAGCTCTCCCTCACCTGCACGGGGGGGGCGGCCATCCTCAATATAAGCGAGGCCCGTGCCGAGGAACAGCACGGCGATGGCGACCATTTGTGCGGTGGTTTTCCATTTGGCCAGTTTGGTGACGGTCAGCAGCCCTGCCTTTGCCCCCAAAAATTCGCGCAGGCCCGAGACGAAAACTTCGCGGAACAAGATCACGGTGGCGGGCAGGATAAGCCAGGGGTTCATGCCGGAATAGCCGGTGATGACCATGATGGCGATGATGACCATCGCCTTGTCGGCAATCGGGTCAAGCATCGCGCCGAATTTGCTTTCTTGTTTCCAAAGCCTTGCGAGGTAGCCATCAAAATAATCGGTGATCGCGGCGAGGACAAAGAGGGTCAGCGCGAACCAATCGGCGTAGGGGCGTTGGAAATAGAGGAACATGACCACCACGCCGGGCGCGGCGAGCAATCGCAGGACGGTTAGGGTGTTTGGCAGCGTCCACTTCATAGGGTTATTGGTAGCGCAGCGGGCGCGCGGGGGGAAGGGGCAACTTTGCCGGGGGCGTTAGCTTTGGGCGACAGGTGCCCAGATTATATGGTCAATACTGGGGGCGGCGGTGGCGAGCATGACGAGGCGGTCAAAGCCCATGGCGATACCAGAGGCGTTGGGCATGTGGGTTAGGGCGGTAAGGAAGTCTTCGTCCAGCGGGTAGCGCGTGCCGTAGAGGCGGTGTTTTTCATCCATTTCTTGCGTAAAGCGGGTGCGTTGTTCGGCGGCGTTGGTCAGTTCGCCAAAGCCGTTGGCGAGTTCGACGCCACAGGCATATACCTCAAACCGTTCAGCGCAGCGGGGGTCATCGGGGCAAGGTCGGGCGAGGGCCGCCTCGGGGAGGGGGTAGCGGTCGAGCATGGTGATGCGGCCGTGGCCCAGGTGGGGTTCTATGCGGTCAGACAGGGTGCGGGAAAACAGGTCGGACCATGTGTCGTGGGTCGCGTGGGGGATGTTTTGGGTGGTGAGTTGGGCGGCGAGGGCTGCGCGATCCGTTTGGCCAGTGGGCGCGATTGTGGAGAGAAGGTCGATGTTGGCATGGCGCAGGAAAGCATCGGATACCGAGAGACGCTCAAACGGCAGGGTAGGGTCACAGCTGTGGGTTTTGTAAGCCAGCAGCTTGCTGCCTGCGGCCGCTGCCGCGAGGCGGACGAAGGTGGCGCAATCGTCCATCAGCACGGTGTAATCCTGCCCCACCCTGTACCATTCCAGCATGGTGAATTCAGGGCTGTGGAGCGGCCCACGTTCGCGGTTGCGCCAGACATGGGCAAAGGCGTGGATGCGGTGTTCGCCTGCGGCCAGCAGCTTTTTCATCGCAAATTCGGGGCTGGTATGCAGATACATCGGGTGCGGTGTGCCATCATTGCCGATGGCGTTGGTTTCAAAGGCGTGAAGGTGGGTTTCATTGCCGGGGCTGATGACCAAAGCGCTTGGGTCCACCTCAATGAAATCCTGATCCGCGAGCCAGTTGCGCAGGGCCGCTTGGATGCGGTTGCGGGCCAAAAGGGCGGGGCGGCGGCCTTCGTGCCGGGTTGGGTGCCACCAGTTCAGGGGATTTGCCATTGCGCGTACCTTTGATCTGGAGATTTCGGCCAAGATAGGCTAATGCCTAGCGCCAACGGCCCGCGCAATAGGTGACGGGTGCCAGAGTTACAAGGAAATTCGTGTGAAAGTCATCGCCTCCTCGCTGCGCAAGGGCAATGTCGTTGAGATGAACGACAAGCTGTATGTTGTTCTGACTGCTGAAAATTTTCACCCCGGTAAGGGGACGCCGACGACATCTGTGAACATGCGCGGCATTTTGGACGGCGTGAAGGTGAGTGAGCGTTGGCGCACGACTGAGCAGGTTGAGCGCGCGCATGTGGATGAGCGGAAGTATAATTTCCTTTATGCCGACGGTGAGGGCTATCACTTTATGGAGCCGGTAAGCTTTGACCAGCTTTCGGTGCAGGATGATGTGATCGGTGACACGGCGGTGTTTTTGAAAGACGGGCTGGAAGTGTCGTTGAAAACCTTCAACGGCGTGTGCATTGCGATTGAATTGCCGCAGCGCTTGGTGGTTGAGGTGACAGAGACCGAACCTGTGGTGAAGGGGCAAACGGCGTCGTCATCCTACAAGCCCGCGACCTGTGATGAAAAGGTCCGCGTGATGGTGCCGCCGCATATTGGGGTTGGCACGAGGATTGTGATTAACACCGAAGACAATTCCTATGTGGAACGCGCTAAGGATTGATTTTTGGGATTTGGAGTATGGAAAAGGCCCCGCTGGTTGGTGGGGCCTTTTGTTTGGGGCTAGGGTGCGAATGTCGGGAAAGAGCCTGAAGCGGACTGGCTGCCAGCACGTCTTGGCTTTGGTTGAGACAGACTGCAGTCTGTCGTCGTTTGCTATTGGCTGGGGTTGTTGTCGAATGCGATCTTACTCTCAATTATTCCCGATGGAGGACTAAAGAGCTATGAGCTTCGACATTGCATTCTGGCGCTACAATGACACGCTGAAACATAACCACGCTGCGGTTTTGGCATCGTTGGATAGTGGAAGCAAAGTGGAAGGAATCGCCCTTCTTGACACCGACGCAATGCTTGCGCGGCTGGCGGAGTTTATGTCTGGGTGGGAGCGAATTGATGAGCGAACATAGGAGAAACCGGGGCAGTACCTTCAGGCAGGGATTTCGCCTCAACACCTGTCGATAAACATGAGCTTCGGGGCCGCGCGACCTGTTCTGCTGAAGATTACGACACCGATGCGTCGATTTGGTTGTGGCCTTTGGAACCCGCAGTTGAACCTTCGCTTGGCAGGATACGGCGAGGCAGAAGCAAAGGGCGAAAAGTAAGTTGGCCCGACCCCGTGTAGCTAAAGCGTTATGCGTTTGGTCTGAGCCATCAGATCAAACGCATAACGCACTATGACCAAGCCTGTGTATGTCTTGGTTTGCAATCAATCTGATCCAGATTAATTGGGCGGATTCAACCGGTCGTCGCAACACATTCGATTATATCCTGTTTGAGCAGCTGGTCGAGAGCTTCGGCGGGAGTTCTCCAGCCGAGGGTTTTGCGTGGTCTTGTGTTCAAAGCATGCGCGACCGC